>Ga0209050_1000974_pt1 | contig 36653 bp, 36 predicted proteins | sample Araplavi_mTSA_r2_FD_184276 | JGI IMG/M metagenome (GOLD analysis project Ga0209050, IMG submission 184276) | Arabidopsis root microbial communities from North Carolina, USA - plate scrape MF_Cvi_mTSA_r2 (SPAdes) (version 2) | ecosystem: Host-associated > Plants > Roots > Endosphere | place: USA... | reverse complement strand
GCGCCTTTTCTCCGTCCGGTCCTGGGACTGGGTTGGACTTGTACGCACTTTCTTTGGGTTACTTTTCTTTGTGCGAGCAAAGAAAAGTGACCCGAGCACCGCAGGTGATCGGAAGCTTGGCTTGTGACTCTTCTTGGCTTTGAAAGCTTCAAAGCCAAGGCCAAAGCCAAAATGGGTTCCAGCTTTCGCTGGAATGACGGTGATGTTTGGAACCGTCAACGCAGTGCCCGTGCGTTACGGGCCTGGGTCCCGGCCTTCGCCGGGATGACGGTGTGGGTGACGGTGACGGCTCCAGCTTTCGCTGGAATGACGGTGAGGTTTGGAACGATCACACGATCACCCCCGCAACCGCCCCATCGCCCGCACCGGAAACGTCCCCGCGCCCCGCACCTTCGGCGGCATCGCGCTGAACTCGAATCCTTCGTCCGGCAGCGCCGCCAGATTGCACAGGTGCTCGACGATCAGGATGTCCGCACCCAGCAGCGTCGAATGCACCGGCCGCGACTTCCCGCCGCTGCCGTCCTTCGACGTGTCGTCGATGTTCATCGAATCGATGCCGACGAGTTTGACGCCGCAGTCGCGCAGGTATTCCGCCGCATCCTGCGTCAGGAACGGATGTTCCACGGCGTAGTCCGGCTGACCGAAGAACGCATCCCAGCCGGTGTGCACCAGCACCGCGCGGCCGCGCAGTTCGAGGTCGCGGAACCACGACGCGTCGATCTCACGCACCTGTCGATGATCGGCGCGGATCACGATCGCATCCAGATCACAGAACGCCTCCGGCGCGATCTGCGACAGGTCGTCGCCGTCCGCGTAACGATGCGACGGGCAGTCCAGGTACGTGCCCGTGTTGGCGACCATCTCGATCTTCGCGATCTGGAATTCCGTGCCCGCTTCGTATACCTCGCGCGAACGCTCGCGGCTGAGGTAATCGCAGATGTGCGCCGCCGGCAGGCCCGGATACGTCACCAGCCCGTCCTCGATGACGTGGCTCAGTTCGATGTAGACGCGGCGCGCAGCGTCGTCCTTCGCCTTGCGCTTGTGCGCCTCGACGATGATCTTTTTGTTGAGGATGCGCGCCGGCCCGACCATCAGCAGGCGCAGGTCGCGCACGATGTAGTCCACCAGCGCGGCGTCGTCGATGTCGTCGCCGTCGATATCGAGGCGGAAATCCTGCCCCTGGATACCGCCGCCGTTGGTGAACTGGAAGTCGAAATCGAAGACGACGCGTTTCTGGGTCATGGGCTCATCCGGTGAATTTGAGGGCCTGGATCCCGGCCTTCGCCAGGACGAGGTGCGTCCGCAACGCGGACGCACGCCGGAACGTCACTTCGACGACTTCTGGCTGAACGCCACGCTGCCCAGGATCATCGCGCCCGCGATGCCCATCTTGATCGTCAGCGGCTCGTCCAGCAGCAGCCATGCCCACGCGACGCCGAATACCGGGATCAGATACGTCACCGTGGAAGCACGGCTCGCGCCGATGCGCGCCGCGATCAGGCGGTAGTACACGAACGCCAAGCCCGTGCAGACCACGCCGAGCATGCCGACCGACAGCCACGACTTCGCCGGGATCGCATGCGTCGGCCATGTCGCGATCGCGAACGGCAGCATCATCACCGCGGTCGAACCCAGCGTCGCCGATGCCACCGCGGCCGGCGGCAGGCCGGTCAGGTGGCGGCGCACCAGGTTGATGCCGATGCCGTACAGGAACGACGCCGTCGCGCCCGCCGCCACCGCCCAGCCGACCTGGTCTCCACCAGCGGTCTTGTCGCTGGCCAGCACGACCACGCCGGCGAAACCCGCGACCAGCGCGATGGAGCGTCGTGCGCCGATCTTCTCGTGGAAGAACAGGAAGCCGACCAGCGCGGTGAACAGCACCGTCATCGCGTTCGAGATCGCGCCGATGCCGGCCGGCGCACGCTGCGCGGCCCAGGCGAACAGGAGGAACGGAATCGCCGAATTCACCGCGCCGATGATCGCCAGCTTCGGCCACAGCTTCAGCGGAAACTGCGAGCGGGCGCGCAGCAGGAACGGCAGCAGCACGAGCGAGCCCAGCGCCAGTCGCGCTTCGACCAGCGGCACGGCGCCGAAATCCTTCGCCGCCACGCGCATGAAGAGGAACGAAGCGCCCCAGATCGCGCCCAGCAGACCAAGTTCCAGTGGAGTCAGCCAGCCGCGCTCCTGCGCGTCGGGTACTACGGGTGCGGTCACAGCGGTGTTCATCGCAAACCTCGTGGGGGGAGGATGTGAAAGGGAAACGTTGCGCGGTCGGCCCGCGCTCTCAACCCTGGGTCGGGTGGTAGCAGTGCGTGATCGATTCCGGGCTGCCGCCGGCCGCCAGGAACGCGGCGTAGCCGAGGTTCAGCCCGATCAGCCGCACGCCGGTCTCGGTATGCGGGCGATGCCGGCTGTCGGGCGCGAAGTACACATAGGTGCCGGGGCCGAAGCGCGCCTCGCCTTCGATCACTTCGCCGGCGATGACGTAGTACGACTCGCCGGTCTCGTGGTGGTCGAACACGGGCCACTGCGCGCCCGGCGCCATGTCGACCACCCAAACGCGCACGCCGGGGCCTGCGGGCAGGTCGCGACGCGTGCAGCCTTCGCCGATCTGGAGCGCGGGCACCGCATCGATGGCCCAGGCCTGCATTGCGGCCGGCGTGGTGGTCTGCGCGTCGTTGGCGGCCTCGTGGTCGAGGTCCTGAAGTCCGATGTCGTTCGAACGTTCCATGTGCGGCTCCTGCGCCCCGCTGCCCTGCCGGGCCCGGGCGTCGCGGCGACGATCAAGAAATATGGCTCAACCCGAGCGCCCATTGTCGTTACGTCGCGAAGCCTTACAAGCGCATACTTTCGAAGGCAGACACAAATCAGATTTGAGGCTCACATGGCCCTTCGCGCGGACTGGCTTCCGGCCCTCACGGCGTTCGAATCGGCGGCGCGGCACCAGAACTTCGCCCACGCCGCGGAAGAGCTGCACCTCACCGCGAGCGCGGTCAGCCATCACGTCCGCAAGCTGGAATCGCGGCTGGGCGTGGCCCTGTTCCAGCGCCATGCGCGCGGGGTCTCGCTGACCGTGGAGGGGCGCCAGCTCGCCGACGCCGCCGGCACCGCGCTGGCCGACGTGGACGGCGTGCTTCGCAGCCTGCGGGGCTCGCGCGGGGACGAGGGCCGCGTGCGCATCACCACGCTGCATTCGCTGGCCTACACCTGGCTGCTGCCCCGGCTTTCGACCTTCACGCAGGCGCACCCGGGGATCGCGCTGAACGTGGACACCGAGATCGCCCTGACCCGCTTCGACGACGGCGGCCCGGACCTGGGCATCCGCCACGGCCCGGGGCATTGGCCGGGGCTGACCGCGCACCACCTGATGGACGAATCGCTGTTCCCGGTGACCTCGCCGGACTATGCGGCGGCCGCCGGCATCCGGACGGCTGCGGAGATCGCCGGCCACCCGCTGATCGCCGACCACGCCCGCCAGGGCTGGCACGACTGGTTCCGCGCCGCGCACGTGCATGGCGCGAAGTTCGAGGAGCGCTACACCTTCAGCGACACCACCGATGCGATGAAGGCCGCCGCCGCGGGGCTCGGCATCGCGCTGGCGCGCTCGCGCATCGCCGTGCCCTACCTGGAACGCGGGCAGCTGATCCGCCTGCCGGTGCCGGCGATGGCAGCGCGCTGGGGGTATTACGTGGTGTACCCGGCGCACAGGCGCCTGCGGCCGGCGGCGCAGGCGTTCCTGGAGTGGCTGCTGGAAAACCGGCTGTCGTAGCCCGGGTAAGGCAACGCCGCACCCGGGGCTTTGGCGGCATCCCCGGGTGCGCTCCGCTTACCCGGGCTACGAAGCCGATCGTTCGCCGAAGAAAATTTCCGGGGCCGTGTCGATTTCCCGCGCGTCCCTTCGTCGTCTCCTCAAGAGCGCGCAAAACGGCGCGCAGGACGGAGAGACGGCAATGAAGTTCATGGTGATCGTCCATGCCACGCCCGAAAGCGAATCCGGCGCCCCGCCCAGCGCGGAACTGATCGCGCAGATGGGCCGTTACAACGAGGAACTGGCCAAGGCCGGCGTGCTGCTCGACGCGGCAGGACTGTACGCAAGCTCGCACGGCGCACGCGTGCGTTTCGACGGCGACCGACGCAGCGTCATCGATGGACCGTTCGCCGAATCCAAGGAACTGATCGCCGGCTTCTGGCTGTTCCAGACCGCATCGCTGCAGGAAGCGATCGAATGGGTGAAGCGCTGCCCCAACCCGGACTGCGGCCCGAGCCAGATCGAAATCCGCCAGGTCTACGAAGGCCACGCCTGCGGCGGCGAAGTCACGGCCGAAACGCGGGCACAGGGCGAACGCATCCGCGCGCATATCGAAGCGCGCGCGCAATAACCATCACGCAAGGACGAATCCACGATGAAGATCAACGCCTACCTCGGCTTCGACGACCAGTGCGAAGCCGCGTTCCGCTTCTACCATCAGTGCCTGGGCGGCACGCTGGAGCAGCTCACCCGCTTTGGCGACACGCCCGCGTGCGAGCACGTCCCCGAATCGCACCGCGACCGGATCATGCATGCGCGGCTGGTGATCGGCGACGAGGCCATCATGGGTTCGGACTCGGTACCCGAGCATCCGTTCGAAGGCATCAAGGGCGTCTCGCTCGCGATCAATGTCGATACCGCCAGCGAAGCCGAACGCGTGTTCGCTGCGTTGAGCGATGGCGGCCAGGTCGTCATGCCGCTGGCACCCACGTTCTGGGCCGCGCGCTTCGGCATGTTCGTCGACCGCTTCGGCGTTTCGTGGATGGTGAACTGCGAGAAGGAATGATCCTTCGCACCGTCTCATCCAACTCCATTCAAACAACAGGAAACCCCATGTCCACCCAGATCTTCGTCAACCTCCCTTCCCACGACCTGCCGAAGTCCAAGGCGTTCTTCGAGTCGCTGGGTTATTCGTTCAACCCGCAGTTCACCGACGACAAGGGCGCCTGCATGGTCGTCAACGACAGCATCTACGTGATGCTGCTGACGCGCGAGTTCTTCGGCACCTTCGTGAAGAAGCCGGTCGCCGAGACGCGCGAGGTCGTCGGCGCGATCACCTGCATGTCGCTGGACAGCCGGCAGGCCGTCGACGAGATCCATGCGAAGGCGCTCAAAGGCGGCGCGAAGTCCGTCGGCGAGCCGCAGGACTACGGGTTCATGTACTCGCGCGCGTTCGAGGACCTGGACGGAAACCATTGGGAATACGTGCACATGAGCGGCACGCCGGACGCCGCCTGAGCATGCCGACGAACCTGACCGGAGAACCGACCATGCGTTTCATGATGCTGATGATCCCGAAGGGCTATGAGGACGCGCAGCCCGGCGCGATGCCGCCCGCAGACCGCGTGGCGGCGATGATGAAATACAACGAATCGCTGCAGAAGGCCGGCGTGCTGCTGGCGCTGGATGGCCTGCATCCGCCGTCGATGGGCGCGCGCGTGAGCTTCGAAGGCGGCCGCCCGCATGTCACGGACGGGCCGTTCTCCGAAGCGAAGGAAGTGCTCGGCGGCTACTGGATGATCCAGGTGAAGTCGCGCGAGGAAGCCATCGCGTGGGCGTCGCGGTGCCCGGGTTCGGAGAACGAGGTCATCGAGATCCGCCAGGTGCAGGAGTTCGACGACTTCCCCGCCGACGTGCAGGAAGCCGCGGCCGGATTCGAACAGATGCAGAAATCCACTTCCCAACAGAAGAAGAACTGAGGAACGCGTCATGTGGAAGATCATCGGATTGATCGTGCTGGTGGCCATCGTCGCGGTCCTCGCGTTCGCGGCGACGCGCCCGGACACGTTCCGCATCGAGCGCAGCATCGTCGTGCATGCGCCGCCGCAGCGCGTGTTCGAACAGGTGAACGACTTCAACCGCTGGCGCGCCTGGTCGCCGTTCGAAACGCTGGATCCGGCGATGAAGCGCGAGATCGCGGGCAGCGACTGCGGCATCGGCGCGGTCTACACCTGGGACGGCAATTCGAAGGCCGGTGCGGGCCGCATGGAGATCGTCGAATCGGTGCCGGACTCGGCGGTGCGCATCAAGCTCGACTTCACGCGTCCGATGGAAGCGCACAACGTGGCCGAGTTCCTGATCGTCCCCGAAGGCACCGGCGCGAGCCGCGTGACCTGGGCCATGCACGGCCCGCAGCCTTACATCGGCAAGCTGATGTCGCTGGTGTTCAGCATGGATCGCATGGTGGGCAGCGATTTCGAGCGCGGGCTGGTCAGCCTGAAGAACGTGGCTGAGCGCGGGTGAGCCTGTTAAGCCCCTCTCCCTTCGGGAGAGGGGTTGGAGTGCGGGATTACGGAGGTCCAAGCTCCGGATTCACACCCTTCGCACTTGCACTGCCTCCCAGACGATGGTGTCATCCCCCGCCATGACGGCGACCGACATCCATCGCACCATCGATGCGGTATGGCGCATCGAATCCGCCCGGCTAATCGCTTCGCTCGCGCGCATGCTGCGCGACGTCGGGCTGGCCGAGGAACTGGCACAGGACGCGCTCGTCGCGGCGCTGGAGAAGTGGCCCGAAAGCGGCGTTCCGGATCAACCCGGCGCTTGGCTGATGGCCACCGCCAAGCATCGCGCGATCGACCGCCTGCGTCGCAGCAAGCTGCAACAGCGCAAGCACGAAGAGATCGCGCGCGAACTGGAAGACGAACAGGCGCACGCCGACGACGCGCACCTGGACGCGCTCGACAACCCGTTCAACGACGACCTGCTGCGCCTGGTGTTCACCGCCTGCCATCCCGTGCTGCCCACGCACGCGCAGGTCGCATTGACGCTTCGCCTGCTCGGCGGTCTGACGACGGACGAGATCGCGCGCGCCTTCCTCGTGCCCGAACCCACCATCGCCCAGCGCATCGTGCGCGCCAAGCGCACGCTGGCCGAGAAGCAGGTGCCATACGAAATGCCGCGCGGCGAGGAGTTGAACGAACGCCTCTCGTCCGTGCTCGCGGTGATCTACCTGATCTTCAACGAAGGCTACGCGGCCACCGCCGGCGACGACTGGATGCGCCCGGGCCTGTGCGACGACGCGTTGCGCCTGGGCCGCATGCTCGCCGAGCTGACGCCAAACGAACCGGAAGTGCACGGGCTGGTCGCGCTGATGGAAATCCAGGCCTCGCGTTCGGCCGCGCGCATCGGACCCGATGGCGATCCGGTGCTGCTGCTCGAGCAGAACCGCGCACGCTGGGACCAGCTGCTGATCCATCGCGGTCTGTCTGCATTGGATCGCGCGCAGAAGGGAAGCGCAGCGCGCGGCACGACGCCGGGCGGGCCGTATACGCTGCAGGCCGCGATCGCCGCCTGCCATGCGCGCGCGGTGACGCCGGAAGAAACCGACTGGGCCGCGATCGTCGGCCTCTACGGCGCATTGGCACGCATCACGCCGTCGCCGGTGATCGAACTCAATCGCGCGGTGGCGTTGTCGATGCTGTTCGGGCCAGAGTCCGGACTGGCCGTCGTCGATGCGCTGACCGGCGAACCCGCGTTGAAGGATTACCACCTGTTGCCGGCGGTGCGCGGCGACCTGCTCAGGAAACTGGAACGCTGGGACGAGGCGCGCCACGAGTTCGAACGCGCCGCGCAGATGACGCGCAACGCGCGCGAACAGGCGCTGCTGCAACGGCGCGCCGCCGAATGCGCGGCGGCGGCCGGTGCGCAGGACGCGGTTACTCCGCGACCATCGAAACGATCGGCTTGAATCCGCCCCAGAACATGCGCTTGCCGTCGAACGGCATCGACTTGGGATCCATGCCCGCCAGGCGCGGATCCTTCATCACCTGCGCATTGATCTTGTCGCGTGCCTTGCGCGACTTGTAGACGATCCACGAGAACACGACGACCTCATCGGGCTTGAGCTTCACCGATTGCGGGAAGGACGTGACCTTGCCCGGCTGCACGTCGTCGGCGACGCACTCGTGGTATTCCAGCGCGCCGTATTCGAGCCAGATCTTGCCGGCCATGCGCGCGAGCTTCTTGTACGCGTCGACGTTGTCGCGCGGAACGGGAAGGACGAAACCATCTACGTAGAAAGCCATCGTGTTCACTCCTTGTGGGGCGGCGGGGAAACCGGAGGATGGGCGATGCGGTGTTAGCGGAAGGAAAAATCAGGGCTTGCGCGTCGCCTCGACCTGGATGCGCAGCGATACCGTCATGTCGAAGCCGTAGTCCTTTCCGGCATCCATGCCGAACGCATCGCGCTGGAAGTCGCCGTACGCATCGGCGCCGCACAGCTCGCGCTTGTTCATCGGATTCGGGATGCACTTGAAGCGCTTGATCGTCAGGTCCACCGGCCTGGTCACGCCGCGCAACGTCAGCTCGCCCTTCACGCGCGTCGGGGCGCCGTCGCGGAAATCGACGAGCGTGCCCTTGTAGGTGGCCTTCGGGAATTTCGCCGCATCCAGCAGCGTGTCCTTGCGCGCTTCGGCGTTCATCGCGTCCAGGCCGTAATCGATGCTCGCGGTGTCGATGACGACGTTCACGCTACCGGTCTGCGCTTCGCGATCGAACGTGATCTCGCCGCTGCTGCGATCGAACTTCCCGCGCCAGACGGAAATGCCCATGTGGTCGGCTTCGAAGCTCGGATACGTGTGCGCGGGGTCGATCTCGTACACGTTGGGAGCGGCGACGGCGGTGGCGGCACAGAGCGACAGCGCGGCGGCGAGCAGCGCGCGGGAGAACGGGATGCGGCGGAAGGACATCGGATTCCTCGTCATGGTGACCGCGGTTCTCGCGGCCTTCCCATGTTCGACGAATGGGCGGGGCGGAAATCGACATCGCCGGTTTACCCGTCCACGAAGCATGGATTTCGCTTCGCGAACCCATCCTTCGTTCAGCTATCTGCCCCGCCCCTTCCTGCGCGCCGCCGCGCGTGCAAACTCCGCCCACGGCTGCATCGCCTGCGCCGACTCCATCGCCTCGTCGGGGACGGACCAGTAGCTCATCGTGATCGGCTCGGACTGGCCGAGGTAGACGTAAGGCTCGCAGCCGGCCGCCTCGAAATACAGGCGCGTTTCGCTGTCGACCTTCAGGTACAGCGCTTCGTCCATCACCACGCCGACCAGGTCGCCGTCGAGGTATACCCCGTGTCCGCCGAACATCGCGCGCGTAGCGACTTCGCCCATGGGATCGAGCAGGTCGTGGAGATGGGCGAGGAAGGCGTCGGTCATGGGGGATGGCGACCTCGGTGGACGTGGCGGGCGTTTGCCCTCACCCCTGCCCCTCTCCCGCGGGCGGGAGAGGGGTTCAAGCATCGTCTTACCCCGGATGTGGGAAAGACGTAGTACCGATGATCAGAACTTGTGCCACAGGCGCACGTACCACGCGGCGCCGTTCAGGCCGAACTGCACGCTCTCGTAGATGTGGCCGTTGTCGGTTTCGTCCGGATTCTGCTTCGTCGGGAACGTGTCGAACACGTTCGCGCCGCCTACGGTGAGCTTGGTGTTCTCGGCGAAGGCGTAGGTCACGCTGACGTCGGCCGAGGCCTTGCTCGCGTAGTGCTGGTTCGGAACGCCCGCTTCGGTGCCGGAGAACGTGCCCAGCTCCTGCTCGCCGAAGTAGATGCCCTTGGCGCTGGCCTGCCAGGCGCCGCGCGTGTAATCCACGCCGAGCACCGCCTTGCTGCGCGGCGCGCCGTTCTCGATGAAGAGGCGGTCGCGTTCGGGGAGCAGCGTGTCCTCGCGACCGGCCAGCGCCGGCGGCGTGTTGACCTTGGTCACCTCGGTCTTGTTCCAGTTCGCGCCGAGGTAGGTGCTCCACTTCGCGTCGGCCCAGTCGAAATCGTAGGTGACCGTGAGGTCGGCGCCTTCGGTCTTCGTGTCGACCGCGTTGAAGAAGAAGCGCGCCAGGCCCACGTCCATCGCTTCCAGGATCGGGCCGATGTTCGGGTCGCTGGTGTCGAAGTCGCCGCTGAGCACGACGCGGTCGTCGATGTCGATGCGGTACAGGTCCAGCGTCAGCGAGACGTCGTCGCGCGGCGTCCACGTCAGGCCGAGCGTGCCGCTCTTCGACGTTTCCTCGGTGAGGTTCGGCACGCCGGCAAGGCGCGCAAGCTCGCTGTCGTTGGAAGCGATCACCACGTCCACCGGCTCGCCGCTGATGAAGTCGGTGATGGTCGAGGAGAAATACTTCTGCTGCAGCGACGGCGCGCGGAAACCGGTGCTCACCGAACCGCGCAGCATCAACGTGTCGGTGGCGCGGAAACCGGCGGCGATCTTGCCGTCGAGCGTGTTGCCGAAGTCGCTGTAGTCCTCGTAACGCACCGCGTAATCCATCATGAAGCGGTCGGTGAAGTTCACTTCCACGTCGACGTAGGCGGCCGAACTGTCGCGCGACTTGTCGGTCACATCGCCCGGCTGGAAGCCCGGGAAGCCCTGGCTGCCCGGATTGCCGCCCTCGCCCGCGCCGTCGTAGTCGAGGTACGAACCTTCCTCGCCCTGGCGGATGCGGTAGCGCTCCTCGCGCGCTTCCAGGCCGAAGGCGACGTTCATGCCGCTCAGCACCGTGTCGAAGTAACGCGAGACGTCGAAGTTGCTGGTGTTCTGCTGGAACGAGAAACCGCCCGCGTCGAAGCTGGTCGGGCTGATGCCGGCGCCGCCGGTGAGCAGGTCGAGGTTCGCCAGCGAGGCGTTGAGCGTGTGGTTGATGGTGTAGCGCAGCTCGTTGTAGCCGTAGGTGTGCGACAGATCCCAGTGCCACTGCGCCACGTCGCCGCGCAGGCCGAGGATGCCGTAGCGATCTTCGAGCACGCCGTCGATGAAGGGCACGAAGCCGTCCGGATACATCGCCGCCGAGTTGCGCGAGGGAATGTCTTCCGAGCCGATGCCTTCGCGCGCGAATGCCGCGGAGGACGCATCGCGCGACTGCATGCCGGCGGTGAAGTAGACCTCGGCGTCCTCGCCCAGCGGCGAATCGCCGTTGAGGTAGACCGTGCGGTTGGTCACCGCCGAGTCGCCGATGATGCGCGGGCTGCCCTTGGGCACGGAGCGGTCGGAGCGGCCGCGGTCCTGCCATTCGCCGGTGACGGTGAACATGCCGCCGGTCGCCAGTTCCGCGCCGCAGTACGCGGTCGCGAGCCAGTTCTCGCCGTCGCCGCGGGTGTATTCGCCATAACCGGCGACGGCCTCGCAGCCCTTGCTGCGCTTGAGCGAGATGTTCATCACGCCGGCGATCGCGTCCGAACCGTACTGCGCGGCGGCACCGTCGCGCAGGACTTCGACGGCGTCGATGGCCATCAGCGGGATCGAGTTGAGGTCGGTGCCGGTGTTGCCGCGGTTGCGGGCGCCGTAGATGTTCACCAGCGACACGGTGTGGCGACGCTTGCCGTTCACCAGCACCAGGGTCTGGTCGGAACCCAGGCCGCGCAGGGCGGCGCCGTCGATCAGGTCCGCGCCGTCGGCGCCGGTCTGGCGGGTGGAGGTGAACGAGGGCGAGGCGTATTGCAGCGTCTGGGCGAGGTCGAACTGCGCCCCTTCCTCGACGGCCTGGTCCATCGGCAGCACGTCGACCGGCGACATCGAGGCGGTGTCGGAAGAGCGCTGGACGCGGCGCGAACCCAGGACCGAGACGGTTTCCAGCGTCTTGGCGCGGGTGTCCTCTGCGCGTTGTTCGGCGGGAGTTTCCGGCTCGCCGGTGACCGGCGGAGCCTGCTGGGCCGAAGCCGCAGCGCTGACTAGCAGGCCACCTCCAAGCCAGAGGGCGTGGGAGACGGCGCGGAACAGGCGACTGCGGTTCTGGCTCATGGGCACTCCGTGCGTTGGCGTATGCCCAGCCTAAAACGAAATGTTAATAATTTGCCAATTTCTTTTGCCGACTTTGGCGGGGCGGTTCGGCAGCCGCCCCATGTCGTTGTTTCTGTGGCCCGGGTAAGCGAAGGACGCCCAGGGCCGGCACGCCGGGATGACGATTCCTTTTGAGGCGACAATGCCCACCCTTCCCGCCGCCGCACCGCCCGCATGACCCCGAACCGCAAGGCGCAACTGCAAATCCATTTCTGCGTGCTGCTGTGGGGGTTCACCGCGATCCTGGGCAAGCTCATCACCCTGCCCGCGCTGCCGCTGGTGTGGTGGCGCATGTTGCTGGTGGTCGCCGCACTGGCGCTGGTGCCGCGCGTGTGGCGCGGGCTGCGCGCGATGTCGGCGCGCACGATGCTCGCCTACGCCGGCATCGGTTCGCTGGTCGCGCTGCACTGGCTCACCTTCTACGGCGCGATCAAATTGTCCAACGCCTCCGTCGGGGCGACCTGCATGGCGCTGGGCACGGTGTTCGTGGCGATGATCGAACCGTGGCTGACGCGCACGCGGTTCTCCAAGCGCGAACTCGCGCTGGGCCTGATGGTGCTGCCGGGCGTGGTGCTGGTCGTCGGCGGCGTGCCGGCCGGCATGCGCGCGGGCATCGCGGTCGGCGCGGTGTCGGCGCTGCTGGTGGCGGTGTTCGGCTCGCTCAACAAGCGCATGGTCGAGCACGGCGATCCGCTCACCGTCACCGCACTGGAGCTCGGTGCCGGCGTGCTGACGCTGACCCTGCTCGCACCGCTGATGCCGCTGCTGTTCCCCGCCTTCGCCGGCCCGCTGCTGGTGACGCCGTCCGCGCACGACGCCGCGCTGCTGCTCGGCCTGGCGCTGGCGTGCACGCTGCTCCCGTTCAGTCTGTCGCTGGTCGCGCTGCGCCACATGAGCGCGTTCGCGCAGCAGCTGGCGGTGAACCTGGAACCGGTCTACGCCATCGTCCTGGCCGCGCTGCTGCTGGGCGAACAGCGCGAACTGACGACGCTGTTCTACGCGGGCGTGGTGATCATCCTCGCGGCCGTGTTCATCCATCCGCTGATCGGCCGTCCGCATCGGGTGGATCCGGAACTGCTGGGCACGGCCGAAGCCAAGACCTAGTGGCGCATCGCGCCCGCTGACGTCTTTCTCGCTTACTCTGGCGCCAACGCCGCCAGACCGTCGCCCATGTACCTCGAGCACTACGGCCTGATCGAGCCGCCGTTCTCGATCACGCCGGACCCGCGCTTCGTCTTCCTCAGCGAACGCCACCGCGATGCGCTGGCGCACCTGCTGTTCGGGATCACGCAGGGCGGCGGCGGCGGGTTCGTGCAGCTCACCGGCGAGGTCGGCACCGGCAAGACGACGCTGTGCCGCCTGCTGCTGGAACAGGTACCCGAGAACACGCGCGTCGCGCTCGTGCTCAACCCGCGCGTGACGCCGGTGGAACTGCTCGAATCGATCTGCGAAGAGCTGCACATCGATCTCGACGATGCCTACCGCAGGCACGAACGCGGCAGCACGAAGGCGCTGGTCGATGCGCTCAACGCCTACCTGCTCGATGCCTACGCGCAGGGCCTGCGCGTGGTGCTGGTGATCGACGAGGCGCAGAACCTGTCGGTGGAAGCGCTCGAACAGGTGCGCCTGCTCACCAACCTGGAAACGCCGACGCAGAAGCTGCTGCAGATCGTGCTGCTCGCGCAGCCGGAACTGCGCCGCATGCTCGCCCGTGACGACCTGCGCCAGCTCGCGCAGCGCATCACCGCGCGCTTCCACCTCACGCCGCTGGATGCGTCGGAAACCGGCGATTACCTGCGCCACCGCTACCGCGTCGCGGGCGGTTCGCGATTCCCGTTCGATGCCTCGGCGGTGAAGCGCATCCACGCGCATTCGGGCGGCGTGCCGCGGCTGATCAACGTGCTCGCCGAACGCAGCCTGCTCGCCGGTTTCGCGCACGAGGTGCCATTGCTGGATGCGCGCTGGGTCGATCGCGCGGCGGCCGAAGTGCTGCCGCCAAAACCGCGCGGCACGCGGCGTTGGACCATCGCGTTGCCGGTAGCGGCGTTGCTGGTCGCGGCCGTGGTGATCGCCGCATGGTGGTGGCCGCGTGCGCAGGTGGAAGCGAAGGCGGTCACGCCGGCGGCCGTCGTCGCGGCGCCGCCCACGGCGAAGCCCGCGCCTCCGGTCGCGAAACCCGAGCCTGCGAACCTCGATGCCGAAACCTTCGCCGCCGCGCTCCGCGATGCGCCACTGAAGCCTGGCGCGAGCGGCGCCGTGGTGGACTGGATCGCGCACCGCCTCCAACCCACGTACCTGCCTGCATCCGATGCGAAGGCGGTGTTCGATGCCACGATGCAGGACGCCGTGCGGCGTTTCCAGCGCGATGCGGGCCTCACCTCCGATGGCGTGATCGGCCGGGCGACGCTGATGGCGCTGGCGTCCGGCGAGACGCCGCAACGGTCGGGTGCGCTTCAAACGGCCACGCTGCAAGCCGGCCAGGGAGTGAAGTGATCCGATGTCGTTGATCCTCGACGCCCTGCGCAAGTCCGAAGCCGAACGTCGTCGCGGCGAGATGCCCGATCTTCGCGCCGAACTTCCGCCTTCGGTTCGCACCGTCGCGCCGCGTCGCCGATGGCCGGTGTGGTTCGCCGGCATCGCGGCGGTGATCGCGATCCTCGCGTTGGCCTGGGGCGTATGGAACCGCGCGCCCGCGCCGCTGCCCGCGGACACGGCCGTCGAGGCCACGCAGGAACCACCAGCATCCGCGCCGACGGACGTCCCGCCCGAGCCCCACCTCGCCTCGACGCTCGCATCGACTACGCCCGCTGCGCCCATCCGTTCGACGCCGATTCCGGGCGGCGAACCGCCTCAGGCACAGCCGGTGGAAGACGACGTCTACGCGGGCGCCTCGGCCCGCGAACCGTCACCGACGGCGGAAGCGCCGGCCACGCCGGCAGCCCCTGCGCCAGCGCCGGTCAGCGCCGATGATCGCTACGCACCGGCGATCGCCAACGCCGCCTCGGCGTCGCCGACACCCGCCCCTGCTGCCATAACGCCCGCCGCGCCTGCAGCGAACAGCCCCTCGCCTGCCGCCGCACCCGCGCCGGCCGCGCCGCTGCCCATGCCGCCTCCGGCCGTCGGCCCCGCGGTCCGCATTTCCGACCTGTCGCCGGGCGAACGCGAGCAGCTGCCCGCGCTGAAGATCAGCATGCACATGTTCGGCCCGACGCCCGCGCAGCGCTTCGCGATCATCGATGGCGCCCGCGTCACCCAGGGCGATCGGGTCGGCGATGCCGTGGTGGAGGAGATCGCCTCCGACGGCGTGGTGCTCAACTGGCACGGCCGTCACGTGTCCCTGCCCCTGCGTTGACGGTTGCGCGCAGGCCGCGGCCAGCGGACGATCCGCAGGTCCGACCATGCCTGTCCAAAACCTGAGGGGGTACCGCAATGAACGGCAGCACCCAGCAAGACATCGGCAAGCTGATCCTCCGCATCGCGCTCGGCGTCCTGGTTTTCCTGCACGGCTTCGCCAAACTCCAGGGGGGTCTCGACGGCATCTTCAAACTCGTCGAGACGCAGGGGTTCCCCGCGTTCTTCGCTTACGGCGTGATCATCGGCGAGGTGGTCGCACCGCTGCTGGTCATCACCGGTTTCTTCTCGCGCATCGGCGGCATCCTGATCGTCGTCAACATGCTGTTCGCCTTGTACCTGGTGCACCTGGGCGATATCGGCCACCTCAACCAGCAGGGCGGCTGGGCGATCGAGTTGCAGATCATGTTCCTGATGACCGCGGCGGCGATCGCGCTGCTGGGACCGGGAAGGTTCGCCTTCAATCAGCGGTGATCTTCGCGGGATGGGTTTCGCCATGCGAAACCCATCCGGCGTGTGTCGATCGAGCATCTACAACATCGATCGCACGCCTTACATCCGGTTGACCCGGAACTTCCGCCCCTTGATCTTCCCCTCGCGCAACCGCGACAACGCCTGCGCGGCCTGCCCGCGCACCACCGCAACGTAGGAACGCGTCGGGAACACATCGATCTTCCCGACCGCGCCCGCCTTCAGTCCCGCATCGCCCGTGAGCGCACCGAGGATGTCCCCCGGCCGCAGCTTGTCGGTGCGCCCGGCGTCGATGCGCAGCGTGACCATCGCGGCCGGCGGCACGTTGTTCGGCTTGCCCGACAGCGGCGTCGCCTTGAACCACGACAGCGGCGCGCCCTGGCGTTCCTCGATCGCCGACACGCGTCCCTGCTCGCGCGGGCCGCACAGCGTCAGCGCGAGGCCGTCGCTGCCGGCACGGCCGGTGCGGCCTATGCGGTGCACGTAGGTGTCCGCGTCGTTGGGCACGTCGAAGTTCACCACCATCGCCAGTTCCTTCACGTCCAACCCGCGCGCGGCGACGTCGCTGGCGACCAGCACGTTGCAGCTGCGGTTGGCGAACTGCACGAACACCTCGTCGCGATCGCGCTGCTCCATGTCGCCATGCAGCGCGAGCGCGGTGAAACCGTAGTGCGAAAGCGAACCGGCGACCTCGTCCACGTCGCGGCGCATGTTGCAGAACACCACGCACGACTCGGGCTTTTCCTGCAGCAGCAGCGCGGCCAGCAGTTGCACCTTCCGCGCGGGATCGACTTCGAAGAAGCGCTGCTCGATCGCGGCATGCGTTTGCCCGCCTTCGACCGTCACCTCCGCCGGATCGCGCAGCATCGCGCGGCTGATCTCGCGCACGGCCTCGGGGAAGGTCGCCGAGAACAACAGGCCCTGGCGCGATGACGGCGTCGCGCGGACGATCTCGCGGATCGGTTCCTCGAAGCCCATGTCGAGCATGCGATCGGCTTCGTCGAACACCAGCGTGCGCACGTTCCTCAGGTCCAGCGCGCGCTTGCGCAGCAGCTCCTGCAGGCGGCCGGGCGTGCCGACGACGATCTGCGGCGCATGCTGCGCCAGCGAATCCAGCTGCGGTTGCAGCGCCATGCCGCCGCACAGGATCGACAGCTTCAGGTTCGGGATCGCGAAGGCGAGCTTGCGCAGCTGCCGGCCGACCTGGTCGGCCAGTTCGCGCGTGGGGCACAGCACCAGCGCCTGGGTCGCGTTCGAAGCGGGATCCAGCCGGTGCAGCAGGCCCAGCCCGAACGCCGCGGTCTTGCCGCTGCCGGTCGGGGCCTGGGCGATGAGGTCGCGTCCGTCGAGGATCGCCGGCAGCGCATGCGCCTGCACCGGCGTCATCTGCGTGTAGCCCAGCGCCTGCACGCCCTGCAGCAGCGCGGGCGTGAGCGGGAGGCGGTCGAAGGCGGCGCCGGCGGGGTCCGGGGCCGCGGAAACAGGGGATTCGTTCATCCCGCCATGATCGCAGCTGGCGGCGTGAATGCGCCATGTCGTGGCCATGTCTATGCTCGCGACATCGGCTACAAGGCCTCCGGGCGCGCCCATGGACACGACCGCCGTCGCCAGCGATCCGCAATTCGCGCACATCCGCATCGTGCTGGGCATCGTGCTGGGCCTGGCGCTCACCACGTTGCTGAAGGGGCTGGCGAAATTCGTCCAGCATCCCGGACGCGAACGCATCTACGGCGTACACCTGGGCTGGGCGCTGTCGATGTTCATCCTGCTGGTGCACTTCTGGTGGTGGGAATTCGGCCTGGTGCGCGTGCACCCGTGGAGCTTCACCTCCTACGCGTTCCTGATCCTCTACGTGGTCGTGCTGTTCCTGCTGTGCACGCTGCTCTTCCCGGACGACCTGGCCGACTACAGCGGCTGGCGCGATTACTTCCAGTCCCGGCGCGCATGGTTCTTCTCGATCATGGCCGCGTCTTACGCGATCGACTTCGTCGATACGCTGATCAAGGGAAAGCCCTACTACGAGCATTTCGGCATCGAATACCCGATCCGCAACGCGCTCATGGTGGTGCTGTGCCTGGTGGCGATCAAAGTGTCGAACGAGAAGTTCCATCGCGCGTTCGTTACCTTCGCGATCCTGTACGAGCTTTCGTGGATCTACCGGCTGTACGATTACCTCCCATGAGCGCCGCCGACCAAACCGCAAGCTGGTTCGTCTACCTGCTGGAATGCCGCGACGGCAGCCTCTATACCGGCATCACCACCGATGTCGCGCGCCGCTACGCGCAGCACGTCGCCGGCAAGGGCGCGCGATACACGCGCTCGCGTCCGCCGGTGCGCTTGCTGGGGCAGTTCCCGCATCCGGATCGCGCGTCGGCCAGTCGCGCCGAGCATGCGATCAAGCAACTGAGGCCCGATCAGAAACGCGCGCTGTGCGCGGGCGCATGAGCGTCGTATCCTGAGCGCCCTCGCCCGCCGGTCCATTCCATGCAGCACATCGATTTCGAACTCGACCGCGACCACGTCGAACTCAACCAGCTGCTCAAGCTGGCCGGCCTGTGCGACAGCGGCGGTGCGGGCAAGGCGATCGTCGCCAGCGGCGCGGTGACCGTCGACGGCGAAGTCGAATTGCGCAAGACGTGCAAGATCCGCGCAGGTCAGACGGTGGTCCTGGACGACTACGAGATCCGCGTACGCGCGGTTTGAGTTACACCAGCATCGAGAACAGCTTCTGCAACAGCTCGTCCAGCGGCATGACCAGCAACAGCAGCGGCGATAGCGGCAACAGCGTCGCACCGATGAACTGCAACAGGATCCAGCGCTGCACCGGCACCGTGCCCATGCGGCTGGCGGTGGCGTAGACGGCGGTGAGATCGGCCAGCGCCGACGGATCGCCGCCGTCGAGGATCGGCGCCGCGGCGCGACGTGCGCGGCCGAGCCAGCGGTTCTCGAATTCCTCCGACGTATCGGTCCCCAGCGCGCCGTAGGCGAGCAGGCTGTTGCGCTTGAGAGCGGCCAGCTTCGGCGTGAGCAGCAGCAGCGGCGCGAGCATGATGCCGATCGCGAACACCGCGTAACCGCCCAGCAGCATGTGCAGGCTGCTCAGGCGAACGCCGAGGTGCTCCACTTCCACCGCGCAGCTGCCCGCGACCAGCAACCCGCCCACGAACGGCATCACCAGGAACGACGCGTGCGCATAGCCGAGGAAGCCCACGCCGCCGCAGCCGTCGGGATGCGCCGCGTGCAGTGCGAGATCCAGCCGCGAGAAACGCGCGATCAGGCAGACCCACAACAGGAAACGCCAAAGCCACAGCAGCGCGAGGAAGCGGAACACCGGGAACCCGACCCACGACAGCCACAGTCCCGCCGGCGTGAGCTGCGCGCCCTCGTTGCGCCAGCTGGTGGCGTGGTCGTAGAGCGGCAATGTCGGCGCGGCGAACACGCCGCCGATGGCGATCGCGAACAACACCAGTTCCGGCCATGGTGAATCGCGCCAGCGTCGCAGCTTCGCCAGCGCGCGTTCGAAGTTCGCCTCGTCATCCTGCTGCACGAGATTGCGCAGGTGGCTCAGCGAACGCCACATGCGCTCGTCCGCGAGCGGCGCGGCCAACACCAGCGCGGGCATCGCGATCAGGAAGCGCGCCCACACCGTGTAGTCGCGCACCAGCGGCACTGCGACGCCGCCGAGCAGTCGGCTGTCCATCGCGCAGAACACGACCACCGGCACCAGCACCACCATCAGCAACGCGAAAGCGACCCATGGCGCGTAGGCGCGTTCGGTCCATGCCGCGCCGCCGGCATGCGTGAGGCGGTACAGAAGACCGCCTCGCATCAGCGAGTAACGCTCGTCCATCGCGTTCGCGCCCCAATGGGATTGCGGCGACGTTAGCACGCGAAGGTGAACGCCCCGCCGCGATGCGTTTCACGAGCCGGGCGTTCGCAGCCCGGCTAAGCGGAGCGCCCCCGGGGAGCGCCCGCAACGCGTCAGAACGGCTTGGCGAGCACCAGGAAGACGATCGCCACCAGCAGCAGCACCGGCAGCTCGTTGAACCAGCGCAGCGCCTTCGACGAAGGCAGCGTGCGGCCTGCATCCACGCCCTTCAGCCAGCGACCCGCCACCGTGAAGTGGACGAGCATCAGCACCACCAGCGCGAGCTTCGCGTGCAGCCAGCCGGCGCCGGGGCCGACCATCGTCGGGAAGCCCGGGATGACCTTGTAGCCCAGCCACAGCACCAGCCCGAACGCGAACGCCATGCCGAACATCATGTGCCCGAAGCGGTACAGCCGGCGTCCCATCAGCACCAGGCGCGCGCGAACGGCGGGCTCGTTCCCCGCTTCGGCGATGTTCACCAGGATGCGCGGCAGGTAGAACACGCCCCCCATCCAGGCCATCACGAACACGAGGTGGGCGGTCTTGATCCAGAAATAGGCCATGTGGTCCTCGGGGGAAGCGGTTTTTCGAATGGTGCATAGGATTGCACAGGGCGTGGGGGGCCACCTGCCGTCTCCGATTCGTCCCGGCAAAGACGATGGGTTTCGCGTTGCGAAACCCATCCTACGAAACGGATTGCGTTTCGATTGCAGGTTGTATTCGCGGTTGCTGTTGCTGTTGAACAGCCCAACGGGTCGCCCCGAAGGGCGCCGCACAGGATGTGCGGCGGTGAGCGCTGAGCCATGAGTGAGGGCGATGCGTGCTTGCGAGCCATTGGCTCGCGCATCGCCCGAACGCCCGCGCCGCAAGCGCGGGCTTAAGCGAATCGCGAACGCGCCCTTTCGCTGTCCGATCGCAGGACTGGGTTGGACGTGTACGCACTTTCTTTGGGTTACTTTTCTTTGTGCGAGCAAAGAAAAGTGACCCGAGCACCGCAGGTGATCGGAAGCTTGGCTGGTGATTCTTCTTTGCTTCTAAAGCTCAGAAGCCAAAGTCAAAATGGGTTCCAGCTTTCGCTGGAATGACGGTGATGTTGGGAACCGTCACCGGCGTGCCCATGGGTGACGGGCCTGGGTCCCGGCCTTCGCCGGGATGACGGTGACGGTAGGTTCCAGCTTTCGCTGGAATGACGGTGATGTTGGGAACCGTCACCGGCGTGCCCATGGGTGACGGGCCTGGATCCCGGCCTTCGCCGGGATGACGGTGGTGTTCGCCTGCGCACGCGCGCTGATGCTCTCCACCAGCACGATGGTGACATCGGGTTCGCCGCCGACGGGGATGCCGGCCTCGCCCCTTACAATCCCCCCATGACCAAACACTACGACCAGGCCTACTTCGAACGCTGGTACCGCGAATCCTCGAAGAAGGACCACGCCGTCGGCAGCGCCGCGCGGCTCACGCGCAAAGTGGCCCTTGCGGTGGCCACCGCCGAATACCATCTGGAACGCCCCATCCGCACCGTGCTCGACATCGGCTGCGGCGAAGGCGCGTGGCGTGCGCCGTTGCTGAAACTGCGGCCGAAGGCGTCGTACCTCGGCTTCGACAGCAGCGAATACGCCGTGCATCGCTTCGGCGCGCGCCGCAACGTGCACTTCGCGCGCTTCGCCGACTTCGCCCAGCTGCGGCCCTGCCCGCCCGTCGACCTGCTGGTGTGCAGCGACGTCATGCATTACCTGGAAACGCGCGAACTCGATCGCGGCCTGCCCGGCCTGGCCGAGCTGTGCGGCGGCGTGGCGTTCCTGGAAACCTTCACCGGCGAGGACGAAACCGACGGCGACGACGTCGGCTTCCACCCGCGCCCCGCGCGCTTCTACCGCCAGCGGTTCGCCAAGGCCGGATTCGTCCCGCTGGGTTCGCACCTGTGGCTCTCCCCGGCGCTGTCGGACCGCCTGGTGGCGCTCGAGCGACCTGCCTGAACCGCCGCGCCACCCATTACAGCGCCCCCATTAACCTCGCGCCCGGACCGATCCGTTATGCTGCGACGCAGCATGCGGCCCGGCCCCGGGCCCGCCACGGGATTGGAACCGATGCTTTATCAGATGCACGAGCTGGGCCGCGCGTGGATGGCCCCGATGACGTACTGGGCCGAAGCCTGCGCCAAGATGTTCGGCGCGCAAGGCGGCTGGATGTCCTCGCTGCCGGGCGCCGCGCAGACCGCCGCCGGCTGCGAGCTGCTGTATCGCATCGGCAAGGACTACGAGAAGCCCGAGTTCGGCATCCATTCCATCGACATCGACGGCACCGTCTATCCGGTGATCGAACGCGAGATGGCGCGCAAGCCGTTCTGCCGGCTGCTGCGCTTCAAGCGCTACGCCGATGACGCCGGCAACCTCAGCGACCTCAGGGGCCAGCCGCCGGTGCTGGTCGTCGCGCCGCTGTCGGGCCACCACGCGACGCTGCTGCGCGACACCGTGCGCACGCTGCTGCGCGACCACAAGGTCTACATCACCGACTGGGTCGATGCGCGCATGGTGCCGCTGGAAGAAGGCGCGTTCTCGCTCGACGACTACATCGAATACGTACAGGACTTCATCCGCCAGATCGGCGCCGACACACTGCACGTCGTCAGCGTCTGCCAGCCGACCGTGCCGGTGCTGGCGGCGATCTCGCTGATGGCCGCGCGCGGCGAAACCACGCCGCGCTCGATGGTGATGATGGGCGGGCCGATCGACACGCGCGAGAACCCGACCAAGGTCAACGACCTGGCCACGCACGAACCGCTGTCGTGGTTCGAGGACAACCTGATCCAGCACGTGCCGCCGAACTATCCGGGCCACGGACGCCGCGTGTATCCGGGCTTCCTCCAGCACGGCGGTTTCGTCGCGATGAATCCGGAGCGGCATTTCCAGTCGCACTGGGATTTCTACATGCACCTGGTGAAGGGCGATCTCGACGACGCCGCCGCGCATCGCCGTTTCTACGACGAATACAACGCCGTGCTCGACATGCCGGCCGAGTACTACCTGCAGACGGTGCGCATCGTCTTCCAGGACCACCTGCTGCCGCGCGGCGAATGGGACGTGCGCGGCGAACGCGTGGACCCGTCGAAGATCCACCGCACGGCGCTGCTCACGATCGAAGGCGAACTGGACGACATCTCCGGCCAGGGCCAGACGCGCGCGGCGCATACGCTGTGCACGGGCATCGCCGAAGACGACCGCGAACACCTCACCGTGGACGGCGCCGGCCACTACGGCATCTTCAGCGGCCGCCGCTGGCGCACGCAGGTGTATCCGCAGGTGCGGGATTTCATCCGGAAGCATGCGGGGAAGGACGTGCCGGCGGCTTGATCGCCGCTGCGGGTCCCGGCGCGCGCTTCGCTGTCCGGGCTACGAAAGCACCGCCATTGCCCGCGCGTTACGGACTGGGTCCCGGCTTTCGCCGGGATGACACGAGAAGGGAACTCGCAGCGGCTTGCGTCGTTCCTGCCTCACCGCTGCAACTGCAGGAACTCGTCCACCGTCACCGGATGCCCCAGCCAGTAGCCCTGCGCGAAATCGCAGCCGCGTTCGCGCAGGATCGAGTACTGGCCTTCCTTCTCCACGCCCTCGGCCACGACGAGGATGCCCAGCGAATGCGCCATCGCGATGATCGCGGTGGTGAGCGCCAGGTCGTCCGGATCGCGCAGCACGTCGGCGACGAAGCTGCGGTCGATCTTCACGCCATCCACCGGCACGCGGCGCAGGTGGCTCAGGCCCGAAAAGCCGGTACCGAAATCGTCCAGCCACACGCGCACGCCCATGCCGCGCAGTTCCGACAGCAGCGCGCTGGCGTGCAGCTCATCGCCGATCACCGCCGTTTCGGTGAGCTCAAGGTGCAGCAGGTCAGCCGACAATCCCGTGTCGCGCAAACACGCCGACACCACGTTCGGCAGGTCGCCGTTGCGCAGCTGGCGCGGCGAGACGTTCACCGCGACGAACAGCGGCTCCGGATCCTTGCGCGTCTTCTGCCACGCCACCGCATCCGAACACGCCGCATGCAGCACCTGCGGGCCGAGTACTTCGATCAGGCCGCTCTGCTCGGCCACGTCGATGAACACCGACGGCGCGACGAAACCCAGTTCCGGATGGCGCCAGCGCAGCAGCGCCTCGGCACCGATCATCGCGCCATCGACCAGGCGGAACACCGGCTGGTACACCAGGCTCAGTTCGCCGCGATCCCACGCACCGCGCAGTTCCTGTTCCAGGTGCACGCGTCGTTCCACCGCCTGGTTCATCGCGCGGCTGTAGAAGCGGAAGCAGTTCTTGCCGGCGACCTTCGCCTGGTACATCGCGATGTCGCCGTTCTTCATCAGCGTGGTGCCGCTGGCAGCATCCTCGGGGAACAGCGTGATGCCGATCGACGTGCCGAGGAACACCTGCCTGCCCTGCACTTCCACCGGCTTGCCCAGGTCCACGACCAGCGTTTCGGCCAGCTTCGTCGCAAGCCCGCGCACTTCGTCGAGCGGATCGTCCTTGCCCTGCACGAGGATCACGAACTCGTCGCCGCCGAAACGCGCCAGCAGCGCGTCCTCCCCGCCCACGCGCGCCACGGCGCTTTCGATGCGGTGCGCGCACTCCAGCAGCACGTCGTCGCCCGCGTCGTGGCCGAGCGTGTCGTTGACGCGCTTGAAGTCGTCGATGTCGGCGAACAGCAATGCGAGCTGGCGGCCGCTGCTCTGGTCCAGGCGCTCATCCAGTGCCTCGCGGAAAGCAAGACGATTCGCCAGGCCCGTCAGCGCATCGGTGTAGGCCATGCGGCGGATTTCGCGATCGTGCCGCGCGAGGCTGCGGCTCATGCGATCGAACGCGCGCATCAGGTCGCCGACTTCGTCGTTGCGCCCGTCGGCCGGCGTGGTGGTGTCGAAGTGGCCGGCCTCGATTTCCTGCGCGGATTCGGCCAGGCGGCGGATCGGCCGCACCAGCAGGCGCTGGATCAGCCACAGCGACAGCGCGCCGAACACCAGCAGGCCCGCGCCGAGCAGGCCGATCCAGATCACATGGCGCTGGCCTAGCGTATCCAGCCGCGAGCGCAGCCGGTCGACGGATGCATCCTGGAAACGCCGCATCGCCTGCATGTCGTAGCCGATGCGCACGCCGCCGACGCGTTCCTTGCCGATCAGGATCGGCATCGACACGTCCATGACGCGATCGTCGAACTGCGTGTGCAGCGCCGTCGCCGCGATGACCTGCCTGGCCATCGCATCGTCCATGTGACGGCCGTAGTGCGCGATGTCCTCGCTGCCGTCGTGGACGACCTTGCCTTCCTCGTCGAACACGATCACGTAGCGCACGTCGGGCGCGGCCAGCGCGGAACGCGCGAGCGCGCCGACGGCATCGAGGTCGGAGTAGTACAGCGGATTGGTCAGCGCGGCGGCGAGCTGCGTCACCGCCACCTCGCCCTGCCGGCGCAGGCTCTGGCCGACCATCGTGCGCATGGCCTGGCGGCTGACGCCTTCGACCTCGTTGCGCATGCGTTCCTGCCGGTTGAGCAGCAGCGCGACCAGCGCGAGCACGACGAGCATCGCCACGCCCATCAGCACCAGGAAGCGCGCCTGCAACCCCATGCGCAGCTTCATTCGACCTCCGCGCGCACGCGGGCGACGCCCTCGGAGATGCGGTCGAGCGCCTTCTGCGATTCCGGATCCATCGGCATGAAGCGCGTGGTGTTGAAGAAACGCAGCAGCGCATCGCCGGCATCGGGATCGCCCGCCGCGTCGATCAGCACCTCGCGCAGCCGCGCCTGCACGCGCGGATCCAGGCCGTCGCGCACCATTTCCACCGCGCGGGGGTAATCGACGGTTTCGCCGATCACCATCAAATCGTTGCGGAACGACGGCGGCATGCGGTGCGGATTGGACCAGTCGAGGTTGCTCATCACGCCGACGTCGGCCAGGCCCTTGTGCACCCAGGTCGAGATGTTCAGTTCCGACCACGCGAACATGTAGCCGACTTCGTCGCGCTCGATGCGGTCTTCCGGCGAGAGCAGGATTTCCAGCGAGAACCCGCGTCGCAGCAGTTCGGCGGCCGGCACGAAGTAGGCGCTGGTCGAATTCGGACGCTGGAATGCGATGCTGTGGCCGCGCAGGTCGTCCAGCGACGACAGCCCGCTGTCGCGACGCGCGAAGAAGATGCTGTGGTAGTGGCTCACGCCATCGCGTTCGGTCAACAGCAGCGGAAGCGCGCCGGCGCGCTGGTGCAACAGCATCGCGGTGCCGGTGGTTTCGGTGACCCAGTCGACGCGGCCGCGGCGCAGGTAGCTCGCCATCTGCTGCGTGTCCTTGGCCATCAGGATGCGGCCCTCGTGGATGCCCACGTCGGCCAGTCGCGGAATCACGTAGTCAAGCAGCGGCTTGAGCTGCTCGTAATGCTTCTTGGGATCGTCGCTGATGCGGCCGAGCACGAGCACGCCCGAGTCGTTCCCCGCCAGCGCGATAAGCGGAGCGGCGGCCGTGGCCAGCAAGCACAGGGTCAGCAGGGCGGTACGACGCAGGCTGGCGATCAAGAACGTTCGACCCCTCGGAATGCCGAGGGCAGCGTAATCGAAAGGCGACCGGCCCGAAACGGCAAATCGCCGCGCCGTCAGCAGTTCAGCGTTTTGACCCGGCGAGCATGGCCATGCGCTGGGCGTCGGCCAGGATGCCGCGCAGGATCCGCACCTCGCGCACGTCCAGCCCGGCGCGAAGGTACAGCCGGCGCAGCTTGCGCATGGCCGACTCGGGGGCGCGGCCCTTGTGGAAGTCGATGGCGTCGAGCGTTTCGGCCAGCTGGGCGAAGAAGCCTTCCATCTCGGCGTGCGAGGCCGGCTGGTCGCGGGGCTCCTCGCTGGCCGGTTCGCTGGCTTCCGCCGGCGCCGGTGCGGCTTCCAGCAGGGCCAGGCGCAGCTCGTAGCTGAGCACCTGCACCGCCGCGGCGAGGTTGAGCGAGCTGTAGTCCGGGTTGGCCGGGATATGCACCGCGACGTGGCACAGCTGGAGTTCGTCGTTGGTCAGGCCAGTACGCTCCCGGCCGAACACCAGCGCGACCTCGGCGCCGCCGGCGGCCTGCGTCACGGCGCGGGCGGCGGCCTCGCGGGGCATCAGCTCTTCCAGCTGGACCCGGCGGCTGCGGGCGGTGCAGCCCAGGACGAGGCGGCAGTCGGCGACGGCTTCGGCCAGCGTCGCGCAGGTCACGGCGTCGCCGAGGACGTCGTCCGCCCCGGCAGCCAGCGCGTAGGACTCTTCGTTGGGCGTCTTTTCCGGCGCGACCAGGACCAGGCGGGACAGGCCCATGGTCTTCATCGCCCGCGCGGCCGAGCCCATGTTGCCGGGGTGCTGGGTGCCGACGAGGACGATGCGCAGGCGCTGGGCGGGCGGATTGGAAGGATTCACGGATTTCGATTCGGAACTCATGGCGTGCAATGGTAAACTCCGCGCCCCGGCCGCAGCGCCGGTGACGCTCTTTCACCACCGCCAGTCCATCCTCTCCCCGTCCCCCGAACGAGGCGCCTTACCCATGCAGAAACCCGCAGTCACCCTCATGGTCAAGGCCGCCCGCGCCGCCGGCAACGTGCTGCTGCGCCACATGAACAAGCTCGACGCGCTGAACGTGGTCGAGAAGGACCGGATGGACTACGCCAGCGAAGTCGACGGCCTGGCGGAAAAGGAAATCATCAAGGAATTCCGCCGCTCCACGCCGGACTACGCGATCCTGGGCGAGGAAACCGGCTCGATCGGCCACAACCGCTTCACCTGGGTGATCGACCCGCTCGACGGCACCAGCAACTACCTGCATGGCATCCCGCATTTCTGCGTGTCGATCGCGCTGGTGGAAAACGGCGAGCCGATCCACGCGGTGATCTTCGATCCGCTGCGCAACGACCTGTTCACCGCCAGCCGCGGCAGCGGCGCGACGCTCAACGAGCGCCGCATCCGCGTCGCCGACCGCAAGGATCTCAACGGCGCGATGGTGCTCACCGGCTTCCCGCCGCGCGAGCGCGAGCGCGTGTCCGCGCAGCTCAAGTGCATCGACAACCTGCTGCTGGAGGCGGAGGACATCCGCCGCACCGGTTCGGCCGCGCTGGACCTGGCGTACGTCGCCTGCGGTCGCGCGGACGCGTATTTCGAAGCCGGCGTGAAGCCGTGGGACATCGCAGCCGGCGTGCTGCTGGTGCGCGAAGCCGGCGGCAAGGTCAGCGACTTCCGCGGCCGCACCACCGGCCCGATGGACAACCGCGGCCTCGCCACGCGCCAGCTCGTCGCCGGCAACCTGAAGGTCGCCGACCTGCTGCAGCAGAAGATCGTCAATACCGGATATGCGGCGGCGTTCGACCAGAAGTGATCGCCTCGCACGTTGGACACGAACAAGCCGCGCGTTGCGCGGCTTTTTTGTTCCTGATGCCTCGTAACCCAGGTAAGCGGAAACGCAACCGCGACCTGTCACGTCCGACCCGGTTGCGCTGCGGTTGCCCCGACTACGGGAGGTTGGGGGCCAGCCAGGGTTGCACCCGCGCGAGCACGCGATCCGGATGTTCCCGATGCGGCACATGCCCGCAATCGTCCAGCCGCTCGATCTCCGCCGCCCCGCCGCACAGCGCGACGATGCGCTCGGGATGGCGCATCGAACCGAATTCGTCGCGATCCCCGTGCATCGCGAGCAGTCGACAGCGCACGCGGAGCAGTTCGTCGTCCAGCGTCCATGCCGCAAAGCCCGGCGACAGCCACGTGTCGATCCACGCGTGCAGTACCCAGTCCGCCTTGTCGCCGTGGTAGCGGCGCAGCCGGTCGATCCGACCGGGCCGCGCGAAGTCTTCCTTCGCCGCGAGGATTCCCTGCAGCGTGCGATCTTCGACGAACGCCTGCGCCGATTCGGTGACCACGCCCTCGCAGCGCTGCGCGTGCGCCGCCGCGCAGGCCACGGCCATCCCGCCGCCGACGCTGTGGCCGAACGCGATGAAACGGTCCAGCTCAAGGACTTCGTGCACCCGCTCGAACGTCGTCTTCGCCTCGTCCGCGATGAAGTCGTTCGTCAACTTGCCCGGATGCGGATCGGATCGGCCGAAACCGGGGCGGTCGTACGCGATCACGCGTCGCCCGCTGGCATCGCACAGCAATCGCGGAAACTCGCGCCACAGTTCGACGCACCCCAGCGAATCGTGGAAGAGCACGATCGGCGCGAGCGCGTCATCCGAAGCCGCACCTGGCGCCCAGGCACGCACGAAGACGCGGCCTTCGCCGGTATCGAGGTAGCGATCGACCGCATCGTGCATGGTGCTTCGCGCCTCAGGTACGAGCGCCGTGCCACTCGCCCAGCGGCACCAGCACCTGCGGCTCGCGCGGCCGTTGCAGCATCGGCTCGATGATCGCGTCGTATTCCACGCGATACGGCTTCATCTGGTTGCGCAGGAACGCCTCGACGCCCGGTTCGGCCCAGCGCTCATAAAGCGTGAACTGGTTCGGATCGTTCGCATCGCGGTGCAGGTGGCACGAGATGAACTCCGGCTCGCGCGACATGGCCTGCGCGATCGCATCGAACGCGCGCAGCCAGTCGTCCACGCGCTCGGGCTTCACGAACAGCTTCACGTAGAACACCAGGTCGTCGTTGGCCATTCGGGGCTCCGTAGGGGACTTCCCCGATTGTCACGCAGCGGCGCCTTGCGCTGCCAGTCGGCTGCGTTGTGCGCCGTTGCGCGACCCCGCTTTGCGAAACCCATCCTACGGACACGATTCGGCAAACCCGCACCGCGAGCGCGCCTTCGCTCCCCAACGAAGGCGCGCTCCAGCGATGCGTGCCCGTAGGCTCCCGTGTCCCTCAGGCCGCCGCGCGCGTGGCCGCTCCGACGTGCGTCGACGACCCGTCGGCGAGGACGAACTGCCGCACCGCGCCGGCCAGCGCGCGCGCCTGTTCTTCCATGCTGTGCGCCGAGGCGGACGCTTCTTCGACCAGCGCCGCGTTCTGCTGCGTGCCCTCTTCCATGCTCGCGATCGCGCTGCTCACCAGCTCGATGCCCGCACTCTGCTCCTGCGACGCAGTGGAGATGTCGGCCATGATCGTGGTGACGCGACGTACGGACGCGGTGATCTCGTCCATCGTCGTGCCGGCGCGACCGACCAGGGCCGAGCCGTCGTTGACTTTCGCCACCGACGCGTCGATGAGCGTCTTGATCTCCTTGGCCGCATTCGCGGAACGCTGCGCCAGCGCGCGCACCTCGGAGGCGACGACCGCGAAGCCGCGGCCGCTCTCGCCCGCGCGCGCCGCTTCCACCGCGGCGTTCAACGCGAGGATGTTGGTCTGGAACGCGATGCCGTCGATGGTGCCGATGATCTCGGCGATGCGATGCGAGGAGGTTTCGATCTCGCGCATCGTCGTCACCGCGCGGCCCATCACGTCGCTGCCCTGCGAGGCCACGTCGGCGGCATCGATCGCGAGCTGGTTGGCCTGTCGCGCCGATTCGGCGTTCTGGCGCACGGTGGAGGTGAGTTCCTCCATCGATGCCGCGGTTTCCTCCAGGCTCGCCGCCTGCTGCTCGGTACGACGCGAAAGATCGGCGTTGCCCGCGGCGATTTCCGCCGCGGCGCCATCGATCGCATCGGAGGCGTGCTGGATGCGGCCGACGATGCCCGTCAGCTGCGCGACGGTGGCGTCGGCGTCGTCGCGCATGCGGGCGAACACGCCGTGGAAATCGCCGTGCATGCGTGCGGTGAGATCGCCGCGCGCGATCGCGCGCAGCAGGCGCGAGACCTGTTCCAGGTTCTCGTCGCTCACCGACATCATCGCATTGAGGCCGTCGACCATCGTGCGGAAATCGTGCTGGAACCGCGCGGCATCGCCACGCACGCCGAACTCGCCCGCGGCGGCGGCCATGGCCAGTCGCTTGATCTCCTGGTTGATGGCCGAAAGGTTGGCCTTGACCGCGTCCATCGTCTGCGTGAGCACGGCCTTCTCGCCGGGCAGGCGCTCCATGTCGATGGACAGATCGCCCACCGCGTAACGGCGCATGACGTCGATCAGCTGCATCTTCACCGCGATGTGCGCGGCGACCAGCGCGTTGGTGTCGCGCACCATGTCGCCGTACTGGCCGGGGAACGCGTCGGCGTCCATGCGGAAGCTGATTTCGCCCACGTCATGGCGCTGGGCCATTTCGCGCTGCGCGGCGATGACGGACTTGACCTGTTCGCGCATGCGGCCCATCGACTGCTGCAGGCGGCCGAGTTCGTCGTGGCGCGACGGCGGCATCGCGCCATCGAAACGGCCCTGCGCGACATCGTCGGCGAGCTTCGCGACCTGCGCCAGCGGCTGGGTGACGATACGCCGCACGCACCACCAGGACACCGCGAGGATCACCAGCAGCGTCAGCAACGAGGCGATCGCGATGAGCGTCACCAGCGCGCGCGTGGAAGCGGTCACCTGGGCGACCGGCTCCGCGGCGACGACGGCCCAGTGCCACTTCGGGAAGGTTTCAACGGCGACCAGCGTCGGCTCCGCTGCGGACTTCGGCTTCGAAGCCAGTTCGATGCGCGCATTGCCGCCACCGGCCGCGATGGCTTCGCGCAGCGACTTCAGGCCGGCGCCATCGACCAGGTCGGCCAGCGCGGCGCCTTCGGCCGACGGATGGATCGCGAGCGTCTCCTCGCCTTCCTTCGCGGTATCGACCACGAGGAACAGTCCGCGCTCGCCGATGCGCATGGCGCGCGTGCGTTCCTTCAGCGCGGTCAGTTCGCTGCCGTAGTCCTTGCCCACGAACAGCACGCCGACCAGCGCGCCGGCGTCGTCGAGCAGCGGACGGTAATGGACCATGTAGTCGCGGCCGAACAAACGCGTCTTGCCGGTATAGGGCTGCTGCTTCGTCAGCGGGCCGTAGGCCGGCGAATCGTGGGCGAGCCTGGTGCCGATGACGCGCTCGCCCTTCTCGTTGCGCAGCGAGGTGGAGACGCGGACGAAGTCGTCGCCGTCGCGGGCGAAGATGGTCACGACCGCGCCGGTGTCCTTCGTGAAGCGGTCGACCGGCGCGTAGGTCGCATCGACCTTCTGGCCCTGCAGCGACAGCAGCGGGGCGCCGTCCTTGTCGTGGTCCAGCGCCACGGTTCCGTCCAGCAATGCAGCCTGCAACGCGCCGCCGAGGGTCTGCGTGGCCTCGGTAAGCCCCTGTTCGTAGGTCGCGACGTTGTCGCGCAGGATGGCCGTGGCCGAGCGCAGGTCGTGGCTGGCGCGCGTTTCCACCGCCTGCGCGGCCTGGCGGCTGACCATCACGGAGAGGCCGGCCATCATCACCACCATCGTGGCGATCAGCGGCATGCCGATCTGGCGGCCGAGGGAACGGGTGAACCAGGAGGCGCTGGCCGGGGTGGATCGTCGGTGGGGAATCGCCGCACCGGGTGCAGCGGCGCGAGGCGCGTCGGACAAGGACATCGGTGCGGACCGGGTGTGGGGATCACCCCGGTATCGGCCGGACTTGATGTGACTTGAGTCTCAGTTTTCGTGAGTTTCGCCTCGGACCGTCATTACCTGCCGGTCAATGGCTTTCGCGGGCCGGGAGCCCCCGTAGGACGGGTTGGGCGCAGCGGTACCCATCCTGCGTCCGCCCGATGACGCCCAAAAGAAAAGGCCGCGCAATGCGCGGCCTTTCCCGGAACCACTGAACCCCAAACGCTTACGGACGACGGGCCAGTGCCGCCTCGTCCTTCGCCTTCGGCAGCAGGTCCTGCTTGCTGACCTTGAACGGGCCGATCGCGAGCATCGGCACCGCGACGAAGATCGTCGAGATGACAACGATCACCGCGCCGACCATGTGCGTCAGCGCCAGGCCTTCCATCGAGGAACCGCCGTACAGGAACAGCGCGTAGGCCGACAGGAAGAACATCACCGCCGTGATCACCGTACGCGACAGCGTCTGGTTGATCGAGCGGTTCAGCACTTCGATCGAATCCACGCGCAGGGTGCGGAAGTTCTCTCGCACGCGGTCGAAGACCACGATGATGTCGTTGATCGCGAAGCCCATCACCGACAGCAGGCCCGCCAGCACGGTCAGGTCGAACTCGCGGCCCGTTCCGTACATGTAGGCGGCGGTGACGATCAGGTCGAAGAACGCCGTGATCGAGGCCACCATCGCGAACTTCAGCTCGAAGCGGAACGCGATGTACATCAGGAAGCCGATGAGCATCACCACCGTGGCGTAGATGCCGTCGCGCACGAGGTCGGCGCCGACCTGCGGACCGACGAACTCGCTGCGCAGCACGCGCGCCGGGTTCTCCGGCGTCGACACGGCCTTGGCCACCTGGTTGGCGATGGACTGGCTGCCGGTGGCGTTGTTGCTCTCGCCGTGCGGCTGCAGGCGGATCATCAGCCCGTTGCCGCCGCCGAAGGCCTGCACCTGGGCGTTTTCGAAACCGGCCTTGGCCAGCTCCTCGCGCACCTGGTCGACGTTGGCCGGCTTTTCGAACGTGGTTTCCACCAGCGTGCCGCCGGTGAATTCCAGCGCGTAGGCCTCCTTGCGGAAGCCGAACGTGCCGATGATCACCAGCGAGGCGATGAGCAGGAGCACCGTGATCGTCATCGACACGTAGCGCGTACGCAGGAAGTCGATCTTGGTGTCGTTGGGGATGAGATGAAGCGGGAAAAGTTTCATTGATTCGTTCTCACCCGGTCAGATGGCCACGGACTTGAGCTTCTTGCGGTAGCCGTAGATCAGCTGCGCCAGTGCGCGCGACACGGTGATCGCGGTGAACATCGAGGCGAAGATGCCGATGATCATGGTCAGCGCGAAGCCCTTCAGCGGGCCGGTGCCGAACACGTACAGCGCGATGCCCACGATCAGGCCGGTCAGGTTGGCGTCCATGATGGTGCCGCCCGCCTTCTCGTAACCGGCCGCGATCGCCGCCTTGGCAGGCACGCCGTGGCGCAGCTCCTCGCGGATTCGCTCGTTGATCAGCACGTTCGCGTCGACCGACAGGCCGACCGACAGCGCCAGGCCGGCGAAGCCCGGCAGCGTCATCGTCGCGCCGAACATCGACATCACCGCCACCACGATCAGCAGGTTCATCAGCAGCGCCACCGAGGTGATCACGCCGAACATGCGGTAGTAGATGGTGAAGAAGGCCAGCGTGAACACGAAGGCGTACAGCACGGCGGTGATGCCGCGCTCGACGTTCTCGGCGCCCAGGCTCGGACCGATGATGCGTTCTTCCACGAAGTCCATCGGCGCGGCCAGCGAACCGGCGCTGAGCAGCTTGGCGAGCGTCTCGGCCTCGACCTTCTCAAGACCGGTGGTCTGGAAGTTCTTGCCGAACACGCCTGCGATGCGCGTGGGCGACAGCGCTTCTTCCTTCACGCGCACGCTGCGCACTTCCTGCCCGTTGACCATGGTCACGGTGGGGATGCGCTCGATGTAGACCACCGACATCAGCTTGCCGACGTTCTCGCTGGTGAAGTCGAACATGCGCTGGCCGGCGATGCTGTTCAGCGTGATGTCCACCGCCGGCAGGCCGTTCTGGTCGCGGCCGACCTTCGCGCCGACCATCTGGTCGCCCGAGGCCAGCACGCGCTTGCTCAGCAGCACGGGCTGTTCGGAGTTACGGATGGTGTACAGGCGCGCGCCCGGCGGCATGACGCCGGTGCGCTTGGCTTCCATCGCGTCGCCATCGACGACGGCGCGGAATTCCAGCGTCGCGGTCGCACCGATCAGGCGCTTGGCTTCGGCCGTGTCCTGCACGCCCGGAAGCTGCACGACGATGCGGTCCTCGCCCTGGCGCTGGATGATCGGCTCGGCCACGCCCAGCTGGTTGACGCGGTTGCGCAGCGTGGTGACGTTCTGCTCGATGGCGCCGGCAGCGATCGCACGCAGCTCGGCTTCCGGAACGGTGACCGTCACGTTGTTGCCGACGACGTCGAAGTTCAGCACCGGCATCAGGCGCGTGAGCTCGTTGCGGGCACGCTCGGCATCCTGGCCGGGGGCCAGCATCGCGAGGATCGTGTTGTCCGGACGGCGTTCGACCGACTGGTAGGTGATCTTCGCGTCGCGCAGGCTCACGCGGATGTCTTCGGCGAAGGCGTCCACGCGCTTTTCCAGCGCCGCCTTCTGGTCGACCTGCATCACGAAGTGCACGCCGCCCTGGAGGTCAAGGCCCAGCACCATCGGCTTGCCGCCCAGGCGCGAGAGCCAGTCCGGCACGGTCGAGGCGAGGTTCAGCGCGACGGTGTAGTTCTCGCCCAGCGTGGTGCGCAGGGCGTTGTTGGCCTTGCTCTGCGCATCCAGCGAGGACAGGCGGACCATCAGGTTGTCGCCTTCCACTTCCACCGAGCGCGCCGTGACGCCGGCCTTGGCCAGTTCGTCCTTGACGCGCGTACGCAGCGCTTCGTCGAGCTGGCCGCTACGGTTGGCCGTGATCTGTACGGAAGGATCCTTCTGGTAGACGTTGGGCAGCGCGTACAGCACGCCCAGGCCGAGTACGAGCAGGATCAGGAAATATTTCCACTTAGGAAATTCAAGCATCGCGGCATTCCGCGCGCGCCCGCAGGCGCACGCTCAGGTGTGATCGGGAAAGCGGCTCAGGCCGACTTCAGGGTGCCCTTGGGCAGCACGTTGGCGATGGCGCCCTTCTGCACGCGGATGCGCACGTTGTCGGCGATCTCGACGGTGATGAAGTTCTCGCCGATGTCGCCCACCACGCCGGCGATGCCGCCGTTGGTGATCACTTCGTCGCCCTTGGAGAGCTTGTCGAGCATCGCGCGGTGTTCCTTCTGGCGCTTCATCTGCGGGCGGATCATGAGGAAGTACATGACCGCGATCAGCAGGATGGGGAACAGCAGCGACATGCCGAAGCCACCGGCGCCACCGGCCGGTGCGGCCTGGGCGTAGGCGGGAGAGATAACAAGGTCGAGCAGATTCATGACGGTCGTCCTGATCGAAAAATAGCGGGGGATTATGCCACGGGGCGGCAGCCGGGCCCGGGAGGGCCGGAAGATCCGTCCCGCCCCCTGCCCGGAGCTGCTCCCGCCCGTCCCCGGAGCGGGCGGATCGCCCGGACCGCCCGGACGCTATTCCAGCGTCCGTGCGGCGTAGAAGGACTCGCGGAAGGCGGCGAAGGTTCCCTGCCCGATCGCCTCGCGCATCTGCGCCATCAGGCGCTGGTAGTAGCGCAGGTTGTGCAGGGTGCCCAGCATCGGGCCGAGCATCTCGTTGCAGCGGTCCAGGTGGCGCAGGTAGCTGCGGGTGAACCCGTTGCGGCAGGTGTAGCAGTCGCAGCCTTCCTCGATCGGACGCAGGTCGCACTCGTACTTGGCGTTGCGCACGCGCACCGTGCCGAATGAGGTGAAATAGTGGCCGTTGCGCGCATTGCGGGTCGGCATCACGCAATCGAACATGTCGATGCCGCGCGCCACGCCTTCGACCAGGTCCTCCGGCCGGCCCACGCCCATCAGGTAGCGCGGCTGGTCGGCCGGCAGCTGCGGGCAGGTGTGTTCGAGCATGTGGTTGCGTTCGGCTTCCGGCTCGCCCACGGCGAGGCCGCCGATGGCGTAACCGTCGAAACCGATGTCCACCAGCGCCGCGGCCGAACGCGTGCGCAGCGGCTCGTGCACGCCGCCCTGCACGATGCCGAACAACGCCGCGTCGTTGCCCTCGTGGGCGCGCCTGCTGCGCTCGGCCCAGCGCAGGCTCAGCTCCATCGAGCGGCGCGCGACGTCCTCGGTCGCCGGATACGGCGTGCATTCGTCGAAGATCATGACCACGTCCGAATCCAGCACCTTCTGGATCCGCATGCTTTCCTCCGGGCCGAGGAAGACCTTGCTGCCGTCGGTCGGCGCGGCGAAGGTCACCCCCTGCTCGGTGATCTTGCGCTTGTGCGCGAGCGAGAAGACCTGGAAGCCGCCGGAGTCGGTCAGGATCGGCCCGTTCCAGCCGGTGAACCGGTGCAGCCCGCCGTGGTCGCCGATGACGTCCAGGCCCGGCCGCAGGTACAGGTGGAAGGTGTTGCCCAGGATCATTTCCGCGCCGAGTTCGCGGACCTGCTCGGGCAGCACGCCCTTGACCGAACCGTAGGTACCCACCGGCATGAAGGTCGGCGTTTCCACCGTGCCGCGCGGGAAGGTCAGGCGGCCGCGACGCGCGGCGCCGTCGGTGCGCAGCAGTTCGAAGGACAGGCGGCTCACGG
>Ga0209050_1000973_pt1 | contig 36681 bp, 37 predicted proteins | sample Araplavi_mTSA_r2_FD_184276 | JGI IMG/M metagenome (GOLD analysis project Ga0209050, IMG submission 184276) | Arabidopsis root microbial communities from North Carolina, USA - plate scrape MF_Cvi_mTSA_r2 (SPAdes) (version 2) | ecosystem: Host-associated > Plants > Roots > Endosphere | place: USA... | reverse complement strand
TGATCGCCACCGCCGGTTGCGTGGCCATGTGGGGTTATCTGCTGTACCAGGGCGTGATCGACCCGCTGGGCGGCATCAACACCTTGTGGCCGCTGTTCGGCATCTCCAACCAGATGCTGGCCGGTATCGCGCTGATGCTCGGCACCGTGGTGCTGATCAAGATGAAGCGCCAGCGTTATGCCTGGGTCACCTTGCTGCCGGCTGTGTGGTTGCTGATCTGCACCACCACCGCCGGTTTCATCAAGCTGTTCGATGCCAACCCGGCAATCGGTTTCCTCGCCCTGGCGAAGAAGTACAGCGATGCCCTGGCCAATGGTCAGGTGCTGGCCCCGGCCAAGAGCATCGAGCAGATGCAACACGTGATCTTCAACGCCTACACCAACGCCACGCTGACCGCGCTGTTCCTGTTTGTGGTGTTCAGCATCCTGTTCTTCGCACTCAAGGTCGGTATCGCCGCCTGGGGCAGCAAAGAGCGTACGGATAAAGAAGCGCCATTCCAGGCGCTGCCGAATGCATAGGCGAGGAGGGCAGCATGTTCAATGACCTGAGTCGCCTGGGCAAATACCTCGGTCAGGCCGCGCGCCTGATGGTCGGCATGCCCGACTACGACAACTACGTCGAGCACATGCAGACCAAGCACCCGGACAAACCGGTGATGGACTACGAGGCGTTCTTCCGCGAGCGCCAGGAGGCCCGTTACGGCAGTAAGGCCGGACCCAAGTGCTGTTGAGTGAACACTAAAAAACCGGCTGAAAGGCTAATGCCGATCAGTTAAGCCCCGGACATTGTGGGAGCGAGCTTGCTCGCGATGGCAGACGGTCAGGCACCCCTTGTTTGACTGTCCAGCCGTCATCGCGAGCAAGCTCGCTCCCACAAGGTTTGCGGTGATCAAACGCTTAACTGACTGGCATTAGGCTGAAAGGCCGGTTTTTTATTGCGTGCAGCAAAGTCTCGAGTGATTGAGGGCGCGCGATCCGAATCGTCGCCGCCCCTGTTGTCCCGGGTCAGTCATGGGGCCTTGTCATTCTTTCGCCCGTGAGGCTGATGATCCGGCTTGGCGATCTTGAGCGCCCGGTCGGCGGCCTTGGCGTTATGCACCAGGCGACCGAGCACGGCGACAACGATGATCGCCAGCACTACCCAGATGACAATGGCTTTCACGTACATGGCGAAACCTCTCGCGCAAAACGATCCTTCCGATCGCCGACGTCCCTGTAGCAATAGTATTAATCCATTGTGGCAGGTGTTGATGATCTTGCATCGCATGACTGATTTGCACTGTTTATCAGCTATCTCCACGGATGAAGCGACAGTTTCCCGGACCGGTACTTTAATGGAGGGTCTGGAGCGACTGATCGCGGGGCTGTCATAGCCTCAAGGCTATGGATCCCATACCGAAAAGCTATTTCATCAATCGGTGATCCGGATCCACGCTCAAGGGTGGTTAGCTGAAAACAAAATCAAGAGGAGATGCCATGTCAACTGAATCGAAATGCCCGTTCAATCACGCCGCTGGCGGTGGCACGACGAACCGCGACTGGTGGCCGAACCAACTGAACCTGAAGATCCTGAGTCAACACTCGCCCAAGTCTGACCCGTTGGGGGGCGACTTCAACTACGCCGAAGCCTTCAAGAGTCTTGACTTCCAGGCGCTGAAAAAAGACCTGACGGCGCTGATGACCGATTCCCAGGACTGGTGGCCGGCGGACTTCGGCCACTATGGGCCTTTCTTTATCCGCATGTCCTGGCACGCCGCAGGCACCTATCGCACCGGTGACGGCCGGGGCGGCGCCGGTTCCGGCCAGCAACGCTTTGCACCGCTCAACAGCTGGCCGGACAACGTCAGCCTCGACAAGGCCCGCCGGCTGCTGTGGCCGATCAAGCAAAAGTACGGCAATAAAATCTCCTGGGCCGACCTGATCGTCCTCACCGGCAACGTGGCCCTGGAGTCCATGGGCTTCAAGACGTTTGGTTTTTCCGGTGGTCGCGCGGATGTCTGGGAACCGGACGAAGACGTTTACTGGGGTTCTGAAAGCAAATGGCTGGGCGGTGACTCGCGTTACGGCAAAGAAGACAAACCGGTGCAGAAACCCGGCGATGTGCCCTTGGTAGCTGAGCCCGGCAGAAACGAGGACAGCCGTACCGAAAATGGCCGCAATCTGGAAAATCCCCTTGCTGCGGTGCAGATGGGCCTGATCTATGTGAACCCGGAAGGCCCGGAAGGCGAACCGGACCCGGTCGCCTCGGCCAAGGACATCCGCGAAACCTTCGGCCGCATGGCGATGAACGATGAGGAAACCGTGGCGTTGATCGCCGGTGGCCACGCCTTCGGCAAGACCCACGGCGCCGGGCCCGCCGACCACGTCGGGCCGGAACCTGAAGCCGCCGGCCTGGAGCTGCAAGGCCTGGGCTGGAAGAGCACATTCGGCACCGGCAAAGGGGCCGACGCCATCACCAGCGGCCTGGAAGTGACCTGGACCACCACGCCCACCAAATGGAGCAACAACTACCTGGAAAACCTGTTCGGTTTCGACTGGGAACTGACCAAGAGCCCGGCCGGCGCCCATCAGTGGAAACCGAAGAACGGTGCCGGTGCCGGGATCATTCCCGATGCCTTTGATCCGTCCAAACGCCGTGATCCGACCATGCTGACCTCGGACCTGGCCCTGCGTTTCGACCCGATCTACGAACCGATCGCCCGGCGCTTCCTGGCCAACCCCGATCAACTGGCCGATGCCTTCGCGCGCGCCTGGTACAAACTCATTCACCGTGACATGGGCCCGCTCTCGCGCTACCTCGGCCCGGAAATGCCGGGCGAGGAACTGCTGTGGCAAGACCCGATCCCTGCCGTCGATCATCCGCTGGTCAACGACAGCGATGTGGCGGGCCTGAAAAGCAAGGTGCTGGCGTCCGGCCTGTCGGTGTCGCAGCTGGTATCGACGGCGTGGGCCGCCGCGTCCACCTTCCGTGGCTCCGACAAACGCGGCGGTGCCAACGGCGGGCGCCTGCGCCTGGCGCCGCAGAAGTCCTGGCCGGCCAACCAGCCGGAGCAACTGGCCAATGTGCTGGCCAAACTGGAAGGCATCCAGAAGGAGTTCAACAGCGGCGGCAAGAAAATCTCCCTGGCCGACCTGATCGTGCTCGCCGGTGGCGCGGGTGTCGAACAGGCGGCGAAAAACGCCGGCCACAGTGTGACGGTGCCGTTCACCCCGGGACGCACGGACGCCAGCCAGGAGCAGACCGATGTCGAGTCCTTCGGTTTCCTTGAACCGATTGCCGACGGCTTCCGTAACTACCTGAAAACCCAGTACCGCGTGCCCGCCGAAGCCTTGCTGATCGACAAGGCACAACTGCTTACGCTCAGCGCACCGGAAATGACGGTACTGCTGGGTGGCCTGCGGGTGTTGAACACCAACGTCGGCCAGAGCAAACACGGTGTGTTCACCCAACGGCCGGAAGCGCTGACCAATGACTTCTTCACCAACCTGCTGGACATGGGCGTGGAGTGGAAACCGGTGTCGGATGCCCAGCAGGAGTTTGAAGGGCGTGATCGCAAAACCGGTGCGGTGAAGTGGACGGGCACCCGGGTTGACCTGGTCTTCGGTTCCAACGCGCAATTGCGTGCGCTGGCCGAAGTCTATGCCAGCGCCGATGCGCAGCAGAAATTCGTCAAGGACTTCGTGGCTGCGTGGACAAAGGTGATGAACCTGGATCGCTTTGACGTGAATCGCCGCGTCTAGAGGAGATAACGCCGGCACCACCGGCAAAAAGTGCCTCGGCTCGCCCTCCGGCTTTTACATCAGCGGAGGGCATCCGGCACTCAAGGCTGTTTTTCAATAAATGAGAGGTTCTGTTCTCGAATGACGCCGGCAGCATCATCGTATAGAAACGGCAGAAACATATAACGGCGACCTTGGGTTACTGAAGTGGCTTCGTGCAAGAGTGAGCACGAAAACACCACGGCCCCTCCTGTCGGCGCGTTGTAATAGACTTTTCCATACTCTGGAAAATGCAGAAAACCACCTTCGTACTCTCCCGAATTAAGAAACAGGGAGACGGCAAAACGGCGATGGGCCGTACCCTTCGTGGTGTTATCCCGATGGGGCCGGAAATGCCCGCCTTCCTCGCTGTTGTAGCAGGCCACCAGATAGCGCTCCATTCGAGTGGCATTGAACTGGAACGCTTTCTGTAACTCCGGAAGCAAACGGCTGGCTATGCGCGATTCACAGGCTTTGGCCAGAGCTTCATCTTCAATGACGCAGTCACGACGTCGTTTGTGATTATGGTCAGTGATGTGGACGGTTTTACCCGCCTGCTCCGTCATGAACCCGGATTCTTCGCCGCCGCGTTCGTCGTAATAACTGATCAGTGCCTTACACAACTTGGGCTCAAATATACGGGGAACCACCAGGACGGGGGCGTGTGGAGTGGCGGCACGTGGCGCAGCCGTTGCCGGCAATCGATCCAGAAAACGCATTAACGAGGGGACATGGTTATCAATGGGGGGGCTTATCGGGACGATGGCCAGGACACGTAGCGCAGGGTCCAGCACATAGGTTATTTGCCTGATGCTGCCGTCTGGCCGCAATGTACCGTAGAGCTTGCTGACTGACCGATCGAAATCCCAGATGAAGCGTATGCCGGGTATCGAACTCTCCACCCGCTTCAGCTTTTCATCCTCTGGATCGACGGAAACACCAAAGAAGCAGACTTGATCATCATCGAATCGCGGGCGATGGGCCTGAATATCTTCCAGAACCTTAGTGGATACAGGGTCGGCCGCAGAACCCAAAAAACAAAGCACGACATACCGACCGGCAATGGTGTCGAAGCAAAAGCGTTCTCGTAGTTGAGTGCGGCAATGAAACCAGGGGGCTGGTTGACCGACTGAAAATGCCGTGGCACGCATCACAACTCCTTGCCGGGTGGCCGTGGATCGTTGCAGGTAAAGCTAGTTCAGTCTTGTTGAAGCTGCCCGGAGCGCTGATGGCGACGCTTCATCCATGGCTTGTATCGCTGGTTTTTCGCAGGGCCAGGTGCGTCCTGTGCGGTTGTTTCGGTCAGCGGGACGGTGCGGCGGTCCCACAAGCTCCCTCGCCACCTGTAGGAGCGAGCTTGCTCGCGATGGACGTTAACGAAAACGCGTGCTTGCTGGCTAAGCGCGGCGCACTTGAGTCCATAGCGAGCAGGCTCGCTCCTACAATTGACGGTATGGCATTAATGACCGTCGACAAGACGTGGCAACTCCAGGGGATTGCCCTCGCGCAAAACCTCCGGCAGCAGCTCATCCGGAAACCCCTGGTAAGCCACCGGGCGCAGGAAGCGCTCGATGGCGGTCATGCCCACCGAGGTGAAGCGGCTGTCCGAGGTGGCCGGAAACGGCCCGCCATGCACAGTGGCAAAACACACTTCCTGCGGATGGGCGAAGGCGTTGACCACGATGCGCCCGGTGCGTCGCTCCAGGGTTGGCAGCAGGCGACGGGCCAGTGGCATGTCGTCCTGTTCAAGGTGCAGGGTCGCGCTGAGTTGCCCCTTGAAGGCGCGCGCTACCCGTAACAGCTCCGCTTCATCCCGGACCTTCACCAGCAGCGCGGACGGGCCGAATACCTCTTGGGAAAGCGCCGGCTCGGCGAGAAAATGTTCGCCGTCGACTTCGAACAGCGCCGAACGACCATCGACTTCAGCGGTGGCGCTCGAGCCCACGGCGACGAGGCGGGCGCCGGCGTTTTCCAGGGTGCGCAGCCCGTTCAGATAGGCTGCATGGATGCTCGGTGTCAGCATCGTGCGCGCCGGAGCTGCGCTCACGCGTTGGCTCATGGCGTGGCGCAGTGCTGCAAACCCTGAACCCTCGACGGCCAGCAGAATCGCCGGCTTGAGGCAGGCTTGCCCGACGTTGACCAGCATGCGCTCGACAAAGCCATCGCCAATCGCCGCGCCGCGTTCGGCCAGTGCCCGGGGCAGGATGAAGGTCGGGTTGACGCTGGTCATTTCGGCGAAGACCGGAATCGGCTCGGGACGCAATTGCGCACGCCGATACAGCGCCATGCCACCCTGTTCGGAACCGGTGAAGGTCACGGCCTTGATCAGCGGATGATCGACCAGCGCTTCGCCGATGGCATTGCCGCCGCCACGCACCATGGAGAACACGCCTTCGGGCAATCCGCAGTCTTGCACCGCCTGGCGGATCGCCCGGGCCTGGATTTCCGAGGCGCCCGGATGCGCGTTGTGCGCCTTGAGAATGACGGTCGATCCCGCCGCCAGCGCCGACGCGGTATCGCCACCGGCCACCGAATAGGCGATGGGGAAGTTGCTCGCACCGAAAATCGCCACCGGGCCGATGGCGATTTTTTGCAGGCGATGATCCATGCGCGGGCGTGGCTGGCGCTCGGGTTGCGCCGGGTCGATGGCCAGTTGCAGGAAACGCCCCTTGCGCACCACATCGGCAAACTGGCGGAACTGGGTGGCCGCCTTGATGGCCTCGCCTTCCAGTTGCGCCTCGGGCACACCGGTTTCCAGGGCGGCCCGCGCCGCCAGCGCCGCGCGAACGCGGTCGAGGTTGTCGGCGATGCGTTCGAGAAACGCCGCCCGCACGGCGAGCGAGGTATGGCTGTACACATCGAATGCTTCATCGGCCAGGGTCGCCGCCCGGTCGACATCGGCCACGCTACCCAATGCGAACGCCGGTTCAATCGGCTGGTTGGTCGCGGGATTGAGCGCCTTCAGGGTGCCTTCGCTGGCGCCGATATCTCGGGCGCCGATCAGCAGGTTGCCGGTCAACTGCATCACGCACCTGCCTGTGCCAGAGCGGCAACCAGTTCATCGGTGGTCAGGATGGCGTGGGCGAAGGTCGGGCCATTCAGCTCATGGGCCGAATGCATCATCTCCGGCTTGAAGGCCGCGGTCGCGTCCCGTACCAGGGTGACGTGATAGCCGAGTTCCTGAGCGTAACGGGCGGTTGCCTCGATGCAGGTGTTGGCCAGCAGGCCGACGATGATCACGTGGGTGATACCCTTTTGCTTGAGGCGAAAATCCAGGTCGGTATTGGCAAAGCCGCTGGAACCCCAATGTTCCTGAACGATGATGTCGCCTTCCTGCGGCGCGAAGTCGGGGTGCCATTCACCGCCCCATTCCCCGCGTGCGAAGTGGTGTATGTGCATGATCTTGCACTGGGTGGGGCTTGGGTGATCCCAGTTTTCGTAGTCGCCTTTTTCCCAGCGGTGGTGCGGTACGATGACCACTGGAATGCCGAGCCCGCGAACGGTGCGATCAAGCGTGCGCAGGTTGTCGAGCAGGCCGACTCGCGTGGCAATGGGCTCGATCAAGGGGTAGATCTTTCCGCCTTCCGACAGGAAATCGTTGTAGGGGTCGACCAGCAGGTAGGCCGTCCGATCAAGAGGGTAGGTGGCGTTGGACATGGCGGTGCTCCGCAAGATAATCCGTGGAAGATGAAGTGTAGTTGCCAGCAATTCACGTAGATATGATAATCATAGTAACTAGGCAAGAGGCAATACCGCATGTCGGTGAAAGCAACCGTTTCTGAAACCCTGTGCCCGATTTCCCGGGCCGAAGCCGTCGTGGGCGACCGCTGGACGGTGCTGGTGCTGCGTGAGTTGTTCATGGGCAGTCATCGCTTCGATGAAATCCAGGCGCAGACCGGCGGTACGCCGCAAATGGTCGCGGCGCGCTTGAAGAGCATGGAGGCCGACGGGCTCCTGGAGCGACGTGCCTACAGCGAACGGCCCAAACGCTACGAATACCACCTCACGGAAAAGGGCGATGCGTTCTACTCGGTGGTGCTGGCGCTGCGGGCCTGGGGCGAAACCTGGTGCAAATCGCCCGGGGAAGGTTTGGCGGTGGTCTATACCCACCGCAGTTGCGGCGAGCCCGCCGGGCTCGGACCGCTGTGCGCCCATTGCGGGCAGCCCTTGCGCCGCGCAGACCTGATCAGTGAACCGAGTGCCGCCTATGTCGCCGAACGCAGCGCCCGGCGCGAAGCGTTCAAGGCCTAGCGGCGGGTTTGTATCGGCAGGTATCCGCAACGCCCACCGTTACCCGGGCATACAAAACCGGGGTTTCCAGACACCCTGGCGATACACGACGGCCTTCAAATGCAACCACCGGCACCGTGTCATTTTCGGCGCGGCTGGCCAGGGTTCAACTGGAGGAAAGGCAATGTTGCGCATCAACACCCGTCACACCATCGGCAAGCTGGGTCTGGTTCTGACCGCTGCAGGGCTCGCTGCCTTCGCGAGCTTCTCTCAAGCCCAGGAAACACAGGCGGCCCCGGCGATGAAAAGCTGGCAGCAGGGCCTGCATCGCACCGATCTGGTACGCGAAGACCTCGGCGCCGCCGACCGCGAAGTCACTCAGGTGCTTGTGGATTTCGACCCGGGCGTGACATCACCCAAACACGCTCACCCTGGCGTAGAAGTGGCGCACGTGATCAGCGGTACGTTCGAGTATCAGCTGGAAGGGCGCGCACCGGTGACGCTCAAGGCCGGTGATTCATTGTACATCCCCGAAGGCGTCGCCCATGTGGCGAAGAACGTAGGCCAGGACAAGGCCTCGGAACTGGCAACCTACATCGCCAGGAAAGGCCAGCCGCTGCTGATCCTCAAGGAGTAGGAGAACTGTAGGAGCGAGCCTGCTCGCGATGGTCGTTAACGATAACGCGTGCTTACTGGCTAAACGCGGCGCTCTCTAGACCATCGCGAGCAAGCTCGCTCCCACAACAACAACAACGATTGCGCTGTTCAGAAAGCCTGGCCTGACCGGTATTCAGACGTCAGGCCAGGCTTTTCCGCGTCGGTCAAACCAGATTGATCTCGACGTCGATATTGCCGCGAGTCGCTTTGGAATACGGGCAAGTCTGATGCGCCAGTTCCACCACGCTGCGTGCGATGGCCGGGTCCAGGCCCGGCAGGCTGACATTCAGACGGGCCTGAAGGAAGAAAGCGTTTTCGGACTTGCCCAGATCGATTTCGGCATCCACCGCCACGTCGCTCGGCAACGCCACTTTCAGCGCGACGCACGCCTTGCCCATCGCCCCGATGAAACAGGCCGACCAACCCGCCGCCAGCAGTTGCTCAGGATTAGTGCCGGCGCCCGAACCTCCGGGAGGCGAAAGCTTGATGTCCAGGCGTCCATCGGTGCTGCGCGCCTGACCGTCGCGGCCGCCGGTGGTGTGGGTCTTGCCGGTGTACAGCACGGTATCGATTGCATTGATCATGGTGGTATTTCCTGTCAGTGGGTCGCGGGAATGCTCGGAAAACCTGCGCTTTCCGATGCGCCCCACTTTTTCATTTCCATGTACTGCCCATATGTCCTGAACCTGGGGAATGTGTATCGCTGTGTAGGGTGGCCGGGGGGACATACAGTTCGATACAAACCGCTGGAATGCGCGCGGCGCCGGAGTTATTGACTGCAAACCTCCCACACGCAACCGCGCAGCCAGCGATGGGCCGGGTCGGCGTCCATGCGCGGGTGCCACAGCATCGACACCGTGATCGGCGGCGTGGGGAAGGGCAACGCAAAGCAATGCATGCCCTGGCACAGGTTGCCGACGTGCCGCTGCGGCACGCTGGCGACCAGGTCTGAAGCCCGCGCCAATGCAATCGCAGACGCAAAACCGGCGACAATGGTGATGATCTCCCGCTTCAGCCCCAACTCATTCAAGGCGTCGTCCATCACGCCTTTTTCGTGGCCTCGGCGTGAAACCAGGATGTGCCGGACCTCGGCATAACGCACCGGTGTGACTTCACCTTGGGCCAGTGGATGACCCTCGCGCACCACGCCAATGAAGCGGTCGCGAAACAGCATCCGGGTCCGCACTTCCGGGCTGGTGGATTCGTCGATCACGCCGGTTTCCAGGTCCACCGAACCGTCGCGCAGCAGGGTGCTGTCCTTGTTCAGCTTCTGCACGAAATTCAGGCGGACACCGGGCGCCTCGCGGTGGATGCGGGCGATCAGTGGCGCGCCGAAATTTTCCACGAAGCCGTCGCTGGTGCGCAGGGTGAAGGTGCGTGCCAGTTGAGCGAGATCGAGTGCCTCGGCGGGGCGCAGGACGGATTCGGCGTCCTGTACGAGCAGCCCGACGCGTTCACGCAACTCCAGCGCTCGGGGTGTGGGGACGAGCCCGCGTCCGGCCCGCACCAGCAACGGATCGCCCGTGGTTTCGCGCAACCGTGCCAGCGCCCGGCTCATGGCCGACGGGCTCAGGCGCAAACGCTGTGCGGCGCGGGCCACGCTGCCTTCTTCGAGCAACACGTTCAGGGTGATCAGCAGATTCAGGTCTGGCATGGAATGGGTTCCTGTGGGAGCAGGTCTGTGGTGAGGGGGGCTGTGATTAGGGGGCTTGTGGTGAGGGACCTGTGGCGAGGGGGCTTGCCCCCGTTGGGTTGCGAAGCAGCCCCAAAATCTCTGATGCACCAAAGATCTTGTGAGTGCTACGCACTCAAACGGGGGCAAGCCCCCTCGCCACAGGTCCCTCAACACAGCCCCTCACCACAAGCCCCCCTCACCACAGGCCCGCTCCCATACTGGTTTGTGGGTAGATGGCGTCTGATGCATGTATTCAGTGCAAACGCTGCGTCTTCCGCCATGTTATGGCTGGGCTTAGGCTCCAGACAACCTGTTTGCGGAGTCGCGAGAAAATGAAGTCCATATCGATTCGGGGCGCGCTGGCCTGCCTGTCGCTGTCCATGCTGCTGTCATCCCTGGGCACGAGCATTGCCAACGTGGGGTTACCGACACTGGCCGCCGCGTTCTCGGCCTCTTTCCAGCAAGTGCAATGGGTGGTGCTCGCTTACCTGCTGGCGATCACGGCGCTGATCGTCAGTGTCGGGCGGCTCGGCGACATCATTGGCCGTCGGCGTTTGTTGTTGATCGGGATGGGTGTGTTTATCGTCGCTTCAGTCCTGTGCGCCGTCTCCTCCGATCTCGGGTGGCTGATTGCCGCCCGGGCCCTGCAGGGCATCGGCGCGGCCATCATGATGGCGTTGACCATGGCGCTGGTGAGCGGGGCGGTGCCCAAGGCAAAACTGGGCAGTGCGATGGGCCTGCTCGGCACGATGTCGGCGATCGGCACGTCGCTCGGCCCGACCCTCGGCGGTTTCTTGATTGCCCATTCGGGGTGGCAGGCGATTTTTCTGCTCAATGTGCCCTTGGGTGTTTTGGCGATGGGGCTCGCGCAGCGTTTTCTACCGAAAGATCGCCCTGAGAAAAGCGCGGATCAAGCGGGTTTCGACGTCCTCGGCACCCTGGTACTGGTCCTGACCCTGCTGGCCTATGCGCTGGCGATGACCCTCGGGCGCGGCAGTTTTGCGCCTCTGAACCTGGCACTGCTGCTGGTGGCTGTGGTGGGGGCGGGCGTGTTTGTGTTCGTCGAGCGTACTGCCGAGTCGCCGCTGGTTCGACCGGCGATGTTCCGCAATTGGCAACTGAGCGCAGGTTTCGCCATGAGCCTGCTGGTGACGACCGTGGTCATGGCCACCCTGGTGGTGGGGCCGTTTTATCTCACCGGCGCACTGGCGCTGAACGCAGCGAGCGTTGGCCTGGTGATGTCGACGGGGCCGCTGGTCGCCGCACTGGTCGGGGTCCCGGCGGGTCGATGGGTCGACAGATTGGGCGCACATCGATCCGGCACGCTCGGATTGCTGGCCATGCTGACCGGTGCTTGCCTCCTGCCCGCCGTGCCGACGGGCTTCGGTGCGCTCGGCTACATCGTGCCCCTGGCGGTCATGACCGCCGGTTATGCGCTGTTCCAGGCGGCCAACAATACCGCCGTGCTGGCGGACATCACGCCGCAAGAGCGCGGTGTGGTCTCCGGCTTGCTCGGGTTGTCGCGCAATCTGGGCTTGATCACCGGCGCTGGCGTCATGGGCGCCGTGTTCGCCTTCGGCACGGCCAGCCACGATGTTTTGCAGGCGCCACCTGAGGCCATCGCCCAGGGGATGCGCTTGACGTTTGCGGTCGCGGCGGGGCTGATCTGCATCGCCCTGGCGATTGGCGCGGTCAGCAAAATCCTTTCACGGCGCCTGATCGTGTCGTGTTGAAAAACGGCGCGACTGTCGTGAAAACGACCTGTTTGCGCTGAACGCGAAGCCTTGTGAGTTTTCTGTTGAACGAGTGTTCAGTCTGGACTATGTTGAGGGCCACCTTCCCCCGGCTGGTTGCGGGCTTGCGTTTCTTCAATTCGAACGAGGCACTGGCATGCGGTTTTCACCCTTTGTAGAGCGGATCAGTGGCCAAGGCGTTGCCGCCTGGGATATTCACTACGCGGCCAACGCGGCACAGCGCAACGGCGAGGACGTGATCATCCTCAGCGTCGGCGACCCGGATTTTCCCACCCCGGATTTCATCACCGATGCCGCCATCCACGCCTTGCGCGAAGGGGATACCCACTACACCGAAATCGCCGGCCGCCAGGCCCTGCGCGAAGCCATCGCCGGCCGCTACAGCCGGTTGATCGACCGCGAACTGCAGGCCTCGAACATCATTCTCACCGCCGGTGCGCAGAACGCCTTGTTCGCCACCTCGATGTGCCTGCTCGGTGCCGGCGACGAAGTGATCGCCTTCGACCCGATGTACGTCACCTACGAAGCCACGCTCAAGGCGTCCGGCGCCACGCTGGTGCGGGTGCCCTGTGCGGCGGATTCGGGTTTCCGCCTCGATGCCGCCGTGTTGGCCAAGGCCATCACCCCGCGCACCCGGGCGATTTTCTTCTCCAACCCGAACAACCCAACCGGTGTGGTACTGGGGCGCGAAGAGCTGCAAGCCATCGCCGACCTCGCCATCGCCCATGACCTGTGGGTGGTGGTGGACGAGGTCTACGAGAGCCTCGCCTACGAGCGCGAACACCTGAGCCTGGCGGCGTTGCCGGGCATGGCCGAGCGCTGCGTGGTGATCGGCAGCCTGTCGAAATCCCATGCCATGACCGGCTGGCGCATCGGCTGGGTCGTGGCCAACGAAGCCCTGGTCAACCATGTCGAAACCCTGGTGCTGAGCATGCTGTACGGCTTGCCCGGTTTCGTCATGGAAGCGGCGCTCAAGGCCGTGCAGTCCCATGAAGAAGTCACCCACGGCATGCGCGAGATCTATCGTCGGCGCCGCGATCTGGTGGTGTCCGGCCTGGCCGATTGCCCGGGCATCAGCGTGCTCAACCCGGATGCCGGCATGTTCGTGCTGGTGGACGTGCGCGGCACCGGCTTGACCTCGCTGGAATTCGCCTGGCGGCTGTTGCGTGAAGCCGGTGTCTCGGTCCTGGATGCCGCGGCATTCGGTGAACCGGCCCAGGGTTTTGTGCGGCTTTCGTTCACCCTCAGCGAAGAGCGACTGGCCCAGGCCTGTCAGCGCATTCGCGGCTTTGTCCAGGTGCTCAACGGTGAAGCGCCGAGACCGGTGATCGGCACCGTGACCAGTACCGCCACCGTCGAACCGGCCGCGGCCAGGACCATGATCGAGGTCGATCGCCTGCACAAACGCTTCGGCAATATCGAAGTGCTCAAGGGCGTTTCCCTGACCGCCCGCGAAGGCGAGGTGATCTCCCTGATCGGTGCCAGCGGCTCGGGCAAAAGTACCTTGCTGCGCTGCATCAACATGCTCGAAGTACCGGATCAGGGCCGCATCCTGGTCGATGGCGAAAGCATTCACCTCAACCAGAATCGTCCCGGCGCACCGCTGGTGTCGGACGCCAAACAGCTTGTGCGCATCAGGTCGAGCCTGGGCATGGTGTTCCAGAACTTCAACCTCTGGCCCCATCGCACGGTGCTGGAAAACCTCATCGAAGCGCCGACCCAGGTCCTGCGTGAAAGCCGTGCGGAGGCCACCGAACGGGCCGAAGCCCTGCTCGAACGCGTCGGGCTTGCGGCCAAGCGCAACGAGTACCCGGCGTTTCTCTCCGGGGGACAGCAACAACGGGTGGCCATCGCCCGGGCCCTGGCCATGCGGCCCAAGGTCATGCTGTTCGATGAACCCACCTCGGCACTCGACCCGGAACTGGTCGGGGAAGTGCTGCGGGTGATCCGCTCCCTCGCCGAAGAAGGCCGGACCATGATCCTGGTGACTCATGAAATGGCTTTTGCACGCGATGTCTCTTCCAAAGTCGCCTTCCTGCATCAAGGGCTGATCGAGGAAACCGGTTCGCCGGACGAAGTGTTCGTACACCCACGCAGCGAGCGTTGCCGGCAATTCGTCAACGCTCATCAGACTCGCTAACTCATCATAAAAAGACGGGAAAACAACATGGGAAATCGACGTTTTGCAAACTGGTTGACCGGTGCGGCCTGCGTAATGCTGGCCGGCATGAGCGCGGCCCAGGCACAGCCGATCCGTTTCGCGGTGGCCGCCGAACCCTATCCGCCGTACACCGAAAAGCAGGCCAACGGTGAGTGGAAGGGCTTTGAAGTCGACCTGATCCACAAGCTGTGCAGCGAAATGAAAGCCGATTGCGAGATCAAGGAAGTGGCGTGGGACGGCATCATTCCGTCGCTGCTGGCGAAGAAGATCGACGTGATCTTTTCTTCGATGTCGGTGACCGAAGAACGGGAAAAACAGATCGCCTTCAGCAAGGCCTACTACGATTCGGCGATTGCCGTCGTCGGCCCGAAAGAGGCCTCGGTGAAGAAGTACCCGGATGACCTCAAGGGCAAGATCATCGGCGTGCAGAACTCGACCGTGAGCGCCAGCTACCTGAAGACCTACTACGAAAAAATCGCCGACGTTAAGTACTACGACACCCAGGACTCGGCCAACGCCGACCTGATTGCCGGGCGCATCGACCTGATGATGGCCGACGGCACCGCCATGGCCGCCTTCGTCAAGACCCCGGATGCCAAGGACCTGGCCTACCTCGGCACCGTGCCTTATGACCCGATCTTCGGCAAAGGCGTAGGCGCCGGCCTGCGCAAGGACGACACCGAACTCAAGGCGAAACTCGACAAGGCCATCCAGGAATTGCTGGCGAGCAAGGACTACGACGAGCTGTCCCAGAGCTACTTCGGCACCAGCGTGAAGCCGGCGTTCTGATGACGGGCTAAACGCAAGTCCTGAGGAAAAGCAGATCCCTGTGGGAGCGAGCTTGCTCGCGATAGCGGTGGTTCAGTCAGCATTGATATTGACTGGCATGGCCTCATCGCGAGCAAGCTCGCTCCCACAGGATCCGGCGGTGTGTTCATGACCGCATACTGGAGACTGAAATGCCGGCAATGTTCGATCTGATCAATTTCACCGAACAGGGATGGGGCAGTGCGCTGTTGAAGGGGCTCTGGATGACCCTGCAGATTTCCGCCGGGGCCTTTGTGCTCGGGCTGGCCATCGGGCTGGTGGTGGCGTGCCTCAAGCTCGGCGCGCCGAAGCCGATTGCAGCGCTGATGCGCGGCTACACCACCTTGTTCCGCGCGGTGCCGGAGTTGCTGCTGATTCTGTTGCTGTACTACGTCGGCTCGATGCTTCTCAATTCGCTGATGACCAAACTCGGCTACGGCGTGGTGAACGTCAGCGGCCCGCTGGCGGCCATCGTCGTACTGGGGCTGGTGCAGGGCGCCTACGCCTCGGAGATTTTCCGCGCGGCGATCCAGGCGATTCCCTTCGGCCAGATCGAAGCGGCCAAGGCGTTCGGCCTCAACGGTTTCGGTCTGTTCCGCCGGGTCACGCTGCCGATCATGGCGCCTTACGCCATGGCCGGGATGGCCAACCTGTGGATCAACCTGATCAAGGACAGCGCGCTGATCAGCGTGGTCGGCACCAACGAGCTGCTGTACACCGCCAAGCAAGGCGCGGGTTCGACGCGCCACTATCTGTTGTTCTACCTCACGGCTGCCGCGCTGTACTACGCGGTGACCCTGGCGTCGAACTATCTTTCGGGACGGTTGGAGCGACGCATTCGTCGCTGGATGCCTCTTGTTGACTGAACCGGCAGAGAGAATGAAATGATTCCAGCGTGGATAGTTGAATACGGGGCGCTGTTGGGCCGGGGGCTGCAAACCACCCTCATCATTCTGTTGGTCTCCAGTGTGTTCGGTTACCTGCTGGCGGTGCTGGTGGCGCTGGCGCGGATCTCGAAAAACAAGGTGATCGCCAAGGTCAGCCTGTTCTACACCAGCGTCACGCGCGGCACGCCGTTGCTGATCCAGATCTACATCTACTACTACGGGCTGGGCAGCCTGTTTGCCCAGTTCCCGCTGATTCGTGGCAGCTTCCTCTGGCCGTACCTGCGCGATGGCTACTGGTACATCGTGTTCGCCCTGGTGGTGTCGATGGGGGCCTATGTTGGCGAAGTGATTCGCGGTGGCCTGCTGGCGGTGCCCAAGGGCGAGATGGAGGCCGCGTCGGCCTTTGGCATGACCGCGCGCCAGTCGTTGCTGCGGGTGCGCTTGCCCCGGGCCCTGCGCCTGCTGTTGCCGACCCTGGCGGGGGAGACCGTGATGCTGCTCAAGTCCACGGCACTGGCTTCGACCATCGCCGTGATCGACCTGCTCGGCGCCGCCAACGTGGTCCGCGCGCAAACCCTGCAAGTGTACGAACCTCTGTTGCTGGTGGCCGGTGTCTACGTCTGCCTGACCTTCCTCATCGAAGCGCTGTTTGCCTTCGCCGAGCGGCGCGGAACGCCCGTGCGCAGGTCGGCCTGATGAGCTCGTCCAACGTCGACCGCTCGCTGCAGGGCATTGGCCTGTGCACCCTGGGCTACGCGTTCCTGTCATTGCAGGATGCAGTCATCAAGTGGCTGGTGGCCGATTATTCGGTGGTCACCATTCTGTTCTGGCGCGCCGCCGTGGTGGTCGTGGCCGTGCTGCTGGCGGGGCGTTCGCGGGTTATCCAGCGCGCCTGGCATTCACCGAGCCGGCGCCTGCTGGTGGTGCGCGGCTTGCTGTCGATAGTGGCCTGGGTGCTGTACTACACGGCGGCCAGGGACCTGACCCTGGCCGAGATGACCACCCTGTATTTTTCCGCGCCGATCATGGTCACGGTACTCGCGGCGGTGATCCTCAAGGAGCGCGCCAGCGGCTGGCAGTGGTTCAGCCTGATCGTCGGATTCGTCGGGGTGGTCATTGCCTGTCGCCCCGACCACATGACCGAGCCGTTGCCGATCGTCCTGACCCTGCTGGCGGCGATGTGCTGGGCGTTCACCTACATCCAGCTGCGTCAGGTGGATGACCAGACCTCCGTGCTCGAACAGATGCTGATCACCAACGTGGTGTTCGTGATTTGCATGGCGGTGGCCCTGCCGTGGACCTACACACCCTCGCCGACACCGGCCTGGCTGGGCATGCTCGGCGCCGGCCTGGTGGGCGGCATCGGCCAGTTCCTGTTGTTCGCCAGTTTCCGCCGCGCCACCGCGACCTTGCTCGCGCCGTTCGAATACACCGGCTTGATCTGGGCGTTTGCCCTGTCGAGCCTGGTCTGGGGCACGCTGATGGACACCTCACTGATGATCGGCGCCGGGTTGATCGCGGTCAGTGGCACCCTGGCGATGATCTTTGGCCGGCACCCGTCACAGGACGTCGTCGGTGCTGAATGCTCCGTGACGCAGCCCCTTTATCCAGCAACGGCAGATATGCAGTCCGTTGGCGGCGCTGAAAGTCTCGGGGTTCAGGCACCACTCGAGCCAGAGACCGTCGAGCATCGCCGATAGGCCGATGGCGGCCAGGCGCGTGTCGTGAATCGCGAAACCTTCGCTGGCGGCCAGGCCGTCGAGCAACTGGCGGATCAGATCGAGGTAGGCGCGGTAGCTTTTTTCATGGGACTGGCTGACGTGTTCGGAGTGACGGATCAGGCTCCAGAACACCACCCACACGCCGAGCAGTTTCGGGTCCATGACCCTGGGGGAAAACGAGCCGACCAGGAAGGCATCGATCTTCTGCGCAGGTGTCTGTGCCTGTTCGATTTCCTGGAGCAGGGCAGTGGTCAGCTCGCTTGCGAGCCGCTGGTAGGTGTCGGCGATCAATGCCTCGATGCTGCCGAAGTGATGGTTGAGCAAACCCACGGACACCCCGGCTTCGGTGGCGATGCGCCGCACGGAGATCCCGGCGTGACCGTCGCGGCCCAGGCAGCGCAGGGTGGCCGCCACCAGCATTTCGCGGCGGTCTTCGGGTTCGGCGCGACGGTTTTTCGGGGCATCGGTTGTCACAAGGCTGTCCCTGGATGAGCTTCCACGCTGTCGAGCTTAGTTGAACGCCTGTTCAATCACCAGCCTCGACAGCCGCGATACAGCGTTTTTCAACGGTCATGACAGGAGGGAAAGCCAATGCCGCAGGATATTTCGTTCAGTGTCAGCAACAACAACGGCGATGCCGTGCGGGTCGGTGCCTGGCGCTATGCCGGCGACGGCAGCGGGCCGAACGTGCACCTGCAGGCCGGGGTGCATGCCGATGAAATCGCCGGGATGCTCGTCCTGCATGTGCTGATGCAACGGCTACAGATCGCCGAAGCCCAAGGCCGGCTCAAGGGCCAGGTGACCGTGGTGCCACAGGCCAATCCACTGGGCATCGGCCAGTTTCGCCAGGGCCGGATACTCGGGCGTTACCACGACGCGACCGGGCACAACTTCAATCGCGCGTTCGACCAGTCGACGGCCATGGCGCGACCTTCGACCTGCGTCCAGCAATGGCAAAAGCAACTGGTGCAACTGGCCGCCCCGGCCGACGTGATGCTCGACCTGCACACCGACGACGAAGCCCTGCCGTACCTCTACGTACACCGCAGTTTCTGGCCCCGCGGTCGCGAACTGGCGGCGGCGATGAAGATGGACGTGGCGATCATCTGGGATGACGGCGGCGACGGTTCCTTCGAAGAAACCATCATCGCCCCGTGGCTACGCGACGGAGTCACAGCAGGGCGCATGGCCGCGACCCTCGAGCTGCGCGGGCAGGGAGACGTCAACGACCGATTCGCCGAGTCGGATGCCGAAGGGCTGTACCGCTGGCTGTGCGCTTTCGGCGTCATCGATGAGTCCGTGGCGCCTGCAGACTGGCCCGTCGAGGCCGTGGAAATGGGCCACATGGAAACCCTCATCGCCCCGCAACCCGGTGTGCTGATCTTCGAAAAGGAGTTGGGAGATTTCGTCGAAGAAGGGCAACGCTTTGCCCGGATCCTCAGAATCCCGGGCGACCCGACTTCCGAAGTGGTCCTGCATGCCGAACAAGCAGGGCGCCTGGTCACACGCTATCGCGACCGACTGATCGCCCAGGGCATGGGCGTGGCGAAATTCACCGGCAGCCGGGTGTCGCGTCACTGGAGTGGCGGGTTGCTCGACCCGAACTAAGCCTCACACTCGGAGTAGCAGTGTCATGACATTTGTGGCGAGGGGGCTTGCCCCCGTTGGGCTGCGAAGCGGCCCCGCTTTTCCGTCAGCCAGACAGTGCAATCAGCTTTTGCGACGGCTTCGCCGCCGAACGGGACGGTGCGGCGATCCGACAAGTCCCCTCACCACAAGGGCGGTGTTAGCTACAGAGTCAGCGTCCACCAATGATCCAGTGCGATCTATGTGTCGTCGCACTAATTGAGCCTCCCGACATTTGTGGCGAGGGAGCTTGCTCCCGCTGGGCCGCGAAGCGGCCCCCGCTTTTCTCCAGTCAGATGGTGCAGTCAGGTTTTACGACGGCTTCGCCGCCGAGCGGGGCGGTGCGGCGATCCGACAAGCCCCCTCACCACAAGGGTCCGCGTTAGCCACAGAGTCAGTGTTTATTCACGCGGATCAATCTGATCCAACACCCGATTCGCCGTAATCTCCGCCAGCATCACACTATTGGAAATCCCCAACAGGGCATTGCGCGACCCACCGTCCAGATGATCCACCAACTGATGCACCATCACATCGACCGAGGCCAGCGTCTCGACCAGATACACCATCAGCGTTTAGGTATCGGCCTCGGGGTCGACGGTAAACAGGGAACAAGGCTTGCGCGGTGTGGCTTTGATGTCGGCGGTGGAGGGGACGTGGAAGGCGGATTCGGCGGCCTCGTTGAGCCTGTTTGAATCGGGTTCGCAGGGGGATGTCGAATCGGTGTCCGGCGGGTTGGGGGTGACCTTGAACATAGGCTGAGTTCCTGATGGGTGCCAATCCTCTTGCTGCTAAACGAAGAGGGGTGGCAGCTGTACGCAGGTTAGCAGACCGGGAAACTCAGCAATCCGGCGCGCCCGAGGGCGCCCCACGTACAGCCACCATCAAGTACAGGCAATGAAATACCTGCATGACAGATGCACGCACAGCCAAGTTATCGCGGGCTGCTAAACCCGACCACTGATGGGCAGTGGCGCGGAAACGATAGAGACCAGGGGCAGGGCGCACAAGCCGGCGGATTCTGGCGTACCCGTAGGCAACGACGCAAGGTCTTGTAGCCCGCCGGAAATACCCTACAACCTTTTTAAACAAGCGCTCGTGGGCAATCTCGAGCGATCCCCACGCAAGCAAAAAACATCCCTGATCAACGGAAAACCGGCTTTCGTGTATCGCTGTGTATCAGCGCACGAAATCCGACTACAACCCTACAAAACCCACTCATCACGGATACAGCCCGGATACACCACTGGGGCCAAATAGACCTGCCAAAGCGAGAAGCACAACGCAGCTCGCCACCAGGTTCATCAACCCTTGTGGTACGACCAAAAGTGGTCCCGCCACGCCATTGATCCGGAGTATCAACATGTCTCGTATCCAGTCGAACAAAACCCGAATTGGCCTGATCGCTGTAGCACTGGTCGGCGGTATCAACTTCGCCGCCTCGGCATTTTCCGCCGAAGCCCTGCCTCAGGGCTATCAACTGGCCTCCGCCGAAAAGACCAGCGAAGGCAAATGTGGCGAAGGCAAATGCGGTGCCAGCGAAGCCAGCGCCCAAAAGACCCAGGCCGAAGGCAAGTGCGGTGAAGGCAAATGCGGCGATGCGTCCTTCGCCCGCACCGACGCCGACCACGACGGCCGCGTGTCGCTCAAGGAACTGCTGGCCGTAGCGCCCAAGGGCACTGAGGAATTCAAGGCGATGGACGCCAACGGTGACGGTTTCCTGTCCGAGGGTGAGGTGTACAAGTTCCGCACCAACCAGTACACCTCCAACGGCAAGAAAGTGCCGACTGAGCTGTTCACCAAGTTGAGCCAGGCTAAAGACTGATCGGCTGCGAATAAAAAACCCTTCCTGCGTTGACGCGGAGGAAGGGTTTTTGCGTGGGTAGTGCTGGCTTGGTCGTCAGGTGGGAAATTGCACTCCACTTGATCACCGATTGCATCGGTTTCAACCAGCAGGCTTTGTAACCATGACCGGCAGAGAACGGCCAGAAGGAGACTGACAGAAAATGCTGAGCTGTAGACTTGAAAGTGTCTATAAAAGCAATTGTGACTCAGTGATATTAGTCAGGCTTTCTTAATCCTACCTCTTTCTGCTTAGTCGGGTTTGAAATGCGATACAGATTTCAGTTCAGCATAGTCCGTTGTTGATAGTTGCTCCTTTCGCTTTAGTTCTAGTAGATATGCTGCGCGCCTGCATGTCATGGTTGATGAGTGGAGATCAAAAAAGAGCATCGTGTCATGGCCTAGTTGCGTCAGGCTTTGTGCAAGGATCGCCTCCCCGTAGCTATTAACGATAAATGCCAAGTGTTGAGGTGGGGTGTCAATATAAGGGTGAATGAGATTGAATTTGCACGCTAAGTAGTCTGCATTGTAGTTTGTTATTACCGCCGCTGTGCCTTTGATCGCTCGGTTGCAGAACGCGCAAGCGGCAAACAAGTTCTCAGTTACGAACATGAACTCAGGCCATCCACCATTTTGTTCTTTGTGTACAAAATGCTCTCTGTCCACTAAGTTGCGCTCTAGACTTAAACCACAATACGCACACCTGTTTTGCTGAATGTGAGATAGCTGTTCGAGCAGGCTGGCTTTATAAAGCTTCATTGCATTGGTTTGCAAGTCCCAATGGCTAGCTTGATGTGGCTTTAGACCGTTGATGTAAGATAAGGTGTTCGCGTCAAATACTGGCAGTTGGGTTACGTTTAAATACCATTCAGTGAGCGGCATCAATAAACTCCGCAATACTAGATATGACTTTCTTTAGCGGGTCAGATTCATTAAACGTCAATCTTTCAAATTTTTTCTTGAGCTGATTTAGGCGTTGAGTGTTGCTGGTTTTCTTGGAAATTAAAGAAAGAGCTTCAGCGAGATCATTTTCGAACGCTAAGTTACCTACATTCCTGACATCAAATACATCGTATAAGATGTTGTCTGCACTCCAAGCGTACGTAGAGTATTCGACATTTCTAATATGAAGTGTCGTACCTTTTTTCTCAAATATATGTAGAGAGCTTGATTCGCTATCTAGGTCTGAGATTATGAAGTGGGAGTGAGTTGCCATTACTATATGGCAACCTGGAAAGGATGCCAGCGCACGCTTTAGCAAACTGATGTACTTGATTTGCCAAGTCGGATGTAAGCTGAGCTCGGGTTCGTCAATAAATATAAGGCAATTATTTTTGGCGTGCCGGATGAGACTTGAGAATGTATAGAGGAGTTGAGCCTCACCAGAGCTAGAATTAGAAAACCCGTAAGATTCCCCGCTGTCAAGCTTTATTATCCGTAGGTCAACATCCGCAATCACTCCTATCCGCCGAAACACGTTGATTGCATAGTAAACGTCCGAATAGTCGGCGTTCGTATCACTTAAATCAAAACTTATTGAGTTGTTGCGCCCTGTGATGTTTGACATACATAAGCCATCGCAAGCACGCCGAGCATTTTCCAGACTGAAGTTCCGGAACATTTCAACCTGCATTCGGGAGCTTTTTTGCGCGTATTCGTTTACTGCCGCCATTATAAGCGCAGGGTTTTCAATTAGTTCTTGAAATTGGTTGATCTTGTTGACTTTAAACTCGACATTAAGGCTGGTGGAAATACCCAAGTAGCTAAAGAGCTCTTGGATTGAGTCTTGATGGTTTCTAAGTGGAATGTTTAATAGGTTCTCAATAGTGCGTCGCGACAGTGTTGCTGTCCAAGAGGCGTTAGAAGTTTCGCGCACGCCACAGTAGTGATAAAAGTCATCCTCATTCGAGTCCGAGAAAGGAAATTTGTCATTAACTGTAGAACTTATTGCCAGAACGCAGGTTGGTAAAGGAATGTCATAAATGGGAGCCTCTTCACCATCAACGGCTAGGTGTACAACGCCAAGCTCGTCGATGATGCAGTCGACGAGATCTCCATTCATGTAGTAAGAAAATTCAATTGCGTCTGCTATTAAATTTCTTTTCTTTGACTTTGAGTTTTTTCTATGAGGGTTTTTATATTCTGACAATAAACGAAAAGCCTCAATCATTGATACGATGAATCGAGTTTTCCCAGTTGCATTTCCGCCAACGATCACACTTTTGAAAGGTGCTTTCCCACCTGTTTCTTGTGATTTAAATACTTGGTCGTGCGCCACTTTTCGAGCGCTAATTAGCCTAAACAAAATTTCCCCTCAAGCATGGAGTGCTTTTAAACTTGAAAAAATGTGCACTTTGAATAAAGTGAGTAAATATAAGATGTGCTTGGCAAGAGTTTTGTGTGAGCGATAGTGAGAGGCGAGAGGGAAGTAGGGCCATTTTTGGTCTGTCAAAATACATATGACTTGGTGAGCTCATAGCTTCATATGCGCACATTTTCGAGCCTACGAGGTACTGAGTAGAGACTGCACGTCTGCGCTGAGCGCAATTCTCGCTGGAAAAAGGCGTGCTACCGGAAGGGAGTGCAGAGTCCGGACTGACGAGGTGACTAGGGAGAGCTATGCACATTTACAGCATCCTTGCGGTTAGTGGCTTTATGCTATCTCTTGAGCCAGCTGTCAGACAAGGCTTTGTGATCTATTTTAATGATATTCAGCAGAGAGCCGGACGCAAAGGCTGAGCATTGTCCGGCTTCTTAAGCCATGAAAGTGTTTAATCGAATGTAGCCAAAAGATAGACTCTTCTTCGCTAGAGCGTTCGAGGCTCCAACCTGAGCTTAGTGGAGCATAACCGTCCGCTATGGGTCCAGGCTGTGTGAAAACGCATGCGCTGTTTCGAAGTGTGCGTTGCTACGTGAAATCTGCCAGCGTTTGGTTACCCAGCCAGACTGGAAGTTTGCGTAGGAACGCGCTTTTCGTTCCGGTCCTGACTGCCAAACCTGCTCCAAAACGTTTTCACACAGCCTGGGCCAGTTGCCGTCTTTCGCGCAGACAAAAACCGGCCAAAAGCAGTCGGTGGACAAACTGCTGGAAAATAGCCGGTGTCCTGCCACCTTGAATCTTTACCCCCTAAACGGAGCTATCTTTGAAATCGCATGTTACTGAAGTAGAGCTTAAACTCCGTGATCAAAATTTGATTTCGTTGGACTCAGCAAAGCAAGAAATACTAGCTTCAAGCTCAGGGTTTTACTGGATATACACAAAGCTCAATATAAATGATTTTCTGCTATCTCCAAAACCTAAAAACCCCGTCCATGTTGATTTTAGCAACATATCCAGTGTGCATCAGGACTTAAAGCACATTATCCATAAAGGAGAAGATGAGTATTGGTGCGTGTACAACGGCAAAGGAAAGCAATTAAAAAATAGAGTTGTGGCCGAATTCTCTAACACCGGAGGAAAAACAGGAACACTTGCGTTGTCACGCTGTTTCAAAGAGGACGACTTTAAATTAAAATACATCATCTGCAATGCCCCTGAGAGTCCAAAGGGAATCAGCATCGCTTATGAGAGTTTGCAAAGAGATCTAGAGCGCGCATGGCGGCTGAACAATGGCTGGCCCTTACTTAGTCGCGCATAACAAGCGCTTCAAGTCATTCGCTCACGCGAGACGGGCTAAGGCCCGCCCCTTAACCTGAACGTTATGAATGTCTGCAAAGGGTCGAATAGCGACCACCACTCATTGTGACTAATACACCCTTGTCCTCCCTAAATGTGGAGGACAAGCCATGAACACTATTGCGAGATACGGCCATCAGCCTTGGAACAAGGGGAAGCTTGTCGGGCAGAAAGCCCCGCTCCGAGTCAGGGATATCTGGGCTATCCGAGTAAGACTCCAACTTGCTAAGAGGACGCGAGATTTGGCGCTTTTCAACTTAGCAATCGACAGCAAGCTTCGTGCCTGTGACTTAACCAAGCTGCGAGTCTGAGACATAGCCCATGGGGACCACGTGTCGTCGCGGGCCATCGTGATGCAGCAGAAAACGCAACACCCAGTGCAATTTGAAATCACAGAGCAAACCCGAACGGTTCTGGAGGCTTGGATGCATCAGGCCCACCTCCGCAGTGAGGACTACTTGTTTCTGACCCCGTTGCACGACTCAGACCATCTCTCCACCAGACAATACGCTCGGATAGACAAAGCGTGGGTGACAGCCATTGGCCTTGACCCAACTATGTACGGTACTCATACGTTAAGGCGAACCAAAGCATCGCTAATCTATCGCAGGACGAAGAACCTAAGAGCTGTCCAACTTGGTCATACGAAGCTTGAAAGCACCGTCAGATACCTGGGAATCGAGGTCGATGATGCCCTGGAAATGGCGGAACAGATCGAAGTTTAACCCTCCACTGCGACGGTCGATGCTAGACCGTCGCTATCCGACCCGAAGCTGACGGTGGCGAGTGGCAGAAATCCTGCGCGGCGTCTGGGCTGCCTCGTAATGCTTTAGCGGCTATGGGTTTGTTGCCAGGTAGCCGTATAGATCCACCAGAGGTTTTTCATCCAGTCCCGATTTAACCATGTCACAAGTCAGGCCTTGGGCACGACATACCTGTGTAACCGCCCCCACGCAGTCGTCGGGCATTCCCGGAGAGAAAATGATCCTAGAGATGAACCTGTTAATGTCCTTGATACTTGGGCTCACTTGGCCAACGTCGTTGACACTTGATTGCTCAAACTTGTAACTGAAGACAATGTCTTCTCTAGTTGGCCAGGCGATTAGCCTCATTTCTTTTTCAAACTCGAAATGCCGAGCTTTCCTGGTGAACTGATGCAGTGGGTTTTCTGTAGCTGATGCGTCAGAGTGGTTGATATATTCGACCATTGATAGTGCGAATTTATGTCCTTCAAGCGGAATAACATTCTCTTTAAGCCTCCCAATAGTGGTCTCTATGCAGAAGCCAGAACCCTTTGGTAGATCAAATAGTGACCCATGGTATGGGTGCTTTTCCTTTCCGTAGATCTCCCACATTGCATGACACTCGTAATCGTAGGTGTGCAAGCAACAAGCATAGAGCCAGTTCCTAGCATTCATCAAATACGCTTCATAGTTGTCGCGAGACTCATTCCCGAATATGGTCTCAAACTTTCTCGTGCGAAGTTCTGAGAGTAGCTCAGCGGACTTCCGCCTTCTCTCATCATACCCATTCCTGTCGCCTATATGTCCCAGGATATCGGCAGCAGCACTTAACAGGTCTGGTTCGTTAGAATTACGAATATAATCCGCAGCGGTTATCCCCCCTTCGAGGTGGTCTGAAAAACCGGAGTAACTGGCCATGTAGAGAGACTTATTTTTTATAAGGTACTCGAATTTTAAGGGAGTTAAATACCTTCTAACTATGACGTCGTCCGGGATATCAGTTTCTATCATGAGGCGTCCTACTGATGATGGAATTATGAGGCTCAAGCGTCGCTGCGGTGCTGAAGTACCAGTTTGGCCAGACCCTGGCGGATATGCCCCTCGTTGTTGCCAATGGCCAGCAGGGCACCACGGATGTTCTCACCAGTCTCTGCATGGCCTTGGCTCTCGACCAGCAGCGTCAGCTCTGTAATGGCCGTTTCCGATGCCAGCTGATTGCTGTACAGACGTTCGAGGGTGTCAGGCAGAGAGTATTCAGGGGCCGGCATGGTTTCGACTCCGTTCGAGGAAACCGGAAGCGTAGCAGGACAAATGTCAGTCGGGTTTGTCTATCGGCACTCTACGGTGTGGGAGCCAGTCATCGGCAGCAGGGTTGTTGGTAAGCATGTACAGCGCCCTGCGACCTATGAAGCCGCCTTCATCCGCTCTCTCGCGTGCGAGACCTTCCACTCCGCCCGGATATCTGATCTTGAAGTTGATAACGCCAAGTTCGTCGTGGAAGTCTGCCAAGCTTCCTGCTGGGAAGTGCACGGTTATGACCTGCTTTTTAGACACACGCGTGGTGCTTATTTTCTCTGGTTCGGCCATAGACCACGTCCACATGCCATGAATCAGCGCGTTTCTAGAGTCGTGCAAGTGGGTGATTCTGGCGAACTGCTGCTTCAACACTACTGCACATTCACCCTCTGCTACATCGGCAACCCGAGCTTTCCACAACTCCAGCACTTTGACGAAGCTGAGGTTGTTCATTGCATTCGGCAACACCTCGACGTCTTGCACATCGAAAGTCGCTAGTGTTTGCACAAACACTTCGGACTCAAGCGCCCCCCATAGAGCAATGATCCTGCCGATGAGTATCGCTTCCTTGTCAGAGAGTGGAACGTCGTAAAGACGAATCAAATCGCTATCGCTCATGGTTGGGTTCTCTTGACATTGTCGGTGGTGGGCTCGGACTCAGCATCTGGCGAGGTAGTGGTTGCTTTGGGGTTTAGCAGGATCACCCTGGCTGCTGTTCGGTTGGAAGAGCCCTGTTGTCGAAGCTAGTGCCGCGTAACAAGCTGTTGCTGTAATAGGGTGGACAGTTGACAGGCAAGCTGTGCCAGCTCACCGCATTCATTCGCGGCGAGATAATAAGGCACGGTTGTACGAGTCCTGACTGGAGTATCCGCATCGACTGAAAGCGGCGCAAATTGAGAGTCCGCTTGTGGCCGATTCTGTTGAAAAAGTCGGCCATGGTTTCCATGGCAGAAAAGTACGCGCTTCAGGTTAAAATCTTTACTTTGAGCAGAGGATTCCGAGCTCAGATTTCGCATAGCTGCACGCAAAAAAGGCGTTTTCAGCAGTCAGTATGCGGGCAGTCTGGAAGGACCGCCTTTTTCAACACAATCGGCCGATTTCTGCCCGTCGCCACCGTCAGCTTTGGGGGCGTTTTCTACCGGTTATAACCATAAAACGCGGTAGTCAACTCCATACAAACGCCTGCCCAGCCCGAATGCAACCAGCTAACCAAACCCATCCAACCTCCCATCAAACCTTAACCCACCGCTGCCGACTCCAACTACTCAACCCATCAACAGCAAACACCAACACCAACATCGCCAAAATCACCGTACTAGCCTGAGCCTCCTGAAACAGGCTAAGACTCACATAAAGCATCTGCCCCAACCCCCCAGCCCCAACAAACCCCAGCACGCTGGCCATGCGAATGTTGTTCTCCCAGCGGTACAAAATGTACGCCAGCAACTGCGGAAACAGGTTAGGCAGGGTGCCATAGCAGAAGGCCCAGACCACATTGCCGCCCTGCAAACGAATGGCTTCGGCCGGTTGTGGCGGGGTGTTTTCCAGCGCTTCGGCGAACAGGCGGCCGAGTACGCCGGTGGTGTGCATGGCCAGCGCGAGGGTGCCGGCGTTCGGGCCGAGGCCGGCGGCCAGTACCATCAGCGCGGCCCACACCAGTTCGGGAATGGCGCGCAGGCCATTGAGCACAAGTCGCGACGCGCTCTGCAGCAGCCAGCCGAAGCGCCCGGCCGCCGGCAGCGCCAGCAGCAGGCCAAAGACCGCCGCGAGCAAGGTGCCGAGGGCGGACATCGCCATGGTTTCCACGGCGCCACGGCCGATGGCTTGCAGGTGGCCGGCGCTCAGGTCCGGGCTGAGAAAACGCAGTACGTAGGCGCCCATTTGCTTGAGGTTACCGCTGCCCGTCAGTTCGCCGAGGTCGATGCCCAGATAGCGGAACGAGGCGACGACCGCGGCGCCGATGCACAGGATCAGCAGCAGGTTGATCAGGCGATTCATGCGAACCTCCAGCGCAGCAGGCGGCTGATCTGGTCGGCGAACAGCACCAGGACGAAGAAGGTCAGCAGCATGCTCGCCACTTCACCGCCGGCGAACATGCGCAGCGACAGGTCGATCTGCTGGCCCAGTCCGCCGGCGCCGACGAAGCCCATCACCACGGACGCGCGGATCGCGCATTCCCAGCGGTACACGGTGTACGACAGCAGCTCCGCCGCGACATTGGGCAGGATGCCGTAGCAGAACGCCGCCAACCGGCCACTGCCGGCTTGCAGCAGTGAGTGGGCGGGGCGCTGGTCGACCGACTCGAAGATTTCCGCGTAGACCTTGCCCAGCATGCCGCTGTAGGTGATGGCGATGGCCAGCACCCCGGCGGTCGGGCCAAGGCCGACGGCACGCACGAACAGCAGGGCCCAGACGATTTCCGGCACGCTGCGCAGGAAGATCAGCAACCCGCGCACCGGCCAGCGCAACAACCGGCCCAGGGCGCTCGGGCGACCACCGCGCGAGGCGGCCGACAGCGACAGCGCGCGGCTGGCGAGCAGGCTGGCGGGCACGGCCAGCAGCAAGGCCAGGGCCATGCCGGCGGTGGCGATGGCCAGGGTCTGCAAGGTGGCTTGCCACAGCAACTGGAGGAACTCTTCGCCATGGGCCGGCGGCCAGAAGGCCGAAACGAAACGGCCCATTTCACTCTGGCTGTCGGCCTGGAGCAGCACGCCCAGGTCCAGTTCGCTGAAGTGGATGCCGGGCCACAACAGGGCCAGCGCCAGCAGGCTGAGCAGCAGGCGGGGCAGGGTGGCCGGGTCTCGTGTATCGCGCGTCAGCATCGGGGAATCTGCAGGCTCAAGGGCGCCACCGGAGCGGGCGGGGATTGCAGTTGCTCGTTGGCGTAGAGCCGGTCGAGCAAGTCGTGGTCGACGTCGGCAGCGGGAAGATCGAAGAGGATCTGGCCGTCGCGCAAACCGATGATGCGCGAGAAGTTGCTCAGCGCCAGCTCCACCGCATGCAGGCTGGCGACCAGGGTCACCTTGTGTTCCCGGGCGTGGCGGCAGAGGATCGACAGGGTGTGCCCGGCCAGCACCGGGTCCATCGCCGACACCGGCTCATCGGCCAGCAGCACGTCGGGGGCCTGGTACAGCACGCGGGCAATGCCCACGCGCTGCAGTTGGCCACCGGACAATTGCTGGCACTGGGCGAACAGCTTGTCGCCCAGGTCGAGTTTGACCAGGGCCGCGCGTGCGCCGGGCACATCCACCGGATGCAACAGGCTCAGCAGGCTTTTGGCAAAACCCCATTGCCCCAGTTTGCCGGCCAGCACCGCCGTGACCACGCGCTGGCGCGGTGGCAGTGGCGGCGCCTGATGCACCAGGCCGATGCGCGCGCGCAGGCGTTGGCGCTGTCGGGCGCCGAGCTGCCAGGCTTGCTCGCCGAGCACCTCGACCGTGCCGCTGCCGGGGCGCAGGGCGGTGGCCAGCAGGTTCAGCAGGCTCGACTTGCCGGCGCCGGACGGGCCGATGATCGCCACCTGCTCACCGGCGCTGATGTGCAGGTCGACCTCATGCAGCGCCCGCACGCCCGTGTCGTGGGTGAGGCTGACCCGGTTCAGATGCAAGGTCATTTCAGCAGGTCGGCAGCGCGCGCGGCTTCCTCGATGCCCTTGTAGTTCTCAGGCTTGGTCTCGATGAAGCGGCTGGCGGCCTGCAGGTCGAGGATCGCCTTTTGCTCCGGGTTGGCCGGGTCGAGCGCGAGGAAGGCAGCCTTGATTTTCTCGGCCAGGGCCGGGTCGAGGGTGCCGCGCACGGTCCAGTTGTAGTCGAAGTAGGCCGGCGTGGTGGCGAAGACCTTGACCTTGTCGGTGTCGACCTTGCCGGCCTTGACCAGTTTTTCCCAGACGCTGGCGTTGAGCACGCCGGCATCCACTTTGCCCGCCTGAACCCAGGCGACGGTGGCGTCGTGGGCGCCGGAGTAACCGACGCGGCTGAAATAGGTTTCCGGCTTGATGCCGTCCTGCAGCATGAAATAACGCGGCATCAGGCTGCCGGACGTCGACGAGACCGAGCCGAAGGCGAACGATTTGCCCTTGAGGTCGGCCAGGGATTTGACCGCTGGATCGGCGGTGATGAATTTGCTGGTGAACTGGGCATCCTGCTCACGCTGTACCAAGGGAATGGCATTGCCGGTTTTCAAACGCGCCTGCACGAAGGTGAAACCGCCCAGCCAGGCCATGTCGATACGGTCGGTGGCCAGGGCCTCGACCACCGCTGGGTAGTCGGATACCGGTACGAACTCGACTTTCATGCCCAGTTGCTTTTCCAGGTATTCGCCCAGTGGCTTGAACTTGCGCAGCAATTCGGTGGGGGCTTCGTCGGGGATTGCGCTGACCTTGAGGGTCTCGGCAGCCTGTGCCAGCAGGGTGGAAAGGGACAGGGTCAGGCCGACGGCCATAGCCAGGGTACGTTTGAGCATGGAAGTTCTCCGGTTCAATAGCGGAAAAATGTCGATGCGCCCCGCACAAGCTGATTGCTGCACGACGCTTCGTGAGGGTAGACGAAAACGGCGCGATTATAGGGACTCTTGGGTGAGAGACCAAAGGCAAAAGATCGCAGCCTTCGGCAGCTCCTACAGGGGGGCGTTCCAATGAAAATGGTGCGATTGTGGGGAGGGTCAAAAGATCGCAGCCTGCGGCAGCTCCTACAGGGTACGCATTCCCATGTAGGAGCTGCCGCAGGCTGCGATCTTTTGACCTTTACATCCTTGCCAACGCCTGCGCCAGATCTGCGCGCAAGTCTTCGACGTCCTCAACCCCCACCGACAACCGCACCAACCCATCGCCAATCCCCAGCTCTGCCCGGGTATCGGGCGGGATGGTGGCGTGGGTCATGATCGCCGGGTGTTCGATCAGGCTTTCCACGCCACCCAGGCTCTCGGCCAGGGCGAAGATCTGTACGTTCTCGAGGAAGCGTTTGGCGCCGGCCAGGTCGCTGTTGAGGTCGAGGGAGATCATCCCGCCGAAACCACGCATTTGCCGCTGGGCCAGTTCGTGCTGCGGGTGCGAGGGCAGGCCGGGGTAGTAGACCCGGGAGACTTGCGGCTGGCGCTCCAGCCACTGCGCCAGTTCCAGTGCGTTGCTGCAATGCCGTTCCATGCGCAGGGCCAGGGTCTTCACCCCGCGCAGGGTAAGGAAGGCATCGAACGGCCCGGCGATGGCGCCGACGGCGTTTTGCAGGAAGCCCAGGCGCTCGGCCAGTTCGGCGTTCTGCCCGACCACGGCGATGCCGCCGATCACGTCGGAGTGGCCGTTGAGGTATTTGGTGGTCGAGTGCAGCACGATGTCGAAACCCAGTTCCAGCGGGCGCTGGATCCACGGGCTGGCGAAGGTGTTGTCGGCCACGCAGATGATGCCGCGCGCGCGGCAGGTGCGGGCGATGGCGGCGAGGTCGGTGAGGCGCAGCAGCGGATTGCTCGGGGTCTCGACCATGACCATGCGGGTGTCGTCCTGCAGGGACGCCTCGAACGCCGCCAGGTCGGTCAGGTCGACGAAGCTGAAGCGGTGACCGGCGCTGCGCTGGCGCACCTTGTCGAACAGGCGGAAGGTGCCGCCGTACAGGTCGTTGCCGGAGACGACGTGCGAACCGGCGTCGAGCAGTTCGAGCACCGTGGAAATGGTCGCCAGGCCCGAGGCGAAGGCAAAGCCGCGGGTGCCGCCTTCGAGGTCGGCCACGCAGCGCTCCAGCGCCCAGCGCGTCGGGTTGTGCGAGCGCCCGTAGTCGAGGCCCTTGTGCACCCCGGGGCTCTGTTGCAGGTAGGTGGAGTTGGCGTAGATCGGCGGCATCAAGGCCCCGGTCGATGGGTCCGGCGTTTGCCCGGCATGGATCACCCGGGTGGCGAAGCCCTGAGGCGGGGCGTTTTTGTCCTGTTGACTCATGGCAGGGATCTCCGCAAATGGTTGAGCATGTCGGTTCGGGTAATCAGGCCGTGGAAACCCGAGGCATCCTGGATGATCGCCACCAGCCCACGGCCCAGCTCGGCCTCCAGTTCCGCCAGGGTGGCAGCGGGGGACAGGGTCTGCAGCTTGTCGGTCATGGCACTGGCCACGGTTTTACGGAAGTGCGCAACGTCCTCGTGCACCCCCAGCAGGATGTCGGACTCGTCGATCACTCCGACCAGTTGCTGCCCCTTCACCAGTACCGGCAATTGCGACACGTCCGCCAGACGCATGCGCTGGAACGCGGTGAGCAGGGTGTCGTCGGGGCCGACGCTGATCACCCGGCCATCCTCGAAACGCCGCGCGATCAGGTCGCGCAGGTCACCGTAGTGCTTGCGTTGCAGCAGGCCCTGATCGTTCATCCACTGGTCGTTGTAGACCTTCGACAGGTAACGCGTACCGGTGTCGCAGACGAAGCTCACCACCCGTTTCGGCTGGGTCTGTTCGCGGCAGTAACGCAACGCCGCCGCCAGCAAGGTACCGGTCGACGAGCCGCCGAGAATGCCTTCGGCGCGCAGTAACTGGCGGGCATGGTCGAAGCTTTCTTCATCGCTGATCGAATAGGCGTGGCGCACGCTGGACAGGTCGGCAATCGACGGGATGAAGTCTTCGCCGATGCCTTCCACCGCCCAGGAACCGGGGGTGGGGAGGGTGCCACCGCGGCTGTATTCGGCCATCACCGAACCGACCGGGTCGGCGAGGACCATTTCGAGGTCCGGCTGCACGCGTTTGAAGAAACGGGTCAGGCCGGTGAGGGTGCCGGCCGATCCGACGCCGACGACGATGGCGTCCACATCGTGCTGGGTTTGCGCCCAGATCTCCGGCGCGGTGCTGCATTCGTGGGCCAGGGGGTTGGCCGGGTTGTTGAACTGGTCGGCGAAGAACGCATCGGGAATTTCCGCTGCCAGCCGCGCGGCGACGTCCTGGTAGTACTCGGGATGGCCCTTGCCGACATCGGAGCGGGTGATGTGTACCTCGGCGCCCATGGCCTTGAGGTGCAGGACCTTCTCGGTGGACATCTTGTCCGGCACCACCAGCACCACTCGGTAGCCCTTGGCGCGGCCGACCAGGGCCAGGCCGAGGCCGGTGTTGCCGGCGGTGGCTTCGACGATGGTGCCGCCGGGCCTGAGGCGGCCATCGCGTTCGGCGGTGTCGATCATGGCCAGACCGATGCGGTCCTTGATCGAACCGCCGGGGTTCTGTGATTCGAGCTTGAGAAACAGCGTGCAGGGACCGGTATCGAACCGGCTGACGCGTACCAGCGGGGTATTGCCAATCAGTTCGAGTACGGCAGGACGGGAATAGTCGGGCATGTCATCACTCCTTGCGTGGATCCGCACTGGATGGACAGCAATCCGCGCCGGGTCTTCGCGCCGGTCGCGGGCAATGCATCGCTTGGACCATAGGCCGGGATCGGGTCGACCGCAACCTCGCACGGCCAGCCGGTCACCTCGACGCTTTTTCCTCGCCAGCAACCACAAAAAACATAATTTCGCTATTTCCCGGCTCCGAACAGAATGCGGCCAACACCCTGATACCGATAGCCGCAACAGAAGAACAACAGTGATCAGCATCGAGGCGGCAGCCATGACCGACCTGAATCAAACCACCTTTCAGAAGTGCACAGCCATGACAGTTGATAAAACCGTAATTGATACGCTTGTTGTTGGCGCCGGCCAGGCCGGCGTGGCCATGAGTGAACACCTGAGCAAACTCGGTGTGCCCCACCTCGTGCTGGAGCGCAACCGTATCGCCGAAGCCTGGCGCACCGGCCGCTGGGATTCGCTGGTGGCCAACGGTCCTGCCTGGCACGACCGCTTCCCGGGCCTGGAATTCGACGGCCTGGACCCGGACGCCTTCGCCGGCAAAGAGCAGGTGGCCGAGTACTTCGAAGCCTACGCCCGCAAGTTCAACGCGCCGATCCGCACCGGTGTTGAAGTCAAGAGCGTACAACGCAATGCCGACCGTCCGGGTTTCACCGTTGAAACCTCTGACGGTGTGATCGAGGCCCGCCACGTGGTGGTCGCCACCGGCCCGTTCCAGCGTCCGGCCATCCCGCCGATTGCCCCGTCAATGGCCGGCATCAGCCAGATTCACTCCGCCCAGTACTACAACCCGCAGCAACTGGCCGAAGGCGCGGTGCTGGTGGTGGGCGCCGGTTCCTCGGGCGTGCAGATCGCCGATGAGCTGCAACGTTCCGGCAAACAGGTCTACCTCTCGGTCGGCGCCCACGACCGTCCGCCGCGTGCCTATCGCAACCGCGATTTCTGCTGGTGGCTGGGGGTGCTGGGCGAGTGGGATGCCGAGGCCATGCAGCCGGGCAAGGAGCACGTGACCATCGCCGTGAGCGGTGCCCGTGGCGGCCACACCGTGGACTTCCGGCGCCTGGCGCATCAGGGCATGACCCTGGTCGGCCTGACTCAATCGTTCAACGGCACCGTGGTCAGTTTTGAAAACAACCTCGCCGACAACATCCGCCGTGGCGATGAAAACTACCTCGCGCTGCTCGACAAGGCCGACGCCTATATCGAGCGCAACGGTCTCGACCTGCCGCTTGAGCCGGAAGCCCGGGCCATGCTGGCCGATCCGGATTGCGTGACAAATCCAATCCTGGAACTGGACCTGCTCAAGGCCGGCGTGACCACGATCATCTGGGCCACCGGTTACTCCACCGACTACAGCTGGCTGAAGGTCGATGCCTTCAAGGAAAACGGCAAGCCGCAGCACCAGCGCGGCGTGTCGGCCGAGCCGGGGGTGTATTTCGTCGGGTTGCCGTGGCAGTCCCGTCGTGGCTCCGCGTTCATCTGGGGCGTTTGGCACGACGCCAAGCACATCGCCGATCACATCGTTAAGCAGCACACCTATTTCAACTATCGGGATGCGACCCAGCGTCAAGCCGACGCCGCCCGCGCACCTGTTCAGAAAGCCAGCCTCATGGGAGTCCGTTAATGCCTACTCATACCCGCATCCGCATGTTCAACACCAAAGACACCTACCCGAACCAGACGCTGGACAACGATTTGTGCCAGGCCGTGCGCGCCGGCAACACCGTGTATGTGCGTGGTCAGGTCGGCACCGATTTCAACGGCCAACTGGTGGGCCTCGGTGATCCGCGCGCCCAGGCCGAACAGGCCATGCGCAACGTCAAGCAATTGCTTGAAGAGGCGGGCAGCGACCTGAGCCACATCGTCAAGACCACCACCTACCTGATCGACCCGCGCTATCGCGAGCCGGTGTACCAGGAAGTCGGCAAGTGGCTCAAGGGTGTGTTCCCGATTTCCACCGGGCTGGTGGTCAGCGCCCTCGGCCAGCCGCAGTGGCTGATGGAAATCGACGTGATTGCCGTTATCCCTGAATAAGGAATTCGCCATGACTTTTTCCATCGTGGGTCGCTGCGCCGAGACCGGCCAGCTGGGCATTGCCATCAGTTCTTCGAGCATCGCCGTCGGCGCGCGCTGCCCCTGGCTGCGTGCCGGGGTCGGCGCGGTGTCGAGCCAGAACATCACACTGCCGGCCCTTGGCCCGCAGATCCTCGATGAACTGGCCAACGGCTCGGCGCCGCCCCAGGCGCTGGACCACTCGTTGACCCGCAACGGCTACAGCCAATACCGCCAGGTGGCGGTGGTGGATGCCCACGGGCGCACAGCGGTGTTCAGCGGCAACCATGCGCTGGGCATCAACAACGCGGTGGCCGGTGACCAATGCGTGGCGGCCGGCAACCTGCTGGCCAACAGTGGGGTGATCGAGGCGATGGTCGCGGCCTTCGAAAACAGCGAAGGCTGCCTCGCCACCCGCCTGATGAACGCCTTGCAGGCCGGGCAGGATGCCGGCGGTGAAGCGGGTGCGGTGCACTCGGCGGCGTTGTCGG
>Ga0209050_1000972_pt1 | contig 36685 bp, 29 predicted proteins | sample Araplavi_mTSA_r2_FD_184276 | JGI IMG/M metagenome (GOLD analysis project Ga0209050, IMG submission 184276) | Arabidopsis root microbial communities from North Carolina, USA - plate scrape MF_Cvi_mTSA_r2 (SPAdes) (version 2) | ecosystem: Host-associated > Plants > Roots > Endosphere | place: USA... | reverse complement strand
AGCCCCATGCCGACGATGCCCCACACCACCGTCATAATGGCGAATTGGCGGACCACCTTGTAGTTGTAGGCGGTACTGATAGAAGTGTTCATGGTTCCCCATCCACGGTTCAGCCGAAGTGAGCGCACTCGCGCAAGGCAGCGCACCCTTCGGCCGGAGTTATAGGCAGACTAAAAGCGAGGCAAGCATGGACAAAGGGCACAAGGCCGGTATTGACGGGGATCAATGGGCGCAGTGCGTGCGGGATCATGGATGGTTGTGGAATGCCGCGGCAGGCAAGGCCGCGGCGACGCTGATCCTCGCCCACGGCGCCGGCGCGCCGATGGACAGCGAGTGGATGAGCGACATGGCTGCACGCCTCGCCGTTCAAGGCGTCAACGTGTTGCGCTTTGAATTTCCCTACATGGCGCAGCGGCGCCTCGACGACGGCAAGCGCCCACCGAATCCGGCGCCGAAATTGCTCGAATGCTGGCGCGAGGTGTATGCCCAGGTGCGACGCCATGTCACTGGGCCGCTGGCCATCGGCGGCAAGTCCATGGGCGGGCGCATGGCCAGTTTGCTCGCTGATGAGTTGGGGGCGGATGGGCTGGTGTGTCTGGGCTATCCGTTTTATGCGGTGGGCAAGCCGGAGAAGCCACGGGTCGAGCATTTGGCTTCTTTGAAAACCCGAACCCTGATTGTGCAGGGCGAGCGGGATGCTTTGGGCAATCGCGAGGCGGTCGAGGGTTACACCTTGTCACCGAGCATTGAAGTGTTCTGGCTGGCGGCGGGGGATCATGATTTGAAACCGTTGAAGGCTTCCGGGTTTACCCATGAGCAGCATTTGGCGGCTGCGGCGGGGAAGGTGGCTTCATTCCTTCATTGAAAGATGTGGTGTTGCATCTGGCCTCTTCGCGAGCAAGCCCGCTCCCACAGTGATCTTTGGTGTGGCTCGATTTTGTGTTCAGTGCAAAACCCTGTGGGAGCGGGCTTGCCCGCGAAGAGGCCTGTCCAGGCGATACACATTTCAAATTGGCAATAAAAAGCAATCTTGATGGCCCCATCGCGAGCAAGCTCACTCCCACAGTGATCTTTGGTGTGGCTCGATTTTGTGATCAATGCAAAACCCTGTGGGAGCGGGCTTGCCCGCGAAGAGGCCTGTCCAGGCGATACACATTTCAAATTGGCAATAAAAAACAATCTTGATGACCCCATCGCGAGCAAGCTCACTCCCACAGTGAACTTTGGTGTGGCTCGATTTTGTGATCAATGCAAAACCCTGTGGGAGCGGGCTTGCCCGCGAAGAGGCCTGTCCAGGCGATACATATTTCAGACTGGTAATAAAAAACCCGGAAGCTTCCACTGTCCGGGTTTTTTATTGATCAACAACAATCAGCGGTTAAACCGCTCCACCAACGAATACTGGGTGTTCGCAGTCTTGGTCAGCTCTTCACTCAACAACGCCGAGTTCTGCGCCTGTTCCGAGGTCTGGTCCGCCAGCTCCGAGATGTTGCTGATGTTGCGGCTGATTTCTTCGGCCACGGCACTTTGCTCTTCGGTCGCGGCGGCGATCTGGGTGGTCATGTCGGTGATGTTGGCCACCGCCTCACTGATCCCCACCAGCGCCTGGTCCGCTTCCAGCACCCGCGCCACGCCTTCTTCGGCCTGACGATGCCCGGCTTCCATGGTTTGCACCGCAGTACCGGCGGTGTGCTGGAGCTTGGCGATCAGCGCATGAATCTGCCCGGTGGACTCGCTGGTGCGTTGCGCCAGTTGACGGACTTCGTCGGCCACCACCGCAAAACCACGACCCATCTCACCGGCACGGGCCGCTTCGATGGCGGCGTTCAGGGCCAGCAGGTTGGTCTGGTCGGCGATGCCTTTGATCACGTCGACCACGCCACCGATTTCGTTGCTGTCCTTGGCCAGCTGGGTCACGGTGACGCCGGTTTCACCCACCACCACCGACAGGCGCTGGATGGCTTCGCGGGTTTCCCCGGCGATGTCACGACCGCGACCGGTCAGGCGATTGGCTTCCTGAGTGGCGTCGGCGGTGCGTTGTACGTGGCTGGCGACTTCCTGGGTGGTCGCGGCCATCTGGTTGACCGCCGTGGCCACCTGCTCGGTCTCGACCCGTTGACGTTCCAGGCCGCTGGAGCTGTTGTGCGCCAGGGCATCGGACTGCCTGGCCTGCTCGGTCAGGTGTTCGGCCGTATCCTGCAGACGCGTCAGACAGGTTTTCAAGCGTGCTTCCTGGCTGAGGATGGACATCTCCAGCTGCGCCTGGGCACCGCGACTGTCGGTGTACATCTGTGCGATCAATGGGTCGGAGGTGGTCTGCTCGGCCAGGCGCAGCAAACGCTTGATACCGCGCTGTTGCCACTGCAGGCCCATCAGGCCAAGCGGCACCGAGAGACCGGCGGCCAGTGCAAAACCCCAATGGGAGTTCAGCGATGCACCGATCATGAAGCTCAACTGGCTGACCAGAATGAACGGCAGCCAGTCCTGCAGGATCGGCAACCATTTATCCGAAGAGGGAATGGCTGACTTGCCCTGGTTGATGCGTTGGTAGAGCGCTTCGGCACGGCGGATCTGTTCGGCGGTGGGCTTGACCCGCACCGACTCGTAACCGATCACCTGATTGCCTTCGAAGACCGGTGTCACATAGGCATTCACCCAGTAATGATCACCGCTCTTGCAGCGATTCTTCACAATGCCCATCCATGGCAAGCCTTGTTTCAGTGTGCCCCACATGTGGGCGAACACCGCGGCCGGGACGTCGGGGTGACGGACCAGGTTGTGCGGTGCACGGATCAGCTCCTCTCGGGAAAACCCGCTGATATCGACGAAGTCGTCGTTGCAGTAGGTGATCATGCCCTTGGCATCGGTGGTGGAAATCAACCGTTGCTGAGCGGGAAAGGTCCGTTCGCGTTGTGTAATAGGCTGGTTGTTACGCATGGCGTTTTCAATCCGTGAGGCTTTGACAGGGTTTCGGCGGGGGAGGGGATTTGTTGAGTTTATTTTTCAACAGCCGATGTCGCGCCAAGGGATGTACACAAAACCCCTGTGGGAGCGGGCTTGCTCGCGAAATTCTGTCAGACAACATCGATGTCAACTGAACGAACATCGTCGGAGCGCCGCCCGGAGCAAGCTCGCTCCAACAGCAGGTCGGGTCGGCTGGCGCTTTACGACGCCAGCGCGGACGCCTTTTTGAGCTTCGTATTCCGATACCCGCGCCACGCCAGAATCACCAGCATGCCGCACGTCACGCCCGTGGCATTGGCCACCATATCGCCCCAAGACGCACTGCGCAGCGGCATCAAGCTCTGCTCCAGCTCGATCACCATCGAACCCACCAACGGCCAGAACAACAACCAGATCAACCGCGTGCCGGGGAACGCCAGCCAGGCACTCACCGTCAGGCAGGCAAAACCTGCCCAGTGATGCAGCTTGTCCTGGTTCTCGAACACCTGAGGCACCGGTTCACCGCGCATTCCGGCGAAAACCAGCACCAGCAGGATCACGAAAAACGCCAGCTTGGGCAGGGCACGCAGGATTCGCTGCTTCATTCGGTGACCTTGTAGAAGTTGTTGTGGAACAGGTCGATGTTGCGCCGCTCCGTCAGGGAATACAGCGAGTAGCTGCGCGCCAGTGCGGCACCACCGTCACGGGTCAGCGGCGACCACGCCAGGGTGGCACGGCGGATGGTGGAGCTGGCCATCAATTCGTCGAACGGAATCGAGAAGTAGATACCTTTGCCGAAGCTACCTTCGCCGTACTCATCCTTGGTCGCGTTGGTCACCGTCACCCAGCCACCGAAACGCACGCCATTGTTGAATTCACGGGACAGGTCCAGGGTAACCCCGTAGTCCTTGGCCAGATAACGCCCAACGCTGACCGCACCGAGAATGTCCTGGAAGGCACTGCGGTAGTAAAGCGTGGCATTACCGGTGATGGTGTCGTAGTCACGCAGACCAAAGCCCTGATCGAAATCACGCTGCTTGACCCAGTTCATGTCCACGCCCACGGCCCAGCGTTCGCCCATCGGACGATACAGCGCTTCGCCACCGACACCGGCGAACATCGATTCCAGGTAGCCGCCGTACAACATGCCGTAAAGGTCCTCATCCAGCTGTTTGACCTTGTTCATCTGGAAGGTCGGCATGGTGACTTCCGAAGTCGTCATGTACTGGCGCAGGTCGGTACGTACGCGCGGCAAGCCGCTAGGTGCGTCGTACTTGAACTTGTCGAAGTTGTTCGCCAGGTTCGCGCTCAGAGTGCCGCTCCACCACAGGTCAGGCTTGAAGCGATACTCGCCGTTCAAGTCCGCACTGAACTGGTACAACAGGAACCCGTCGGGGCCGCCGACGTTTTGCTTGTAGCCCAGGCCCAGGCCGTAGCTGAGCGGGTCAGGCTTTTGCTCGAACAGGGTCTTTTCGTGATGCGGAACGGCGACGTTCATCTCGGTGACCCGACGCAGGTCTTCCAGCGGACGATCCTCTTGCACCACTTCGCGGAAGGTATCCCGCGGCAGGCTGACTTCCTCGACCGGCAGGCTGTAGCGCGTGTCGACCATGGTGAACCAGTCGATTTCGTCGTTGACGCTGTTGTCCAGAATGCGCGAAGCGCGGCCGACCGCTTTCGGGGTATAGAAATAACGGCCTTGCTCGCCATAAACAATGACTTCGGAATCCCGCTGGGTGATGCGTGAAACCGTGTAGCCCGCGTTGTTTTGCAGGCGCTTGGCGACACCGGCCCACTGCACATCCTGCGGCGCAACCATGGGTTTGGTGTCGGACACAGGTTCAGGCTTGGGGTCGAAGCTTTTGGTCGGTGCCTTGCGAGTGGCAAAGTTGGTGTGCAGGGTGATGCCGAACATCGCGGTGTTGCCGCGTTCCCAGGCAGCGTGCAGGTCGATCCAGTCGTTGGCTTTGAAGACGAAGCCGAGGTTGATTGGAGAGTCCTGGACCTGATTGTTGTTCAGGGGTTCGTGCTGGTAGTCGTTGCCTTCATATTCCAGCTTGAGCGACAGCGGGTCCCAAGGGGTTTGATAAGTCATGCCACCGAAGAAGGAAGGTGATCCTCGGAAGTAGCTGTTTGCGTTGAAGCTACCAGAGGTTTCTACCAGCCCCGTCGAATCAGGACGGGAGTCGAACTTGTCATCAATCCAACCCAATGGATTGTCCATGTCACCACGGTTGCCGATGTAACCCCAGGCGAGACCAAGGCTGAGATCGAAGTTGCCGAAACGTTTGTTCCCTACGAAGTACTCGCTGGAGAACAGGCCGGTACCACCGATGTCTCGCGCACCCAGTGCGACTTCGGGCATCCAATGGGTTTCTGCGATTAGGCGCGCTTTAGCGTCGATTGCCTTGTCTTTATAGCTCTGGTTGCCACTCAAGTCTTCCGAACCATAATCACGGTTGGAAATAGCGGTGTAGCGGAACGAACCCTCCAGCCAATCGAACGGTTGAAAGGACACGCTATAACGACTGTAAGGATCGGTACGGTTAGCGTTCAGTGACAACTCACCCGCAGGCGCCATCCGCGCGGTAGGCGTTTGCAACAGCCCCACGCCACCAAAGTCATTCTGGGTATAACGCGGCTCTGCCACCGCCCACGTGCTGCAACCCAGCAGCAAGCAAGGGATCAAGTGATACTTCATGGCTTCACCTCCAGCAATGGCTGGGTGGCAATGAAGGCAGCCAGTTCGGTATTCAGATCAGGTGTGGAATCGCCTTGTTTGCTGTTGTGCACCGGTACATAAATGCGTGCGCCCGGGGCAGGCGGTACGGATGTGGTTTCGTTCCACAGCGCCACGCCGTCTTTGAATACCCGGCCGTCAGGCTGAATCACGAAGAGCCAGTCGGCGTCAGCGTTTGGATCGAGCGGGCAAGCCTTGAGATAGTCGATCGCAGCTTGTAAGGGTTGGAATGGCAATTCGCACTCCGCCAGCACCGCGCCTACTACCCGAACCGTGGTTGGGCGAGGCGGGTAAAGCAGCACATCGCCGTCACTCAGGAAGCGGTTATTGATGCGGTCCAATTCAACCTGCACCGGGTCAAGTTGGGCGACCTTGCGCCCGGTCACCGGCATGGCCTGCACCTTTTCGCGCAGGCGCGCGGCAAGCGATGCCAGCCCAGGCTGATCGCCCGCCAGTGCATTACTGTGCAAGGTCGACAGATCGAAAAGAACACCCACCTTGAGACGCTCTTGTGCATCACGCAGAGGGGTATGCAGCCAGGCGGCCCCGAGCAGATAAGCCTTGGGGCTTACCTGAGCCTCCAGCAGCACGTCATGCAGGCGCGTGCCGTCCACAATCGAATAACGCCCGGGCTTGGCGGCATCGCCCTGCAGCGTGACCAGCGATTCGGCATTTACGGCAAAAGTCATGAGCAGGCTGCAGCAAAGCAGCCAGGAAGAGCGAAAAATCATTGCACTACCGGCTTATTCGGGCGCACTTGAACAATGCGTAGGGGCAATTCGGGGGTGAGGTGTTGCTCGCTGGCCATGATGAAACCGTCGGCCGGGTCAACCCAATAGCGGTTCTGCGCGGTGAAGCCCAGGCCGTCCATTGAAATCTCTTCGTCCACGCGCAATAACTCGACGTCGCGGTCGAGGATGTGCACGGTCTCCAGGCCCTTCCTGTTGAAAACGCTGGTCAAGCTGACACCCATTCGATAACCGTCGGTAAAGTCCACCTGACGTCGGGCTTGCAAGCCATCGGGGATGCGGTGCAGTCCGGTCTTGAACGGGGACATGCCTTCAAAACGGGTGCCATCCAGATTGTCGTTGAAGCCGACACTACGAATGGCCAGGCCGTCTTCAAGCATCAGGATCTGGCGGGTCGAAGCCATCCAGAAGCCGACACCATCCTGCAGACGCACCAGTGCCATCACGGCTTCACCCGTAGGGGCCACGATGGTGATCTGGTAGTAAGGCGTTGCATCAACTTGCTGGCGGGTCAGCTCCAAAGGCTCAGGCCTTTCGAACGCGGCCTTCAGCGTGTCCATGGAAGCGGTCATCAACGGATTGCAGGCGCTCACCAGCAAGGAGGCCACCCCCAGGGTGGCCAGTCGCAGAAATTTCACAAGAATTCCAAATCTTAGTTTTCGCTGCCCATGTCATCTTGAATAGCAACACCCGTACGCAGCAGGTTGGCAGTTGGGAATACCTGGCTGATAAAGCGGTTCCAGCGGGTGACATCGGCCGGGCCGACATAAACCACATCCTGAGGCTTCAGTTTGAACTGCTGGGCAAGGGCAAACGCAGATGGCGACTTCAAGTCGATCTGGAACACCTTGACGGGTTCGTCTGCCAGATTCTCAACTCCACGGATTACATAAACTTCCTTGCCGCTGGAGGTTTCCTGACGCAGGCCGCCAACACTGCCAAGGGCATCGGTGAGATTCATGTTGCTGCCCTTGAATACAAGCGGACGAGCTGCAGTGACTTCACCCAACAAATAGACCTTTTTCTGGTCGTTGTAGGGCAGGTGCAATTGGTCGCCGTCTTTCAGGTAGAGATGGTGCAGGTTCGAGTTCTTGCGATTGAGCGCGTCGAGATCGATCAGGTATTCACGACCGTCACGCTTGAGCACCAGTCCGGAAATATCGGCAGTGCCGGTTTGAACTGAACCTTGGCCAACAGCGTCCAACAGGTTCAAAGGCGTGTTGGTGATCGGCAACTGGCCGGTTTTACCAAAGGCCCCCGAGAGAATCACTTTCTGACTGACAAAGCGCAGGATGCTGACGTCCACCTGGGGCTCGGCAACAACCTTGGACAGGCGCGAGGCAATGATCGAACGCAATTCGTCAATGGTCTTGCCGGCCGCGTCGATGGTCCCTACATAGGGATAGAAGAGGGTGCCATCCGGGCGAATCAGGCGTCCGTTTGCTTCAATTTGCTGCTGAGGGCCGGACGGCGCCGTCAGTTCCGGGTGATCCCAGACAGTGATGTAAATCAGGTCGCCGGCACCAATGCGGTATTCAGTTGGCTGGTAACGCAGCAGTTCCGGTGCAATCACGTTCGAATGGTCTGCGGCCGCTTCAATGGCAACCAGTTTGGGTGTAATCGGAACCAGCTCGATACGGCTGCTTTCCGGGGAGCCTTCACGTACCAGATTGCCCGTGTCCATGTGCTGACCAGGGGAGAAAATGCAGCCTTGCAGGGTCAGGCCAACCAGCATGGCCAAGGGAAGCGCGCGATTCATTGTCGAAATTGCTCGAAGGGAATAGGCAAAACAAAACCTCCCAGCAAGGCTGGGAGGTTAGCGTATCGAACTTTAAGCGGGGGTCTGTTACCGAGTGGTACCAGTAGTGCCGGTAGTACCAGTGGTGCCGGTAGTACCTGGGGTACCGTCGTTACCGCCGCCGCCGCCGCTGTTGGAAGCAGCAATGCCAGCCGCGATTACGCCAGCACCGATTGCCAGACCAGTACCAACGGTTACACCGCCAGCGATTGGAGTGGACAGGGACAGGCCGGAGTTTGCAGCAGGCGTTTTAGCAGCGGTGCCAGGGGCTTTTGCTGGTGCGGTTTCAGCAGCCATCAATGGCAGGCTGAGGGAGGTAGCGAGGGCGATTGCCAGTAGCTTTTTCATGTTCATGCTCCTTGAGAGAGGATTCCGTTAGGCTGTACTAAGGGTATTGCAGGGTGTGTCTATTATGCAAGTCAGAAACGCTTGATTAAAGATATTTTTTAGGGGGCTTTGTTATTACTCTGCATTCATTTTTGCACACGCAACCTTGATGTTGTGAAACGAGCATCTTGCTAGGATGAATCGTGAATTTAACAGTCGAGGTCGATTCGTAGCGGTGCGTACCAATGATGGTTTCTGAAAAGAGCTAGAAACCCATGGCAGTTAATAGTGGGAGGTATGGGCATGTACCTAGTTAGTTTTAAAAAAAACATTGCTGGGTCAATCCCCGTTATTTATCGAAAATTTATTGCGTCTGTTTCGCTGGTCGTGCCAGTTGTTTGAGTTTTTCTTTAACCAGTAATGCGGCGAACTTTGAGTTGCATATCAAGTAACGCTTCCACATCCTTTTTGGCTCTTGTGCTACACGATAAAGCCACTCCATTCCAATCCTTTGAATCCATGCTGGAGCTCTACGTGTGACTCCGCTCAGTACATCAAATGTCCCGCCTACACCCATTACAAATTTTACGGAGGTTAGGTGCTCTATATTCGATGTGATGAAAATTTCTTTCTGTGGGGAAGGAGTGCCAACAAATAAAAAGTCAGCCTTGCTGTCATTTATTTGTTTTGTGATTTCACTCCAGTCGCTTTCGGAAAAGTAGCCGTTTCTGTACCCGGCAATGACTCCCGATCCAATTTCAGTGTCAATTTTAGATGCCAGTGACTCAACAACCTCTTGTGTTGCACCTAAAAGAAAGATTGTTTTTTTACTTTCTGGGCACTTTTGTACAAGGGCTGGCATCAAATCGCATCCGGTCACTCGCGGTATACGGCTATTAAATAAAACGCGGTGAGCAAGAACAATTGACGCACCATCAGCATTGATGAATGTGGATTTTTCAAGTGCTTTAGTGATTGGTGAATCACTTTTCATCAGGCTTAATTTAAAGGCGTTTATGTCTTCTCTTAAGATAATGCCTTCGTTGTTAATTGACTCAAAAACAAAATTGACTGTTTCTTCTAGGTTTAATGTTGATATTTTGATGCCTAAAATACTGTTTACCTGGTTCATGATGTTACGCTCGGTTTTAAAGTGTTTGAGGCGTTGGATTGGATTTTTGAGTTGTTAGGAAGATCCTGCCACCTGCCATTGATTCTGAATTTGTTGTTTTTTGAATAAATGTATAAGAGGCAAGAAATATAGAATGTAGTGAAGAAGCCATTTTGCCAAACGGGCTCGGTCAGGCTTAGCAGGATTGCAAAAAAGGTGATCACCTTGAATATTCTGTATCCGTGAATGTCTAATCTTTTTTTGTTGTACTTGAAGAAATTGATAATGAATGCAACAACCAGGATCATCCCAATAAAACCGCTTTCCGCCATCAAGGCGGATACGCCGCTGTCATATACGCCTGAAAGAGTTCCGTCATCTCTCATTAAACGATATGGGTTCAGTCCAACGTATTCATATACAGATAGGTTCATGTTGCTGAAAACGGTGCCATATAATCCGTTGCCAACGCCGAAGGGGAAGAAGTCTAGGAATAGGTGATACCCATAATAAACAATCAATCCACGAATGTAGGAGTGATCATCGGAGAAAAAGTTATCGAAGTTGTTGAGCGTATCCGTCATCATTTCCGTATTTGCAATTACACTGATGAAAGCAATTAAAAATAGGCTGGCGGCAACAGAGAAAATCATACGATTTGATGGCTTTAGTAGGCTTAATACATAAACCCCATAAGGTACAATCATGAAAAGACCTTTTCGCACAGTGAGTGGAAATGCTGCGAGAAAGTCAATTATTACGAAGATGAAGAATTTTTTGATCTGAGAGGATCTGTCGACATTGATTTGCTTTGAATAAAGCATGGTGATGGTTATTAAGACTAAGGAAAAGAAGTAGCTGTTAGGAGCGTAGTGTCCGAAGTATCCCGCAGGACGTAAAAATCCATATCTGTACTGCATTTCATCGTTGCTGATCAAGCTGTTCCAGTATTCGCCAGCTACAAAATTGATCAGCATTCCCAGTGTAAATAGCGCTAAAAAAGTAAAGAAAATGGTTTTGATGAGCTTTATTTGAGGTTTTGATCCTTGATATAAAATAAGGGCCGCTTGTGCTGTTATAAATAATTTTAAGTGAATTAACGATTGTGCCAAGGCGTAAAAATAGTTCGGTGAGAATTTTGAAATGGCTGCGTTAACTAATGTGTAGCAAATGTAAACAATCAATAGCGTAGAGATTCGATCTAGCTTAAGTTTTGCTAGGGGGGGTACAAGTAATACTACGACTGCTAGAGCTAAAAGAAGTTCGTCGGAGTAGCCTAGAATGTTAGGTGCGATAAGTCCGGAATTGTAAGATGTGAACAGTAAGAGGCAAAAAACGATAAACATCATATTTCGAAGTGTGATGGTATGCATATTACTTCTTTGCACTCACTGAGTGGTATATTTTATTGAGGCTTTCGCTTACGCGCTCCATGTTTTGCCCCAGCATTAACAAATGCTCACGTCCATGTCTGTATGATTGGTTGTTGCTTAAAAGTGTATTAATTGCCCGGCTTATATCGTTCGGGATAGCCTCTGCCAATATTCCATTGGTTTCGTTTACATAAAGGGTGGCATTTCCCACGTTGGTGGCTAGTACGGGGGTGTTACAGGCAATCGCCTCCTTGATCACCATTCCGTCTGATTCATACTGCCCTATACTGACTACAATATCTGATGCTTGCATATATTTTTGCATTTCACACTTATCAATTGTTCCGCCATAAATAAACAGACAATCATGGTTGAGTGAGGTAGCATTTTTTTCAACTTCTTTAAGGACGTCAGCATTTTTTTCGGGGCGATTGGGGTCAGCAGGAAACAAAATAATATTTTTGTTTTGAGGAAGGCCTAACTGATCTTTGATTTTGTTAGGTTCTTCTGCTGGGGTAAAAACGATATGGTTAACACCGCACGGAAGAAGATGTTTTTTGTTTTTTGTAGATTTATTAAACTCACTCTGAGATACATAGATGGCGGTGTCGGACAGCCATATAGCAAGTTTGATTAGTGCTGACCGAATTTTTTTGTTATTGAGTTCGCCTTCGTGGACGGTATAGACAAGTTTCCGTCTGCCAAACAAACAGAGCAGGGTGCAAAAGGCATGATGTGAATGAATTACATCATACTTTCCAAATAGTGCTTTGTAGGTAATTTCAAACAGAGCTTTCAGATAGGATAAATTCGTTCCGCCGCTTATTTTTGCTTTTATATGGTAGACATCAATCTGCGCAGAGGGGGTCGACTTCTTATAAGCATCGACTTGGTCCTTGACGAAGCCGCCTCTCCAGCTTACGTCTCCTTGGCGCGGGTACATGTTTGTAACGATTAATACTTTCATTGTTTAAGGTCGTTTTTTGTTGTGCGCATAAAGAAATAGAACTACGAGTTCAGAGAGTACGATTGTCATTGCTAATAGGTTGTGATTTTTTGTTGCTGAAAAAATCATACTGCCTGCTACTAAAACAAAAAGGGAAGTTATTTGAATTTTTGTTTTGGTTTTTATTAACTCGGAAAAATTGTATGGGAGTCCTAGTCTTGCAGAAAAGGGACGGATAACTAGTGAAGTTAACGCTAGTAAGAAAAACGTCTGATGCTCTCTGTATTCGGCTGGCCATATAAATGCGGTGCAGATATAAAATAATGCAATGCAAGTGATTGCAATAAATGATGCGGTGGCAATAGTTGCTTTAATGTTGTCTTGTATGTATTTTTGGGCTTCTAATGGGTCATTTCTTAATTTTGCGTATTTTGGTAGTAGGTAGTTGTTGTATATCGCGCTTATAGCGATGTTGGTTACATTCCAAAATAATATGTAAATACCAAAAATACCGGCGGAAAATTCGCCCCACATAAACAATATTATTGGGGCAATTAGCGAGACGTACGAAGATGATAGTACGGATGTAGCCCAAAAATAATTTTCGCCTTTTACTTTGCTGTCTTTTGTTGGCGGGTCGTAGTCGCTGGTTCTATTGTATGTTCTGACAAGAATGAAGGTTGTGCAGATCAGTATTAATAAAGTAGTAACCAGGTTTAGCGCAAAGTAATTTTCTATCGTTATAGTTTTTCCAGAGTAAAAGAATGTCGCCAGCAATAGGAGGGCTGGTATAGATCTAGCTAAGGAGGGGAGTGATTGGTACAGACCTAAAAAAGTAAGTTTGTTATTGGCCTGATTTGTGCCTAATAAAACTTGTGTGAAAATACCAATTGTCACAAATGGTATGAGTGATAGCAAAAACAAAGATTTTTCGCTTCTATCAAATTCGTAATTTATTAAAAAGATGAGTGCGCAAAGAAATAGAAGGGGGAGGACTTTTAGTGTGGCGAGTTTGATCGTTGATTTACTGACACCTGGTGATAGTGAAAGAATTACACCTTGTTGTCCGCGTGAGCATATGGCTGATAGTAAAGTGGTTAAGGAAAACAGTCCGGTTATAACGCCAAATTGCTCAACATTTAAATGGCTCGATAAAATGAGGCTGCCGAGTAGTGCAAGCCCGCTGCCGGAAAGTAGCCAAAGTAAATTTAGAAACACAGGTTGTTCTTCAGTTGAGTAAAGTTATGAAGCTGCTTGTGCTTTTTCTTTGTGATACACATACTTTGTAATTTTCGTCCGGGTATCCTACAGCGATCATCATTATGATTGAGTCTTCAGTGCAGATGCCGATAGCTTCTTTGGCATTTTTATCAATGAAACTATCATTGCCCCAGTTAAGTGCGCAGGCGCCTAAGCCACTGGCATGAAGTGAAAAGAGCAAGTTCATAGAGAACATTCCTCCATCAATCCATAGCTGGTTTCTTTCGCCGGAAAGTGGGAAGTATCTGCTAGAACTGGTCACTATTATCAAGCCAGGCACAGAATCTCTGAAACCACTATTTCCATTTTGAAAGCGGAGTGCATTCGTTATTTTTTTGTTGCAGTCAAGATAGTAAATTTTCCATGGCTGTCTATTACATACAGAGGGTGTGTATTTAGCAGCTTCTACAGAATTGAATATCACTTCTCGGGGTATTGGTTTTTTTGAGAAGTTTCTTACGGTTTTTCTGGCTTTGTTAAACTCGAGGAATTGTTCGTAATCATTTGTGAGTGTGCTTCCATTTATTGTTCCGGCTTCTAAGTTGTTTTGGGAAATAGACAGTGCTTTGTTTATTTCGATTAATTGGGTGCTAATTAATTTTGCGGTTTCCTGGTTTTCTGCTTCATTTATTTTTGAAATGGTTTTGCAATAGTCCTCTAATGCTTTCAAAGCAATTTGTGTGTCTTCCAAACATTCTAGTGCTAGTTCTTTGTTGTTGTTTATTATGTTTATTATTTTTGCTGCAATTGCCTTTCCGTATAGCTTCTTGGGCTCTGGTAGTGTTACAGCTTTTTCAAGCTTGTGATACTCCATTGTTAGAATGGCACTGAAAGAGTGGGGGTCTCTTGGTTGGTAATTTAAAGGGGAGTTCTTTATGAAGTTTTTTGCATCGTAGAATATGTTGGAAAATGTGCGCTTAAGTATTAGTGGGTATCTTAATTTTTGATAGGTTTCTTCGTTTGCGATTTTTTTGATGAGTGTTTTCATTTGTTTAATATTAGAGCTCGGGTGAACTCTCTCAAGTTTTGATTGGCGGAGGCGTGAGCGCAGTTTGTCGACTATTTCGTTCTGAAACTTTTTGTGAAGATTTCAGTCAGCCGCTTCCGCATCTTGTTGTTCTGAGTTATCAGTTGTGAGCGTATTAATTGATTATCTTCGCAGCATCGACTGATAAGTTTAGGCATGTCTGACTCAATACCTTGGTACTCAATAACGAAATCGCCCATTTCGATATTCTCCATGTACCCTCTTATTTTGTGCTGTGTGTTCAGCATGATAGTGGGTGTGCCGGCACTGGTTGCTAAGATTCCAACATGCATTCTTGAGCTAATGAAGAGGAATAGAGACTTTTGGATGCCTTGATATATTTCTGGATGGATAATATCGTTCGGTAGTATCTTTGCAGAAAATCCGCTTTCTATAAATTTGCTCAATGCGTGCATGCAGATTTCATAGTCGGCGCTAACTCCGTTCTTCTTGAAGTTGGATGGCATTAGTAAGATGGTATGTTGGTTTTTATCCAGGTTTCCAGAAATTGTCGATATCATTGTGTTGACGTAACCTTCGCCGCCGGATATTTCCTCAGGCGGGTTCGACAGGGTGATGCCTACAACTTTTTTATCGCTTTCAAAGTAATCATTATTTTTGGAGGCGGTGGACTCTTGCGTTACCGCTACATCAGGAGAGTATGCAATTTTAACTGGGCATCCATTCCAGATTTTTTTCGAAAGCTCGAAGGATACGTTGTCCCTTGCGAAAATGACTTCAGCCTTGCCCAAGCAAAACCGTAGCATTTGAATAGACGTCTTCCTGAATACTGGTCCTATGCTTTGTGGAAAAACGCAAAAGCGCTTCCCTAGTTTTACGCATAGATAGAACATCAAGCATCGCAAATACATCTGCGGTGCAAAAAAGTCATTTAGTGTTTCTCCGCTTATGCTGATAACAAAATCTGATTTTTGAATTACATCAAAGGTCTGCTTGAATATTTTCGAGGCGAGCCAGTATTTTGTTGGGATTTTTAGCGATATATATAGCCAGCAAACTGCGCAGTTTAAAATGTACCACATTGACCAGAGGAGTTTTTTTAGCTTGGTTTTTGGGTATGTGGAAAAAACGTCCGATAATACACTTTCGTATCGATTTTTGTTTGTTTCAGTGTCCGCTGTGATTACATGTATGTTTTTTACATTCAAGTATTCTTTGGCGAGTTTGTAAGAGTTGTCGAGTAGTGCACCATTGCCAACATGGATGGTGCTATAAGCATCGATGAATACGGCGTTATTTTTCATAGTAGATACTCGGCAATTTTATTAATGATTTGCTCGCAAGCCCTGCCATTCCCATAAGGGTTGTGGGCGTAACTCATCCTTCGATAAGCGTCGGCATCCGTTAATAAATTGTTTAGCTCCCGGACTATATTCACGGTTTCAGTACCAACTAGCTTCACCGTACCTGCCGTGACTGCCTCGGGTCGTTCTGTTGTATCGCGCATCACCAGCACCGGTTTACCCAGTGAAGGCGCTTCCTCTTGAATGCCGCCCGAGTCGGTCAATATGATGTGAGAGCGGGTCATCATGTGAACAAACGGAAGGTAATCCAATGGTTCGATCAAATGGACATTGTCGATGCCGGTAAGCAGCCGGTTGACGGGTTCGCGAACATTAGGGTTGAGGTGTACTGGATAAACGATATCGACCTCAGGGTTTTGTTGGGCGACTTCAATCAACGCATTACAGATTCGCTCAAAGCCGTCACCGAAGCTTTCTCGACGATGCCCGGTTACGAGAATCAATTTCCGGGAGGGGTCGAGAAATGCACCAGGTGCGGCGGCTTTTTGATTGAGTTCCTGGTCCCTATCAAGTCGCGCCACTACGTCCAGCAATGCATCAATTACGGTGTTCCCTGTAACGATGATGCTTTCAGGGGCGACGCCTTCGCGTAGCAGGTTCGATTGTGAGGTTTCGGTCGGGGCGAAATGCAGGCTGGCCAGAGCACCCGTCAACTTGCGATTGCCTTCTTCAGGCCAAGGCGAATAGAGATTGCCTGTACGCAGGCCCGCTTCAACGTGCGCGACCGGGATTTGTTGGTAGTAGGCTGCGAGGCTGGCGGCAAAGGTGGTCGCGGTATCACCGTGGACCAGCACAATGTCCGGTTTGAATTGTGCAAATACGCCTTTCAAGCCCTGCAGGATGGCTGTGCTGACATCAGTCAGGTCCTGGCCGGACTTCATGATATTCAGGTCGAAGTCTGGGGTGATCGCAAACAGGTCAAGCACCTGATCAAGCATTTCTCGGTGCTGGCCTGTCACACAAACCTTCGCATCGAAGCGTTCGTCAGAGGCAAGAGCAAGAACCAGAGGAGCCATCTTGATAGCTTCGGGGCGAGTGCCGAAGACGCAGAGGGTTTTCATTGAATACGGGCCATTTTTTTGGTGTTCGTTTGAGTCAAGAGTGCGTTGCGAAGGAGCGCACTGCAGCTGGGAACAGCAGACGGTTTTCAGTAGATGTTCTTTGACAGCAAGGTGAAGGGCGTTTTGATCAGAATCTTGATATCGAGCCACAACGACCAGTTATTGATGTACGCGAGATCCAGCTCAACACGCTTTTCCATCTTGTCGATGGTTTCTGTCTCGCCGCGACAACCACTGATTTGAGCAAGCCCGGTAATCCCCGGCTTGATTCGGTGTCGAGCCATGTAGGCGTCGATTTTACCGGTGTAGTAGTCGTTATGCGCCACGGCGTGAGGGCGGGGACCTACCAGTGACATGCGGCCTTGCAGGGCATTGAACAGTTGCGGGAGTTCGTCGAGGGAGGTGCGGCGGATGAACTGACCGACGCGGGTTACGCGAGGGTCGTCACGGCTGGCCTGTTTGACTTCCTGGTCGTCGTGCATGCGCATCGAGCGAAACTTCCAGACCTTGATGATCTTGCCGTTCCAGCCGTGGCGTTTCTGTTTGAAAAGGATCGGGCCAGGGGATGAGCATTTGACAGCGATCGCGGTGGCCAGCAGGACGGGACTGAGGAGGAGGATCGCGATGAGTGCGACGGTCCGGTCCATTATCGCTTTAGAGGCGGCGGCGGTGGGGTAGGACGTCAGTGGGCTTTCGTTCAGGTGAATGGCGGGAAGGCCTTCGATATCACTGACGGAGTGGTTGAGCAGGATCAGGCTTTGCAGATCCGGGGTCCAGATGACGTCGACGCTGGAGTCCAGCAGGTCGATGTACAGGCCTTCGATCTGTTCGGCTTCTGTCAGCGGCAAAGCGATGTAGAGGCGGCGAATCCGGTGGGTTGCGATCAGGTCCCGCAGGTGTGCGAGGCTGCCAATCACCGGGTACAGGCCATTGCTGGGCGAGGGCTGGTCGTCCGCGGCTACCAGGCCAACCAGTGGTTCGTTTCTATTGCGAACCAATTTGTCCGCGAGTTCCTGGGCCAGGTCGCCGGTGCCTATAATCAGGGACGTACGTTCCAGTTGCAGCTTTTGCTGGTAACGCCGGGAGAGGTTATGCAGCGGTACATAGAGGCAGGCTTGAAGTGCGAAACCGCCGAGCGCGAGGCCGATGATAACTTCGCGGGAAAAAAGCTCACTGGTTTTGGTGACAAACGCCACGACGGTCAAGCCGGAGAGTAGCACCAGCCAGCCAGCCAACAATCGGCCTAGCCCTACCAAATAACCATGGTGTTTATGATAGACCTGCATCATGGAGTAGGCGGGTACCGAGCCGAGCAGCATGAATGCCGCGAGTATCCGGTAGTGGGCTTCGACTTCCCCGGTCTTTATGGTTGCCAGTGCACAGAGCAGGAGGATGAGTGCGGAGATTGCGCCAAGCCATTGGGTCCAGAACGTAAGACCGCGACCGGCTGGTAGCGTGGTATTGCGCTTGCGAATCAAAATAATGTCCCTTGCGTCGATTTAGACATAGCCTTCCTGGGCATGCCTGCTGTCTGGAGTGTTCACTCCATGCCGCTTTAGTTGCTGTTTGAGCCTCTGGCGCAAACCGGTCTGTGTCGTGGCGTTTCCCTTTTCCTTGACAGGGAACGCACTCGCCTTGGCCAATATCAAGGTTTTGGGCACGCTACCGCCCCAGGATTGACCGTTGGTTTCCTGAGAACGTGCGCCGTGGGTGCGACGAATGAGCCGATGCGCGAGCGCTGGCAGTTTATTTGGGGGGTGAGGGAGTCAATCGGGCAGGCCGAGCCATGGCTCAGCAGAGGACGATGCGTCTGTTCCTTGACGGCTGCACAACGGGGGCTGTGCAAGGCATCCTGCCGGAATGAAGTGGTTAGCCTCAGCCGAGGGAGCATTCTACCGAGTTCGTAGGAAAAGTGAAGACTGATATGTAGGATGGATCCAATAAAAGCCGCGTTTTTATTGGGCGAGGAGCCGTTTTCTGCCAGGCTTGCTGTGGTTCGGGCAGGGGTCGACATTGCAAGCAGTTTCAGTACTCACAAGTCAGTCATTGGTGTTTATTTTTGTTGTTTTAGGTGAGCAAAACGATAGGGGTGATCAGGTTTTTTCTATCGCGTCGATCGGGATGCTGAGGGTGTGTTCGCGGTGCAGGAGCTGGAGCAGGATCACGATGCGTTCGGCACCGTCGCGGGCCAGGAAAATCGCTTCCAGTTCCTTGTAGCTGCCGCGGTTGATGCGCACTCTGTCGCCAGGTTCAAATGTTGCGGACTCTGCGGGTGCCTCGTTGAGTTGCTGTTGCAATTGCTCGATGAGATCGTCAGCGACCGCAATCGGTTGTTTGCCGAACGTCACCAGTTGGTTGACTCCGCGGGTAGAGCGGATCGGGTGCCAGTTGTCGTTGAACTGGTCGAGCTGGATAAACAGGTAGCCGGGGAAGAGAGACTCCACTGAGGTGCTGCGGCGACCGCGTTGAATGCGTTCGACCTGTTGCGTAGGGCGGTAGCAGGTGAAGCCCTGGCGAATCAGGTTTTCCTCGGCGCGGGCATCTTGCCGGGGTTTGCACTGGATCAGGTACCAGCGTGGGGGCGGGTGCGGGCGAGGCATGCTAAGGGCTCTCATGGGTGAATCAGGGCAGCGGCGCTGCCCTGATATCCGGTGTCACTTCTTGTCCGACGCGTATTCGTATTGATAGTAGCTGTAGCTGCCGTAGCCGTAGGCTGAAGCCTTGCGTTCCACGGCGTTGAAAATCGCACCCTTGACCAGGATACCGTTCTGCTCGAAGCGACGTTTGGTCACGGCGATTTCCTTGGCGGCGTTGACGCCAAAACGGGTCACGATCAGGCTTGTGCCGGCCTGACGGCCCACCAGGGCGGCATCGGTCACGGCGAGGATTGGCGGGGTGTCGATGATCACCAGGTCATACTGGCTGCTGACTTGCTCCAGGAACCGGGTGAAGTTGCTGTGCATCAGCAACTCCGACGGGTTTGGCGGGATCTGACCGCGGGTGATGACGTGCAGGTTGTCCACTTCGGTGGAGTGGGTTGCCTTGATCAGATCAATCTTGCCGGCGAGCAGGTCGGACAAACCGTTGTTCACGTCCATGCGGAACATTTTGTTCAGGTAGCCTTTGCGCATGTCGGCGTCGACCAGCAGTACCTTTTGCCCGGTCTGGGCAATGATCGCGGCCAGGTTGGTCGAAACGAAGGATTTACCCACGGCCGGGCTTGGGCCGGAGATCATCAGGATGTTGTTCTTCGCCTCCATGGTTGCGAAGTGCAGGCTGGTACGCAGGCTGCGCAACGATTCCACGGCGAGGTCGGCGGGGTTGTTCACGGCTAGCAACAGGGAGCCGGTAGAGGCGCGGTTGCTGCCTTTCAATGTACCTTCAATCTGGGACTGGCCCTTGCTGAGAGGGATCGACGCGTACACCGGGATGCCGAGCTGTTCGATGACCTCCGGGTCTTCGACGCCACGATTCATCGCTTTACGAACCAGTACGTAGGCCACGGCAATCAGGCCGCCGAGCAGCGTTGCAATCAAAACGATCAGCATTTTTTTCGGTTTGACCGGCTTTTCGATGTTCGCATCCGCCGAGTCGATCACGCGGACGTTACCTACCGTGCCGGCTCGGACAATATCCAGCTCCTGGGTTTTGTTCAGCAACTGGGTGTAGATGTCGGTGGTGACTTGCATGTCACGGGTCAGGCGCAGTAATTCCTGTTGGGTTTCCGGCAGGTTCTTGACCTTCTTTTCCAGTCCGCGTTTCTGCTGATCAAGCTGACCCATTTGGGTCATCAGTGCCTGGTAAGACGGATGTTCACGGGTGAAACGGTGTTCCATCTCGGCTTGCTTGAGCTTCAACTCGGAAATCAGGGTTTCCAGGGCTACGATCTGATCGAGTACGGCTTTGGTTTCGATAGTGATGTCTACGGAGCGAGCACTGCTCTGGTAGGCATTCAACTGACCTTCGGCCTTCTCAAGTTGCTTGCGTACATCCGGCAACTGGGTACGAAGAAACTCCAGGCTTTGTGCGGCTTCGGCGGAGTTACGCTGGACGTTCTGCAGTACGTAAAGACGGTTGATTTCATCTAGTACTTTGTTGGCCAGATCTGGATCTTCATTCTCTAACGACAGCGCAATGATGCCGGATTCTTTGCCACGCTCGCTGGCAGACACATCTTCCTGGTATTGCAGAATAGCGTTGAGACGACGCTGTTTGGTGACAGTGAACTGTGCGCCAGCATTCGCGTTCAGGGCGGCAACTTGTAGCTTGAAGCCATCTTGCTCAAGTTTCTCACCCGCCTGACCATGGAGGAGCACTTCGTCATCGTCATTCAACAGGGTGAAGGCGCCATTGCCTTCCGCGCGCAGTGTCAGACCCTTGCCCAGGTAGGCATCCGGCACTTCCAGTTGGAAGATATCGAGTTTTTCTCCACCCCAAGTGAAGCCGTTGAGGCCGAGCAGTGGCGAGGCCACCTGGTTTTCACTCACTGGCTCAAAGCGCCGGCTCAAGAAGCGGCCAACCAGCGGGAAGTAGTTCGGCTCAACAATAATATCGAGCTTCAGGTTCTCCACAGCCTTGCCCAGAACCGCGCGGGATTTAAGCAGCTCAATCTCGGTCACCGCCGGAGAAGTCCCGCCGAACATCTCGCTCATTTCCCCCATGCCGCCCAGCGCAGCCATGCCGCCTTTTTTCTCTTCCACCTGCACCAGCGCATTCGCCTGGTAAATCGGCGTCGACAACAGGGCATAAGCAACACCCACCGCGCAAAAGAACGCAGTGATGCCAACAATGACCCACTTACTGTCGATCAAGGTGCCGAAGAGTGCGAGCAGATCGATGTCGTCATCGTCGTCGCGGTGTTCCTGGATGGGGAGGCTGTTTGGGCTTTGCATGGGGGGTACTTTTGCAAGAGGTGATTATAGTTTTTGCGACCAGCTGTCGACGCCTTGCGTCATCAGTTGGTAGACGTGTTCGAAGGCGACCTTCTGTTGGCGATAGGGGTCGGGGATTTCCTGGTTGTTCTGCCACTTGCCCAGCAGGAACGTTTTGCCCTGTGCTTCCGGCGCCATTTGCACGATGCGTTTGACGTGGCCTGTTTCCATGGTGAGGATCAGGTCAGCCTGTTGCAGCAGTTCGCGGGTCAGTTGCCGGCCTTTGTGGTCCGGGTGGTCGCCGTTGTGTTCGCGCAAGACTTCCAGCGCGGTGCTGTCCATGGGCTTGTCCACCAGGGCGTGGATGCCTGCTGAACTTACATCAATGCCGCGCTCGGCCAGTCTGCTTTTTAGCAGGGCCTCGACGGTGGGGCTTCGGCAGATGTTGCCGATGCAAACGACCAGGATTTTATTGAACATAGGGGCTGCGCAAGTTGCGATATCAAGTGTGAAAACCGCACAGGCAGGAGGGAGAGGGCGTGTGGATTCCTTTCCCGCGCAACTGTACGGCTATCTCCGATGGCTTACTGCTACCGGGGCCATTTTAAAAGCGTGCACTCTAGTGACGAAGGGGGGGAGGGTCAAGGCTCGGCTGTTACTTTCTGTCATACGGTTGTTTGGTTCGTTGCGGTGATTATCCCGCCATCGGGTAGGTAAACAGTGCGAAGTGCATCAGGTTCAAGCCGAAGTGGCTGAGGATGGCAGCGCCCAATCCACCGAAACGGTAGGCGAAGCCGTAACCGACCCCGGCCAGGCTCGCCAGTACAACCCATTGCCAGCCGCCCCCCGCGTGGGCCAGGCCGAAAATCAGAGACGCCAGCAGCAGGGCGAGGTTTTCACCCCGGGGCAGGTTTTTCATGAGCCGGCTCAGGCCGCCCTGGATATAGCCCCGAAACAGCGCTTCCTCGACCAGGGTGACCAGCAGCAGGTTGTTGAACATCCATAGCCAGGCCTGGTCCGGCCATTTCGGCGCCCAGGCGATGATGCCCATCAGCAGCGCGCTGCCCAGTGCCAGCCCTGTGCTCAAGGTCAGTGCCAGTGCGGTGACATATAGAAAGGAGCGCAACGAGCAACGACCGACAATCCATGGGCAGGCCAACAGCAGCCAGAAGCCGATCAGGGGTTTGTCCAGGTTCAGGAACATGGAAAACGGCACGGCGTCGTCGGTGAAACGCTGCGGCGCAATGCCGCGACCGTTATGGAAGCCCGGTAGCCAGTGCAAGGCCAGCGCCAGCGCCAGGACGATGAACAGGCCATGGCCGAGGATGCGTAGACCAGGAATCACGTGCTGGCGAACGGTGAAGCCTGCGGTCAACAGCAGCATCACCGAGATTGCCGCCCGCCAATCGAGGTGACCATAGCTCAGCGCCAATCCGTAGCCGAGGGTGAGCAGGGCCAGAAACGTCCATGGCAGGGCAATCATTTGAAGTCCTTGTGTCTGAATGTGCGATGCACCGCCAACCCCCTGTGGGAGCGAGCCTGCTCGCGATAGCGTTGTGCCAGTCAATATTGATTCCAACTGACACACCGCCATCGCGAGCAGGCTCGCTCCCACAAGGGATTGCGGCGCGCGATTATAGGGATGTAGGCGACATATATAAAAACACCGCCCGAAGGCGGTGTGTGTCTGTGTATTGCTCGTCAGTTACGACGCAATCAACTGCCGCAACACGTAATGCAGAATCCCTCCGGACTTGAAGTACTCCACCTCATTGAGCGTATCGATGCGGCACAGCACCTCGACCTTCTCGCGGCTGCCGTCTTCGCGAGTGATGACCAGTGTCAGGTTCATCCGTGGTGTCAACTCGACACCGGTCAAGCCGAGGATGTCCAGGGTTTCACTGCCGTTCAGGTTCAGGCTCTTGCGGTTCTGGTCCAGCTTGAACTGCAACGGCAGCACGCCCATGCCCACCAGGTTGGAGCGGTGGATGCGCTCGAAGCTTTCGGCGATGACCGCTTTGACGCCCAGCAGATTGGTGCCTTTGGCCGCCCAGTCGCGGCTCGATCCGGTGCCGTATTCCTGGCCGGCAATCACCACCAGCGGTGTGCCCGATGCCTGATAGCGCATGGCGGCGTCGTAGATCGGCATTTTTTCCCCGGTGGGAATGTAGCGGGTGTTGCCGCCTTCCTCGCCGCCTAGCATTTCGTTGCGTATGCGGATGTTGGCGAAGGTGCCGCGCATCATCACTTCATGGTTGCCACGCCGCGAACCGTAGGAGTTGAAGTCGCGCGGTTCCACGCCTTTGTCGCGCAGGTAGTGCCCCGCCGGGCTGTCCGACTTGATGTTGCCGGCGGGGGAGATGTGATCAGTGGTCACCGAGTCGCCGAGCAGGGCGAGAATGTTCGCTGCGCTGACATCCTTGACCACGGGCGGCGGGCCGCCGATGTCGTCGAAGAAGGGTGGGTGCTGGATGTAGGTCGAGTCGTCCTGCCAGACATAGGTCGCCGCTTGCGGCACCTCGATCGCCTGCCATTGTTCGTCTCCGGCAAACACTTCGGCGTATTCCTTGTGGAACATGGCGGTGTTGACCTGATTCACCGCGTCGGCGATTTCTTTGCTGCTGGGCCAGATGTCCCGCAGGTAAACCGGTTTGCCGTCCTTGTCTTCGCCCAGCGGCTCGCGGCTGAGGTCGGTGCGTACCGTGCCCGCCAACGCATAGGCGACCACCAGTGGGGGGGAAGCCAGCCAGTTGGTTTTCACCAACGGATGCACCCGGCCTTCGAAGTTGCGATTGCCCGAGAGTACCGATGCCACGGTGAGGTCGGCTTGCTGGATGGCTTTCTCGATGGGTTCGGGCAGCGGTCCGGAGTTGCCGATGCAGGTGGTGCAGCCGTAGCCGACCAGGGCAAAGCCCAATTCATCGAGGTAGCGGGTCAGGCCGGCTGCCTTGTAATAGTCGGTGACCACCTTCGAGCCGGGGGCCAGCGAACTCTTCACCCAGGGTTTGCGTTTCAGGCCTTTTTCCACGGCCTTCTTCGCCACCAGCCCGGCGGCCATCATCACGCTCGGGTTGGAGGTGTTGGTGCAGGAGGTAATGGCGGCGATGACCACGGCGCCGTTTTTCAGGCGATAGGTCTGGCCTTCGTAATGGTAATCCGCCTCTCCGGCGAGATCGGCGTTGCCGACGGCGACGCCACCGCCGCCCTCGCTCTCCAGGCGGCCTTCTTCCTTGCTGGTGGGTTTGAATTGCAGGTCGACGAAGTCGCTGAAGGCTTGCGCGACATCCGGCAGCGACACCCGGTCCTGTGGACGTTTTGGTCCTGCGAGGCTGGCTTCGACGCTGCCCATGTCCAGCGCCAGGGTGTCGGTGAACACCGGCTCCTGGCCGGGCAGGCGCCACAGGCCCTGGGCCTTGCTGTAGGCCTCGACCAATTGCACTGTTTCAAGGGGGCGGCCGGACAGGCGCAGGTACTCCAGCGTGACGTCGTCCACCGGGAAGAAGCCGCAGGTGGCGCCGTATTCCGGCGCCATGTTGGCGATGGTTGCGCGGTCGGCCAGCGGCAGGTCGGCAAGGCCGTCGCCGTAGAATTCGACGAATTTGCCCACCACGCCTTTCTTGCGCAGCATCTGGGTGACGGTCAGTACCAGGTCGGTGGCGGTGATGCCTTCCCTGAGCTTGCCGGTGAGTTTGAAACCGATGACTTCGGGAATCAGCATCGACACCGGTTGCCCGAGCATCGCCGCTTCCGCCTCGATGCCACCGACGCCCCAGCCGAGCACGCCGAGGCCGTTGATCATGGTGGTGTGGGAGTCGGTGCCGACCAGGGTGTCGGGGAAGGCATAGGTACGGCCGTCCTCGTCCTTGGTCCAGACCGTGCGACCAAGGTATTCAAGATTCACCTGGTGGCAGATCCCGGTGCCCGGCGGCACTACGCTGAAGTTGTCGAAGGCACTCTGGCCCCAGCGCAGGAACGCATAACGCTCGCCATTGCGCTGCATTTCAATGTCGACGTTCTGCTCGAAGGCGCTGCTGCTGGCGAACTTGTCGACCATCACCGAGTGGTCGATCACCAGGTCCACCGGCGACAGCGGGTTGATGCGCTGTGGATCACCGCCGGCCTTGGCCATCGCCGCGCGCATGGCGGCCAGGTCGACCACGGCGGGAACGCCGGTGAAGTCCTGCATCAGCACCCGCGCCGGGCGGTACTGGATTTCGCGGTCGGAGCGACGCTCCTTGAGCCACGCGGCCAGTGCCTTGAGGTCGGCGCCGGTGACGGTTTTTTCGTCCTCCCAGCGCAGCAGGTTTTCCAGCAGGACTTTCAACGACATCGGCAACCTGTCCAGCTCGCCCAGGCTCCTGGCGGCGTCGGGCAGGCTGAAGTAGTGGTAGGTCTTGTTGCCGACTTGCAGGGTTTTCAACGTCTTCAGGCTATCGAGGGACGGCATTGCGATCACTCCTTGAAGTCCGTACGGCTACGGACTGAGGGGACGGACAGAGCCTTAAACCTAGCCCTGTTTTCGGTAGCTGGCTAATAACTGGACTCTATGGACAAGTCCTGGGTTCCGAAGTCGGCTATCATGCGCCGGTTTTCGTGACAGGCTTTGCTTCAGGGCAAGCGGTCTCTCTTTGTGGGAGCGAGCCTGCTCGCGATGGACGTTAACGATAACGCGTGTTTCCTGAATAAATGCGCCGCCCTGGAGTCCATCGCGAGCAAGCTCGCTCCTACAGGGTCCAGGAGTAAGAATGAACACCCTATTCATGCATTGCCGGCCAGGCTTCGAAGGTGAAGTCTGTTCCGAGATTTCCGACCTCGCCGCGCGCTTGAACGTGGCCGGCTACGCCAAGGCCAAAGCCGCCACCGCTTGTGCCGAATTCGTCTGCACCGAAGAAGACGGCGCCGAGCGCCTGATGCGCGGGCAGCGTTTCGCCGAGCTGATCTTCCCGCGCCAGTGGGCCCGGGGGATTTTCATCGATCTGCCGGAAACCGACCGCATCAGCGTGATCCTCGCCCATATGGCGGACTTTCCGTTGTGCGGCAGCCTGTGGCTGGAAATGGTCGACACCAATGATGGCAAGGAACTGTCGAACTTCTGCAAAAAGTTCGAAGTGCACCTGCGCAAGGCGCTGATGGCCGCCGGCAAACTGGTGGAAGACGCTCACAAGCCGCGGCTGTTGCTGACCTTCAAAAGCGGCCGTGAGGTGTTCATGGGGCTGGCCGAGTCGAACAACTCGGCGATGTGGCCGATGGGCATTCCCCGTTTGAAGTTTCCTCGGGAGGCGCCGAGCCGCTCGACCCTGAAGCTGGAAGAGGCCTGGCACCACTTCATCCCGCGCGACCAGTGGGACGAGCGCCTGCACAGCGACATGACCGGCGTCGACCTCGGGGCTGCTCCGGGTGGCTGGACCTGGCAACTGGTCAACCGCGGCATGCTGGTGACCGCCATCGACAACGGCCCAATGGCCGATAGCCTGATGGACACCGGTCTGGTGCAACACCTGATGGCCGACGGTTTCACCTTCAAGCCCAAGCAGCCGGTGGACTGGATGGTCTGCGACATCGTCGAGAAACCGGCGCGCAATGCGGCGATGCTGGAAGAGTGGATCGGTGACGGCCATTGCCGCGAGGCGGTGGTCAACCTCAAGCTGCCAATGAAACAGCGCTATGCCGAAGTGAAGCGTCTGCTCGAGCGTATTGCCGATGGTTTCAAGGCGCGGGGCATCAAGGTCGAGATCGGCTGCAAGCAGCTGTACCACGACCGCGAGGAAGTGACCTGCCATTTGCGCCGGATTGATGTGAAGAAGCCCAAGTCCCGCTGAAGCACCGCCCCCCCTGTAGGAGCGAGCCTGCTCGCGATGGACCTGAGAGCGCATTGGGGTGTCAGGCATCCAGCGTTATCGTTAACGATCATCGCGAGCAAGCTCGCTCCTACAAGGGTACGGCGTTATGCCACAGATGACGTTACACCCGGCAATGCGCGACAATGCCGGCCAGTTTCAGGAGTGAATCATGAGTGAAATGCTTGATACGCCGGTAGACGGCACCCTCGATGCCACCGGCCTCAACTGCCCCGAGCCGGTGATGATGCTGCACCAGCATATCCGTGACCTGGTGCCCGGCGGCCTGCTCAAGGTCATCGCCACAGACCCGTCGACCCGTCGTGACATTCCCAAGTTCTGTGTGTTTCTCGACCACGAACTGGTGGCGCAGCACGAGGAGGAGGGCACCTACCTCTACTGGATTCGCAAGAAGTCCGGCTGATGACACCCAAAAAAAGACCTGCAAACGCAGGTCTTTTTGTTTGTGCAGTCAGCCCGCCGAGCGGCTGTTACGAATTCGCCGGCGCGCACTGAGCGTCAGGCGGATCGACAACATCAGCGCCGCACAGCTCAAACCGGCAATCAGCCCTTCCCACAGCCCGCTCGGGCCGCTGGCCGGACCGAACCAATCGGTCAGTCCCAGCACGTAGCCGACCGGCAGGCCGATGCCCCAATAGGCGAACAAAGTCAGGATCATGGTCACCCGGGTGTCCTGATACCCACGCAATGCACCCGCGCAAATCACCTGGATGGCATCGGAAAACTGGTACAGCGCGGCATAGACAATCAACATCGACGCAATCTGGATCACGGCCTTGTCAGGCGTGTAGATCGAGGCGATAGGTTCGCGCAGCAGCAGGATCAGGCTCGCCGAGAACGCCGCGAACACCAGTGCCGCGCCGAGCCCGACCTTCGCCGCGAAACGCGCCTGCCAGGGATTGCCGGCCCCCAGTGCCTGACCGACGCGCACGGTCACCGCCATGCCCAGCGAATAAGGAATCATGAACAGCAACGAGCTGATATTGAGGGCGATCTGATGTCCGGCCACCACGGTCGAGCCGAGACTGCCGATCAACAGGGCGATGACCGCGAAGATGCTGGACTCGGCGAAGACGGCGATGCCAATCGGCAGGCCAATGCCGACCAGGCGCTTGATCACGGCCCATTGCGGGCGGTCGAAGCGCACCAGCACCCGGGTGCGGGCATAGAAGGGGGCCCAGAAGGTCCAGCCGGCCATGCTCAACGCCATGAACCACATCACGATGCCGCTGGCCCAGCCGCAACCGACGCCGCCCAGGGCCGGTGCGCCGAAATGGCCGTAGATCAACGCATAGTTCAGCGGGATGTTCAGCAGCAGGCCGCACAAGCCGATGACCATGCTCGGGCGGGTACGCCCCATGCCATCGCTGTAGCAGCGCAATACGTAATAGAACGCCATCCCGGGGAACCCGAAAGCGATCCCGTGCAGGTAACCCATGCTCGGCTCGATCAATTGCGGATCGACTTTCATCCAGTGCAGGATCGGCTCGGCGCCGAGCAGCAGGCCGCTGCCGATCAAGCCGACACACAATGCCAGCCACAGCGCCTGGCGTACCAGCGGGCCGATCTGGTCGAACTGCGCGGCGCCAAAGCGTTGCGCGACCTTGGGTGTGGTCGCCAGCAGAACGCCGGACATCAACAGGTAGACCGGAATCCAGATCGAGTTGCCCAGGGCCACCGAGGCCAGGTCCCGCGGGCTGACGCGGCCGGCCATCACCGCATCGACGAAGCCCATGGCCGTGGTGGCCAGTTGCGCGATCATGATGGGCAGGGCCAGGCCGAGCAGGCCCTTGAGTTCCAGGCGAACGGGTGTCGTCCGCGCGGGAGCAGTGGCGACGGTACTTTCAATAACAGGATTCAATAGCGAAACGTCCAAGAGGTTTTGATGCACAGCCGCGCATTCTACGCGTTGACGCGGCAGTCAGGAAAAAGCTCGTGTTACCGATTTGTAATCAAAACAGGAACCCGATCTCTGTGGCGAGGGGGCTTGCCCCCGTTGGGCTGCGAAGCGGCCCCAAATCATCTTCAGTATTCTTTCAGGTACACCATGCAGACTGAATTCGCGACTGCTTCGCAGCCGAACGGGGGCAAGCCCCCTCGCCACAAGGGGCGTGTAATGCTTGCTGGCTCACAACGGCCATCTACGCCTACACTGCCGATCCGCCAAAGGAGCCTGCCATGCTGATTGTTGCCGACGAAAATATCCCCCTGCTCGATGCCTTCTTTGGAGGCTTCGGTGAAATCCGCCGGGTGCCGGGTCGCGCCATCGACCGTGCCGTGGTCGAGCAGGCCGATGTGCTGTTGGTGCGTTCGGTGACCAACGTCAATCGCGCGCTGCTCGAAGGCAGCAAGGTGCGCTTTGTCGGTACATGCACCATCGGCACCGATCATCTGGACCTGGATTACTTTCAGCAGGCCGGCATCACCTGGTCCAGCGCGCCGGGCTGCAATGCCCGCGGCGTGGTCGACTATGTGCTCGGCAGCTTGCTGACCCTGGCCGAAATCGAAGGGGTCGATCTGACCCGGCGTACCTACGGCGTGGTCGGCGCCGGCGAGGTGGGTGGCCGACTGGTCAAGGTCCTGCAGGGCCTGGGCTGGAAGGTGCTGGTGTGCGATCCGCCACGGCAGGCGACTGAAGGCGGTGACTACGTCAGCCTCGAGCAGATCATCGAAGCGTGCGACGTCATCAGCCTGCACACGCCGCTGACCAAGCAGGGTCCTCAATCGACCTGGCATCTGTTCGATGAAAAACGCCTGAACCAGCTCAGATCCGGTACCTGGCTGATCAATGCCAGCCGCGGACCGGTGGTCAACAACGCGGCACTGCGCGATGTGCTGCTGGAGCGCGAGGACCTGCAAGCAGTGCTCGATGTCTGGGAAGGCGAGCCTGAGGTCGACGTGGCGCTGGCCGAGCTGTGCGTGCTGGCCACGCCGCACATTGCCGGTTACAGCCTCGACGGCAAGCAGCGGGGCACCGCGCAGGTTTATCAGGCGTATTGCGATTTCCTCGGGCAACCGGCCCGCGTCAGCCTGAGCGATTTGCTGCCGGCACCCTGGCTGTCGCACGTGACCCTGAATGCGCAAAGCGACCCGGCCTGGGCCTTGGCGATGCTGTGCCGTGGCGTGTATGACCCGCGTCGTGACGATGCGGATTTCCGTCGCAGCCTTGTCGGCAGTGTCAGCGAGCAGCGCGCGGCATTCGATGTGCTGCGCAAGAATTATCCTTCGCGCCGTGAGATCGACGGGTTGCAGGTGCGGATCGAGGGGGATGCGCCTGAGTTGCAGCGGATTGTGGCGGCGTTGGGGGCGGCGGCAATCTGATAGACCGCAGCGGCCCCTTCGCGGGCAAGCCCGCTCCCACAGGGGGCTTGTGGTGCATGAAGATCCAGTGTGGGAGCGGGCTTGCTCGCGAAGGGCGCCCCCCAATGTCCAGACGGGCGCCCATAAAAAACCCGGCCAACAATGGGCCGGGTCAAGAAGACGGTGGCTATATCACTCTTGTTCGGCAGGCTTGACCAATCGCTTTTCCAGTTCGCTGCAAGCTTTCTGGATCATTTCTTCAGTGATCGGTACTTCGCGGCCCTGCTCGTCGATAATCGAGCAGCCCAGAGACTGGTCTGGTTGCGTGCGGATCACTTGAATCTTGTCATCGCTGCTGTGTTGCAAGGACATGGCCTGTCTCCTCTTCAGGTTGTGTGCTTACTGTAGAACCGCCAGGTGACCGGGCTATGACAACTCCCTGCGATCTTTCCGGGGGGACAGGACCAGTCCAGCAGAAATGCCTTCGCGTGGCTAGCCGAACTTTAGACCAATAGCGTCTAGCCTCTAGTGTTGGTGGACATAATTAACCTGACTCATTGTGATTTGCAGCGAGCCACCCCATTGAGCGGTGTAGGCTGACCCTAATGATTGTCTTGTCCCGGATGTTTGCGATGCTCTCTGCCCGTCACCGCCGTGCTGTTCGCCTGGCCAGTCGTTTCATTGCGCCGTATCGCTGGCAGGCCTTCGGCGCCTTGCTGGCGTTGATCGCCACCGCCGGCATCACCTTGTCCATGGGGCAGGGTATCCGCCTGCTGGTGGACAAGGGGTTCATGACCCAGTCGCCACACCTGCTCAATCAGTCCATTGGCCTGTTCATGTTGCTGGTCGTGGGGCTGGCGATCGGAACCTTTGCACGGTTTTACCTGGTGTCGTGGATCGGCGAGCGCTGCGTTGCCGATATCCGGCGTGATGTGTTCAATCATCTGATTTACCTGCACCCGGGTTTTTACGAAGACAACCGCAGTTCCGAAATCCAGTCCCGCCTGACCGCTGACACCACGCTGCTGCAATCGGTCATCGGGTCGTCGCTGTCGTTGTTCCTGCGCAACCTGTTGATGGTGATCGGCGGGATCGTCCTGTTGTTCATCACCAACCCCAAGCTCACCAGTATCGTGGTGGTGGCCTTGCCCCTGGTGATCGCGCCGATCCTGATCTTCGGTCGCCGGGTGCGTAACCTCTCGCGCCTGAGCCAGGACCGGATTGCCGATATCGGCAGCTATGTTTCCGAAACCCTGGGGCAGATCAAGACCGTGCAGGCCTACAACCATCAGGTGCAGGACGAGCAACGGTTTGCCGTGACCGTGGAGGAGGCGTTCAACACCGCACGCAAGCGCATCTTCCAGCGGGCGTGGCTGATTACCCTGGTGATCGTGCTGGTCCTGGGCGCGGTCGGGGTGATGCTCTGGGTCGGCGGGATGGACGTCATTGCCGGGCGAATTTCCGCCGGCGAGCTGGCGGCGTTCGTGTTCTACAGCCTGATCGTCGGCAGTGCGTTCGGCACTTTGAGCGAGGTGATCGGGGAATTGCAGCGGGCAGCCGGCGCGGCGGAGCGGATTGCCGAGTTGCTGCGTTCGGAAAACATCATCCTGCCACCGGTCGCAGGCGCGGTGACGCTGCCGGAACGGGTCGAGGGTCACCTGCAACTGCAAAATGTGCGTTTTTCCTACCCGTCGCGGCCGGAAAGTTATGCCGTCGACGACTTGAGCCTGACGGTCAATGCCGGTGAGACGCTGGCGCTGGTCGGGCCCTCCGGGGCCGGCAAGTCGACGGTGTATGACTTGCTGCTGCGTTTCTACGACCCGGCCGAGGGGCGCATCCTGCTCGACGGCGTGCCGTTGACTCAACTCGATCCGCTGGATCTGCGCCGCTGCTTCGCCCTGGTGTCACAGACCCCGGCGCTGTTTTTCGGCAGCATTGAAGACAACATTCGCTACGGCAATCCGCAGGCGACGCTGACCGAGGTACAGGACGCGGCAAAAATCGCTTACGCCCATGACTTTATCGAAGCCATGCCCAACGGTTACCAGACTCATCTGGGGGATGGCGGACTCGGCTTGTCCGGCGGCCAGCGCCAACGCCTGGCCATCGCCCGCGCGTTGCTGGTGGACGCCCCGATCCTGCTCCTCGACGAAGCCACCAGCGCCCTCGATGCCCAGAGTGAGCACCTGATCCAGCAGGCGCTGCCGAGCCTGATGAAGAACCGAACCACTCTGGTGATCGCCCATCGCCTGGCGACGGTCAAAAACGCCGACCGGATCGCGGTGATGGATCAGGGGAAACTGGTGGCGGTAGGGACGCACCAGGAACTGATCGCCAGCAATGCCTTGTATGCGCGTTTGGCGGCGTTGCAGTTCAGTGACGGACATGAAGTGGCATGAATGACTGCTGATGAATGACGCCCGGTTCGGGCATTATGTCGTCCTCTGTAATGACCCCGGATGAGGATATGAGCCGTTATCAACCACCGTTGACCTTGACGACGAAAATGTTGTCGCTGATCGCCGATATCAGCGAACAGATCGGTCAGCTTACGGCTATGGACGAACGCCTGCAGACACCTCAGTTACGCCGTGGCAATCGGATTCGAACGATTCAGGCTTCTTTGGCCATCGAAAACAATACGCTGAGCATCGAGCAGGTGACTGCCGTTTTGGCAGGACAGCGTGTGCTGGGGTTACCTCGGGAAATCCAGGAAGTACGAAATGCGTTTGCTGCATACGAAGCCATACCTGATTGGCAGCCAAGCAGCCGGACCGATTTACTGCGTGCCCATGAATTGCTGATGGGCGGATTGATTGATGAATGCGGGCAGTTTCGTCGAGCCGGCGTGGGTATCTATCATGGCGACAAGTTGATCCATATGGCGCCGCCGCCGAGTCGCGTTGTGCACTTGATTGAGGACTTGTTGGCGTGGCTTGGTGCCTCGGACTGGCATCCGCTGATTACCAGTTGCGTCTTTCACTATGAATTTGAGTTCATCCATCCCTTCGCTGACGGTAACGGACGTATGGGGCGCCTTTGGCAAACCCTGATACTCAGTCAGTGGCGCCCGGTATTGTCTTATTTACCGGTTGAGGCCGTGATTCGGGATCAGCAGGAGGCGTACTACGCGGCATTGTCGGCGGCCGATCATTTGGCCGAATCAACGCCTTTCGTGGAGTTCATGTTGCAAGCCATGAGCCTTGCACTATTGGAGGCGGTACGGAGTGAGCCAGGAATCGACCCAGTAAGCGACCCAGTAAGCGACCCAGTAGAGAAGTTGCTTTCTGCACTGCATCTTAACGGTCCGCGAAAGATCAGCGAATTGATGGCTGACATCGGATTGGTGCACAAGGCGACCTTTCGGGCTAACTATCTCAGGCCTGCATTAGCGGTTGAATGGATAGAGATGACCCATCCCGAGTCGCCAAGTAGTCCGGCACAAAAGTATCGCCTGACCCAGCTTGGAAAACAGGTCTTCGCGCGGCTCAAGTCAGCAAAGAAATTCTGAGGAATAAAAAAGGATCATCACGCAATACTGGGAAACACTGATAACGCAATACCTGTGGGAGCTGGTTTGTCGGGTCGCCGCATCACAGCGATGGTCGTTAACGATGACGCGTGAGAACTGGGTAAACGCGGCGCACTTGAGAACATCGCCAGCAAGCTGGCTCCTAGGTACTGCGTGAAGAACCATAAAAAAAGCCCGCTTCTGTGATGCGGGCTTTTTTGCGGGTCGATTGAATCACTGATCGTCGAAAAACCGCTCATGCCAATCCACGATCGGCTGTGGCGAGTTGAGCTTCTGGCCGTAGATCACCGAGTACGACAACACGTTTTGCACGTACTGGCGGGTTTCGTCGAACGGGATGCTTTCGACCCACACGTCGAAACTCAGGTGGTCGGCACCGCGCAGCCATTGGCGCACGCGACCCGGGCCGGCGTTGTAGGCGGCTGAAGCAAGGACGCGGTTGCCGTTGAACTGGCTGTGCACCTGGCTCAGGTAGGCGGCGCCAAGCTGGATGTTCTTCTCCGGATCGAACAGTTGCTGTGGCGAGCTATAGGGAATGCTGAACTTGCGTGCGGTTTCCTTGGCGGTGGCGGGCATCAGTTGCATCAGGCCCGAGGCGCCGACCCCGGAGCGGGCATCTTCCATGAAGGCGCTTTCCTGGCGAGTGATGGCGAACGCCCAGCTCGGATGCAGGCCGCGATTCTTCGCTTCACGCACCAGCGTGTTGCGGTGGGCCATCGGGAAACGGATATCCAGATCGTCCCAATACTGCGCCTGGCTGATGGTGCGAATGGCCGGGAAGTACCATTTCAGGTCGTAGGCCAGTTTGGCCTGGGCGACCATTTCGTCGCGGCTGAAGTGACGGCTGACGTAGTACCACTCGCGACGGCCATCGACGATCTGCCCACGGGCGTGCAGCTCCAGGGCGCGACGTATGCCAGGGGTGTTGCGCACTTTGTTGATCAGCGCCTGGCTCATGACCAGCGGCTTGTTGTTCAGCGAGTAGGGCGACTGCGAGCGATCGGCGGCGAGGAAACCATAGAAGTCGCGTTCGCGGGCCAGGTTCTTGTAGAGCGTCTGCGCTTCCGGATTCTGTGGTTGCGCCAGTTCCAGGCTGCGGGCCTGCCAGTAGCGCCAGCGGTTGGTGGTGGCCAGGTCCTGGGGCAGGCGGCGGGTCAATTGATAGGCATCGTCCCAGCGTGCCAGGCGCAGGAGCAGGCGCAGGCGCCACTCGGAAACCGTGTTGTCGCGCAGCTCGGGGTCGTATTTGGTCATGACGTCCAGTGCACGGCTGTCGAAACGTCGTGCGAGGGTCAGGCCGATTTCCCGGGCAATCGCGACTTTTTCATCCCGGGAGAAGTGCATGCTGCTGGCGTAGCCATCGAGCAGATCCATGGCCTTGTCCGGGTCCTGGCGGGCCAGGCGGCGCAGGCCGAGGCTGACCACGTCGGACATGGCTTCATCGGCCGGGGTGAAGCGTGATGGCTGGTTGAGCAGTTCCGGTTTCTGCGCGACGTCCACCAGCAAGCGACCGCGCGGGGCGAGGGTGGTCAAGCCGTTGACCAGGCTGTTGGCCAGCGGGTAGTTGCGCGCCTGGGCGGCGAGTTTGGCGCGCTCCCAGCGTTTTTGCTCGGTCAACTGGCCTTCGGCCGCCCACATGCCGAACAGGGTGTCGCAGGCATCGGGTTGGGATTTGCCGGTCAGCCAGAGTTTTTCCGCGTTGGCGTTGCCCTCGGCCTTGAGGTTGTGGCTGAGCTGATACTGCGCATTCAGGCAGTCCAGTTCGGTGAAGTTCATTTTCGGGTCGTAATACTTGACGAAGGTCGCCCAGTCACCCCGATCCGCCAGCCAGCGCAACCAGCGCAGTTTCATCCAGTTGGCCTGGGGCAGGTCGCCGTGTTCGGCGAGGAATTTCTCGATTTCGGCGTTGCTCGCGGTTTTCAGGCGCGCGGTCAGTTCGTCGTAGGCCAGGTACGGTTCCAGCGGATAATCGGCGAGGGCCTGGCTGTAACGGAAATACGGGCCGGTATCACCCTTGGCCAGGGCGCGCTTGGCTTCATCGTAATATTGGCGCTGGGTGGACAGGTCCACCGCCTGGGCGGATTGAAACGCTGCGGCTGAAAGTAAAAAACACGACAAAAGATTGAAAAGGCGACTGCGCATGAGACGTCCAGGCAGAGAAAACATGACAAGTGCGGGGCAGGCCCGCACTGAATTGTCTGTAGCTTAGCCTTTTGCCAGCAGCCGGCGAAAGCTTTGCGGGTCTTCCCGCATCAGTTCGCAACATTTGTCGTTCAGAGTGCTACGAGAGTGAAATTGCCGGCCTTCTGAAGCCTCAAGTCAGGTAGAATGCGCGCCCGGTTTTTGGAGAAGCTCATGACCCTGCTCAAATTCAGCGATGTGTCCCTTGCTTTCGGCGCTATGCCGTTGTTGGACAAGGTGTCCTGGCAGATCGCCCGTGGTGAGCGGGTGTGCATCATCGGCC
>Ga0209050_1000971_pt1 | contig 36685 bp, 39 predicted proteins | sample Araplavi_mTSA_r2_FD_184276 | JGI IMG/M metagenome (GOLD analysis project Ga0209050, IMG submission 184276) | Arabidopsis root microbial communities from North Carolina, USA - plate scrape MF_Cvi_mTSA_r2 (SPAdes) (version 2) | ecosystem: Host-associated > Plants > Roots > Endosphere | place: USA... | reverse complement strand
GCTCGAAACGGTTATCCACGACTTCCAGACAATCTTCTACGGTGATGCGGGCCATGCGGGCTCCCGGCAGCCGGCAAGGGCTGCTCAATCGAATGAGGGAAAGGGGACGGATTGTACCGGCCGGGACTGGACAAAATCAAGCCGACCGGTTACCCACGCCTTGTGAATCAGTCAGTTGCGGTTGTTTCCTGGGTCAGCAGGGCCTGGATAAGGCCCGCATGACGGACCTTCTGCGACTCGCGGCGCAGGCGGCTGGACGTGAAGATGGCGCACAGTTCGTCCACGGCGGTCTCGAAGACCTCGTTGACGATGACGTAGTCGAAATCGTTGAAATGCAGCATTTCTTCGCGCGCGGCGGCCAGGCGCTGGGCAATGACCGCCTCGCTGTCCTGCCCTCGCTTGCGCATGCGGTCCTGCAGCGCCTGCTTCGACGGCGGCAGGATGAACACCGTGACCGTACCCGGCACCAGCTGGCGGACCTGCTGGGCGCCCTGCCAGTCGATCTCCAGCAGCACGTCCTGCCCGGCGGCCAGCTGCGGCTCCACCGACTGCCGCGCGGTGCCCTTCCAGTCGCCATGCACCCAGGCGTGCTCGAAGAAGTCCCCGGCGGCGATCATCCGCTCGAACTCGGCGGCGCTGACGAAGTGGTAGTGCTCACCGTTCACCTCGCCCGGCCGCATGGCACGGGAGGTAAAGGAGATCGACAGGGCGATCTGCGGGTCGCGCGCCAGGGTCGCGTTGACGATGCTGCTTTTGCCGGCACCGGAGGGCGCGGCCACGATATACAGCGTGCCGCGGGCCGGTTCCGGGCTCTGGAGGGGCTGGCTGCTCATTCGATGTTCTGCACCTGTTCGCGGATCTGGTCGATCAGCACCTTCAGCTCCACGGCCGCATTGGAGGTGCGGCTGTCCACCGACTTGGAGCCGAGCGTATTGGCCTCGCGGTTGAATTCCTGGAGCAGGAAATCCAGGCGGCGGCCGACCGGCTCGCGCTGGGTAAGCACGCGGCGGATCTCCACGATGTGGCTGCGCAGGCGGTCCAGCTCTTCGTCCACGTCCAGCTTCTGCAACCACAGCACCAGTTCCTGCTCGGCGCGGCCCGGATCGACCGGGTGCGGCAGGTCAGCCAGGCGCGCGGCCAGCTTGCTGCGCTGGCCCTCGCGGATCAGGGGAATCAGCGTGGTGACCTCGGCGGCGATGCGCTCGATCGCGTCAACGCGCTCGCTGATCGCCACGGCCAGCTTGTCGCCTTCGCGCTCACGCGCGGCCACGAAACCGTCCAGCACCTGGTCCAGCAGCGCCAGTGCCTCGGCCTGCAGGGCAGGCGCGTCGGTGGCCTCGCCCTGGGTCACACCCGGCAGCTGCAGCAGGTCGGTGAAACTCACCTGCAGGTTGGGGAAGCTGGACGCAAGCCGGTGCGCCAGCGCACCCAGCTGGCCGAGCAGCACCTCGTCCACCTGCAGGCTGGCGCCGGTTTCCGGCGCACGCAGGCGCAGCACCAGATCCAGCTTGCCTCGGCTGAGCCGCGCGGCGATCCGCTCGCGCAGCTGCGGTTCCAGCGCGCGCAGTTCTTCGGGCAGGCGGGTGCCGACTTCCAGGAAGCGGTGGTTGACCGAGCGCAGCTCGCAGCCCAGCGTGCCCCAGGGGGTCGCCCGCTCGCCGCCGGCATAGGCGGTCATGCTTCGAATCATTCGGGGTTTCCGATGCTCTCAAAGGGGGAATGGTACCCTAGCGGTTCCTTTTGAGCCTCCTCGCCTGCCGGTCACCGGCCCGGGCGCGGAACCGCATCCCCCGTCTTACCGGAAGCCCTTCATGTCCGATCCCCGTCCCAGCGGCCGCCAGGCCGACCAGCTGCGCGAAGTGCGCATCGAACGCGCCTTCACCCGCCATGCCGAAGGTTCGGTGCTGGTCAGCTTCGGTGAAACCCGCGTGCTGTGCACCGCCAGCGTGGAAAACCGCGTGCCCGGCTTCCTGCGCGGCAAGGGCGAAGGCTGGGTCACGGCCGAATACGGCATGCTGCCGCGCTCCACCCACACCCGCAACGACCGCGAAGCGGCACGTGGCAAGCAGGGGGGCCGCACCCTGGAAATCCAGCGCCTGATCGGCCGCACCCTGCGCGCCTGCGTGGATCGCGGTGCACTGGGCGAGCGCACCGTCACTCTGGACTGCGACGTGCTGCAGGCCGATGGCGGCACCCGCACCGCGGCCATCACCGGCGCCTACGTGGCGCTGGTGGATGCGGTGAACTTCCTGCTCAAGCGCGGCGACATCAAGCGCAACCCGATCTTCGGCGCGGTCGCGGCGGTGTCGGTCGGCATCTACCGCGGCACCCCGGTGCTGGACCTGGACTACGCCGAAGACAGCGATTGCGACACCGACATGAACGTGGTGATGAACGACGGTGGCGGCTTCATCGAGCTGCAGGGCACGGCCGAAGGCCATGCGTTCCGTCGCGAAGAGCTGGACGCGCTGCTGGCCCTGGCCGAAAAGGGCATCACCGACCTGTTCGCGGCCCAGCAGGCCGCACTGTCGCAGCCGTGAGCCGGCGCATTGCCCTGGCCACCCTCGTGGTGGCCGATTACGACGAGGCGATCGCCTGGTACACCGGCGCGCTCGGGTTCCAGCTGCTGGAGGACATCGACCAGGGCAGCAAGCGCTGGGTGGTGGTCGGCCCGACCGACGGCAGCGCTGCGGCGCTGCTGCTGGCCCGGGCCAGCAACGACGAGCAGCGCAGCCGGATCGGCAACCAGACCGGTGGCCGGGTCGGTTTCTTCCTCAACACCGACGATTTCCACCGCGACCATGCCGCGATGACGGCGCGCGGCGTGGAGTTCCTCGAATCCCCGCGCGAAGAGCCCTACGCCACCGTCGCGGTGTTCCGCGACCTGTACGGCAACACGTGGGACCTGCTGGAGCCCAAGCAATGAAACTGGTATTGGCCAGCGGCAACGCCGGCAAGCTGAAGGAACTGCAGGCCATGCTCGCCGGCCTGCCGCTGGAGATCGTGGCGCAGGCCGAGCTGGGGGTGAGCGACGTACCGGAAACCGGGCTGACCTTCGTCGAGAACGCGCTGATCAAGGCGCGGCATGCCTGTGCCAGTACCGGCCTGCCGGCCCTGGCCGACGATTCGGGGCTGATCGTGGATGCGCTGGACGGTGCCCCGGGCCTGTACAGCGCGCGCTATGCGGGCAGCCCGACCAACGACGCGGCCAACAACACCAAGCTGCTCGAGGCGATGCGCGATGTGCCGGCCGCAAACCGCACCGCGCGTTTTTACGCGGTGATCGTGCTGCTGCGCCACGCCCACGACCCGCAGCCGCTGATCTGCGAAGGCAGCTGGGAGGGCGAGATCCTGGATGAACTTCGCGGCACGCACGGCTTTGGCTACAACCCGCTGTTCCTGGACACCGTGCTGGGCCAGACCGCAGCGGAAATGGCGCCGGACGTGAAGAACGCCATGAGCCACCGCGGCAAGGCGCTGCAGGTGTTGAAGCAGAAGCTGGCGGCGGCATACTGATTGATTGCGAGGAGCCGGCCAGCGGCCGGCAATACCGACATGTCCAGCCATTCCTGTAACCACCCGCCGGGCGAGCACTGCGACCACGACCACGACCACGCCGTGTCGCTGGTGCCGCCGCCGCTGTCACTGTACGTGCACCTGCCCTGGTGCGTGCGCAAGTGCCCGTACTGCGACTTCAATTCGCATCAGGCCAAGGGCGAGCTGCCCTTCGACGCCTACGTCGATGCGCTGATCCGCGATCTGGACCAGGACCTGCCGCTGGTCTGGGGCCGGGTGGTCACCAGCGTGTTCTTCGGCGGCGGCACGCCGAGCCTGTTCCCGCCAGAGGCGATCGACCGCTTCCTGCAGGCCGCCTCCGCGCGCCTGCGCTTCGCGCCGAACCTGGAAACCACCCTGGAAACCAATCCGGGTACGGCCGAGCACGGGCGCTTCGACCGCTACCGTGCCGCCGGGGTGAACCGGATCAGCTTCGGCATCCAGACCTTCAACGACCAGGCACTGCAGCGGCTGGGACGCATCCACGACAGCGGCGAAGCCGAGCGCGCGGTCAAGCTGGCCCAGGATGCGGGCTACGACAACTTCAACATCGACCTGATGTACGCCCTGCCCGAGCAGACCCTGGCCCAGGCCGAGCACGACCTGGAACGCGCGTTCGCCCTGCAGCCCACGCACCTCTCGCACTACCAGCTCACGCTGGAGCCGAACACCGTGTTCTTCGCGCGGCCGCCCAAGGGGATCCCCGACGACGATTCGGCGTGGGACATGCAGGAGCACTGCCAGCGCATGCTGGCCGACGCCGGCTACGCCCAGTACGAGGTCAGCGCCTACGCGCGGCCCGGGCGGCAGAGCCAGCACAATCTGAATTACTGGCGCTTCGGCGACTACCTGGGCATCGGCGCCGGCGCGCACGGCAAGATCAGTTCCGGTGCCGGACAGCACTTGCTGCGCCGCTGGAAGCACAAACACCCGCAGACCTTCCTGGACACGGCCGGTACGGCGGCGTCGATCGGCGGCGACGAGGTGATCGGCGCCGACCGCCTGCCCTTCGAGTACATGCTCAACCTGCTGCGCCTGCACGAAGGCTTCCGGCTGAAGGACTTCGAAGCCTGCACCGGCCTGGACCGGGCGCAGATCGCCGCGCCGCTGCGGACGGCGGTTGCCCGGGGCTGGATGACGGTTGAGGGGGATCGGGTGCAGCCGACCGAACTGGGCCGGCGCTTCACCAACGATGTGGTGGAGTTGTTCCTGTAGGGGTTGCCGACCAACGGTCGGCGGCAAGGGGGGTGCCGACCAGCGGTCGGCACTACCGGGAATTCCGGGGAAACGGTAGATTCTGTGCTCTCAGGGGAGCCGGAACCTACAACGGATGTCAGCGTCCGCACCTTCATCACCACCCGACCCGACCCGGTTCGCCGGCGTCGATGCGCCGCCGCGTGTGCGTCGCCTGCTGGCGGCACTGCATGCGCTGGCCGTGCAGACCCTGAGCACGCCGCTCAAGCTGACCATCGTGGAACTGGAACGCGAACTGTTCCGCGACGCCGAGCGCGCCCGCAACAGCCAGATCCAGGCCGACATCCTCGCCCAGAGCCGGCGCCTGCACGAAGTCAACGCGCAGTTCGCGCCGCGCTTCCTGGACGCGCTGGCAACCGTGCTGGCCAACGTGCGCGAGCCGCGCGTGCGGCATGTGCCGGCCCCCAGCCTGCCGGTATCGGCAACCACGCTGACCCTGGTGACCGATACCGATATCGACCGCGACATCGTGCTGGCCGACATCGTGCGGCGCGAGTCGCAGCGCTCGGCCAGTGCACTGCAGCTGCTCGGCCAGCGCTTTGGCGTGCTGGCGGCCGGCCCCGAATTCGACGTCGAGGATCTGCCGTTCGGCCCCTGCGTGCTGTGCCGTATCGCCCGCTCGCTGGGCGAGGAATTCGCGCTCGGGCTGGAAACCCAGCTGGCGCTGTACCGCGTGTTCGACCGCCAGCTGATTGAACGCCTGGGCGAGCTGCTGGAACGCGCCAATGTCCTGCTCACCCACGAAGGCGTACTGCCGGGCCTGGTCTACACCCCCTATCTTGCGCGCTCGGCCACGACCCGACGCATCGTCACCGGGCCGCAGCGTGGCCCCGGCACCGGTCCCGGCCGGGAATCGGGCGGCGCGGGCGCGCGCCCGCTGACGGGCTGGAGTGGTTCGTCCAGCACGGGCAGCTGGGCGGCGATGACCAGTGAGGCAATCGGCGAGCTGGCCGCGCAGGGAACCGCAGCGCCGGCACCGCCTGCGCTTCCCCCCGAGGCAGGCGTTGCCCCCACCGCTGACCTGAATGCCCCGGCATTGTCGGCGCTGCACCACTTGCTGGACGCGGCCCGTCACACCCACGCGGGGGCCGGCCCTGCCGGTACTGCCGCCTTCGCCGGCGTCGCGGACGCTGCTGGAGCTCCGGCTGGAGCGCACGCCGGCGCACCCGAGCCAGGCGCCCCGGTCGCCAACCACGGAACCGCGGCCGCCGGCCCGGGCAGTGGTCCGCCGCCGGTGGCTGTCGACAGCTCCGCCGTGCATGCCACCCTGGCCAAACTGCAGGTGCAGTCGGCCGGCATGCGCCGCAGCATGGCCGACCTGCACAACGCGCTGCTGGCACAGATGCGCGCCGACCACGGGCCGCAGGCCAGCCTGACGGTGAAGGACACCGACACCTTCGACCTGCTGGACATGCTGTACGGGCAGATCCACCGCGAGGTGCGGCCCGATGCCGTTGCTGTGGACCTGCTGACCCGCCTGCAGGTTCCGGTGGCGCGCGCAGCGCTGTCCGACCCGGCCTTCTTCGTCCGCGACCAGCACCCGGCGCGCGAACTGCTCAATGCGGTGGCCGAAGCCGGTGCCAACTGGCTGGGCGAAGACGATGTCGACCCGCAGCTGGTGCAGAAGCTGGACCGCGCCGTGGACAAGGTTGTCGCCGACTACGAAGGCGATGCGGCGGTGTTCGATGCGGCCAACGATGAAATCCAGCAGCACTTCCGCGCCCTGGCGCACAAGGCAGAGCTGGCCGAGCGCCGCCATGTGGAAGCCGCGCGCGGCAAGGAGCGGCTGGAATCGGCCAAGCAGCAGGCCGGCGCCAGCATCGAGCAGCTGTGTGCACAGGCGGCGCCGCCACGCTTCGTACAGTCGCTGCTCAAGCAGGCCTGGTCGGACGTACTCACCCTGACCCTGCTGCGCAACGGCGAAGGCTCCGAACAGTGGCAGGCCCGCGCGCAGGAAACCGCGCGCATTGCCGAGGTCACCTGCCAACCGCCGGGCAGCGCCGAGAGCGACGCCCAGCTCGGCCAGCAGGTCGAAGCGGCATTGCTCCAGGTCGGCTACCACCAGGACGAGGCGGCGGCGATCGCCCGGCGCCTGTCCACCCCGGGCGGTGAAGACGATGCCAGCTCGCGCACGGAACTGACCGCACGCATCCGCGCGCGTGCACGGCTGGGCGAGCAGGCCGAAGGCGCCGAGCATCGGCGCGAGGCACCGCTGGCACGCACCGCGGCAGAAGAAGACTGCTACCGGCAGCTGCGCACGCTGCCGTTCGGTACGTGGTTCGAATTCACCACCAACCAGCAGGGCGACCTGCGCCGGCAGCGTCTGTCCTGGTACAGCCTGATCACCGACAACGCGCTGTTCGTCAATCCGCGTGGACAGAAGGTGGCCGAGCATTCGCTGGACAGCCTGGCCCGGCTGATGGCGCACGGCCAGGCGCGCCTGGTCAGCGAAGGCAAGAGCCGCCTGATCGACCGTGCCTGGCAGGCCACCCTGCGCACCCTGCGCTCGCTGGCCGGCACCCCGGCCCCTGCGGAGACCGCCGAATGAACGACGAGACCCGGCGCGCGCCGCGCCGCAGCGTGACCGAGCAGGTGCCGGTGACCGACACCCTGGCAGAAGCGGTGATCGGCCGCCTTGGGAATGTGTCGGAAACCGGCATGCTGATGATGTGCTCGGTGCCGATGAACGAGGACGCGCTGTACCAGCTGCGCTTCACCATTCCCGGCAGCCAGGGCCAGCCCATCCCGTTGGACGTCGGGGCGCACCTGCTGTGGAACGAGCAGAGCAACGCGCCGGGCCAGAGCTGGGCCGGCTTCCGCTTCCTGACCCTGAGCCGTGAGCATCGCGACCAACTGCGGGCCTGGATCGCAGAGGAATCTTCGGCGGTCTGAGTGCCGGTTCCGGCACAGCGTACGCAGGCTGTTTGCGGCAGAATCAGGGGCTGCATTCCGCACTGCCGAACGAGCCCCGCGATGAACCAGCCCGACCTGAGCGCCCTGTATTCCCAGCATGTCCGCGTGCTCTGCCAACGCGCCGACGAGGCGCTGGCGCGCGGTGGCTTCGATCACCTGGTGATCCCCAGCGGTACCCTGCACTATCAGGTATTCGACGACCGCGATTACCCGTATGCGGTGAACCCGAACTTCAAGGCCTGGCTGCCCCTGACCAAGCTGCCCAACAGCTGGATGGTGTACACGCCGGGGCAACGCCCGAAAGTGATCTTCCACCAGCCGTTCGACTACTGGCACGTGGTGCCCGATGCACCCAACGGCTGGTGGGTGGACCCGTTCGACATCGAGATCATCCGTACCGCCGATCAGGCGCTGGCGCTGCTGCCGCGCGATGCTTCCCGCTGCGCGATCCTGGGCGAGCCGCAGAGCGCGCTGGGCGCGTTCGTGCCGAACAACCCCGAACCGGTCATCCACTACCTGGACTGGCACCGGGCCTGCAAGACGCCGTATGAGATCGCGCTGATGCGCCAGGCCCAGCGCCTGGGCGTGCGTGGCCACCGCGCCGCCGAAGCGGCGTTCCGCGCCGGCGCCAGCGAATTCGAGATCCACATGGCGTACTGCAGCGCGGTCGGCCAGGACGCCAGCGAGCTGCCGTACGGCAACATCATCGGCCTCAACGAACACGCCGCCGTGCTGCACTACACTGACCTGGGCCGTACCGCACCACAGCCGCTGCGCAGCTTCCTGATCGACGCCGGCGCCAGCGCGTACGGTTACGCCAGCGACATCACGCGTACCTACGCCGCCGCCGGCCACGACGAATTCCAGGCGATGATCGATGCAGTGGACGCCGCGCAGCAGCAGATGGGTGCGGGCGTACGCGCCGGGGTCGACTACAAGCAGCTGCACGTGGACGCGCACCTGTCGCTGATGGGCATCCTGAAAGACTTCGGCGTACTCAAGGTCTCGCCGGAAGCCGCGTTGGCCACCGGCGTCAGCGCGGCCTTCTTCCCGCACGGCCTGGGCCATCTGATCGGCCTGCAGGTGCACGACGTGGCCGGCTTTGCCGCCAGCGACCGCGGTGGCCGCATCGAGCGCCCGGACGGACATCCCTACCTGCGCCTGACCCGCACGCTGGAACCGGGCATGGTGGTCACCATCGAGCCCGGCGTGTACTTCATCGACATGCTGCTGGACGAAGTGAAGCAGCGCGGCCATGGCGACAGCATCGACTGGAACCGCGTGGACTTCTTCCGCCCGTATGGCGGCATCCGTATCGAAGACGAGGTGCTGTGCACTGAAGGCGATGCGGACAATCTGACCCGCCCGGAATTTGCCACCGCCTAACCTCGGTCGATGCGGTTCTTTTTTGCCGCCGGGCTTGCCCGGCTGTTCATGAATTTAGGCGGACAGCCGGTGGTTATCGCATGGCCCGAGCTGGGCCGGCGGGTGCGGGTTTGCGGGACACGCCGTGAATCCGTCCTTGGAGGCTTGTAGAAAACATCCATGTTTTCTACAGTCCCGCAAACCCGCCCCCGCCGACCCTCCACGGTGATTCGGTGGCCTTGGGTAATCAAAGGCCGGCCGCGATCATTTTTCATGCGTTACCGCGCGTCTAATTGCTTACGGCAGGCGCTTGGGAACCGACCCTGTTTCTAACGCGCGATGCGCCTGCCTCCCCAGCACGTAGCAACTGAAACGCTGCTCTGCGCGCAAAACCAGAGCATCAGCTACCAGAAGTCATCTCAGCTTCAATCTCATCAGCACTTCGCGCCAAAGCACCGGTCAGCACCAGATGCCCAGTGTTGGTGATCACTACATCATCTTCGGTGCGGATGCCGATGCCGCGCCAGCGTGCTTCCACGCTGCGGTCGTCGGCGCTGATGTAAAGCCCCGGCTCGATGGTGAACACCATGCCCGGTTCCAGCAGGCGTGAATCGCCGGCGAGGCGATAGTCGCCCACGTCGTGCACGTCCAGCCCCAACCAGTGCCCGGTCTTGTGCCGGTAGAAGCGCTGGTAATGACCGTCGGCGATGTTCTGTTCCAGCGTGCCCTGCAGCAACCCAAGGTGCAGCAGCCCTTCCGTAAGTGTCTGCACTGCCGCCAGGTGGCCGGCTTCGTAAGGCACGCCGGGCCGGGCTTCGGCCAACGCCGCCGCCTGGGCCGCACCCACCAGATCGTGCAGCGCGCGCTGCTCGGCAGTGAAACGACCGTTGACCGGGAAGGTACGGGTGATGTCGCTGGCATACCCACGGTACTCCGCACCCGCGTCGATCAGCACCAGCTCACCGTCGCGGCTGCACGCGTTGTTGGCGCGGTAATGCAGGATGCAACCGTTCGCACCGGTGCCGACGATGCTGCCATAGGCCGCCCACGCATCATTGGCACGGAACACCCGCTCCAGATCGGCCTGCAGTTCGTACTCATGGATGCCCGGTCGCGCCGCGCGCATTGCCGCGCGATGCGCCTGCACCGTGATATCGGCCGCGCGCTGCATCAGCGCGATTTCGGCGCTGGATTTGAACAGGCGCTGCTCATGCAGCAGGTGGCCCAGCTCCAGGAACTCATGCGGGGGCTGCGCACCGTGGCGTACCTGCGAACGCACCCGGTTCACCCAGCCGATCAGCTTGAGATCGAAATCGGCATCGCGGCCGAAGTGGTAGTACACCCGCGAACGGCCTTCCAGCAGACCCGGCAGGATGTCGTCCAGGTCATCGATGGGGTACGCATCGTCCATGCCGTACTGCGCCACCGCGCCCTCCTGGCCCGCCCGCGCACCGTCCCACGCTTCGCGGGCGGCATCGCGCTCGCGGCAGAACAGGATCACTTCACCGTGGCGGCGGCCCGGGATCAGCACCAGCACCGCGTCCGGCTCCGGGAAGCCGCTCAGGTACCAGAAATCCGAATCCTGGCGGAACGGGTAATGCGTATCCAGGCTGCGCACCCGCTCCGAGGCGGCCGGCAGCACCAGAATCGCGTCATCCCCGGCCATCTCCATCAGCTGCTGGCGGCGCCCGGCGTATTCGGCCGCGGAAATGCCGGTCAACTCGCGGATATCCATCTCAGTTCAGGCGCTGCCGGTGGCGCACCGCCATCACGCAATCGCCGTGCAGGATCAGCACGGCCACGCGGATGAACTCTTCGATCTCCGCGAGCGCGTCCTCGTCATCATCGTTGCCGCTTTCGAAATCCTCGCTCGACGCCTGCGCCAGCTTGGCCAGGTCGTTCAGCGCCTCTTCGCCCTCTTCGGACAGCGTCGGACGGCGGCCGCCCGCGCCCAGCCCGAAGCCGCCGAGGAACGCACGGGCCCAGGTGAACAGGGCGTCGGCCTGTGCGGCCGTGTCATCGGCGTCGGTAAGCAGCAGTTCGAAGGCGAAATCGCGGTCTTCCAGCTGGGCCACGCTGGCATCGAGCAGCCGGTGCAGCGCATCGCCTTCGGCCGGGGTCGGCAGGGCGTTGTCAGCCAGCACCCGCGCCGGCCATTCGCGTACCACTTCACCGCCGGCCGCCAGCCAGCCGCACAGGCCGCCGTGCAGCTCGGCCGCGTTCGCCCCCAGGCCCGCCGCCTGGCTGGCCTGGTTTACGTCATTGACACTGGGAAGTTCGGTCATTTCAAGGCTCGATCTGGTGGGGCGCCGGGGCAGCCGGCGACCACGGGTTGGCAGTGTCACAGTGTATCAATCCGCTGGTGGCAACCGGATGGCGTGCCCGACCCGCGTGAATTCGCTTGACCGGCTCCACTCCCCTTGCCTATCGTGCCGGACATGGAACCCGCCGATGCCATCGCCCAACTGCAGGCCTTTGCCGCCCGGGTGGAGGCGTTGCTGGAACGCAACCAGCGGCTGGCCGAGGAAAACCGCAGCCTGCGCCACCAGCAGGAAACGCTGGTCAACGAACGTTCCCAGCTGCTGGCCAAGAACGAACAGGCCCGCTCGCGCGTGGAAGCGATGATCACCCGGCTCAAATCGCTGGAGCAGCACACATGAGCCAGACCGAACCGGTCAGCGTCCGTATCCTGGATCGCGAATACACCGTGGGCGTAGGCGCCGATGAACGCGAAAGCCTCACCGCCGCCGCGCGCCTGCTCGATGCCAAGATGCGCGAGATCCGCGGCAGCAACCGGATGGCCGCGGTCGATCGCATCGCCGTGCTGGCCGCGTTGAACCTGGCCCACGAGCTGCAGCAGCTGCGCGACGATCATGCCCGCCAGGCCGTCGCCCTCCAGCAGACCCTTGCCGATCTGAACAGGCGGCTGGACCGCGCCATCGACGGCTGACCGCGTCGGCGTCCGCAGATGTCGGCAGCAGTCGTGTCCGTTCCGGGGGCCGCACACGTGGTTTTCATGGTTCTGAATTGGTGCGTAATTGAACCGACGAACGGGGTATCCGATCCGGCCGGGTTGGCTATAATGGCCGTGCGTTCTCTGCTGTGAACGACGGCGTGTGCAAACATTCGCCTTGTCCCTTAATTACGACCACGGGTGCGCGACGGCGCCGGGAGTGCAGGTCCGCCTTGTAGCGGGAAGCCCGAAGGAGTCCCAGCGTACCCACTTGAACCCCGGGTTCAAGGTCGTTTCGCACGCATCGTCACCGCGGAGAATGCAGTATTCCTGCAAGAGCGACGTTCCATCGGGACGTCGCTCTTGTTTTATCCGGCCCTTACGGACCCAGGCATGACCGACCCGCGCTCCGCACTGCGCCAGCAGCTGCGCCAACGCCGCCGAGACATTCCCGCCGCGCAGCGCCTGGCCGCCGCCGAAACGCTCGCCGATGCCCTGCTCGCCCTGCCGTTCGCACCGGGCCACGGACCTGTGGCCGGCTACTGGGCGCTGGATGGCGAAATCGCATTGCACCGCTGGCAGATGCGCCTGCCCGACACCGCCACCTACTGCCTGCCGGTGCTGGCCGGCGACACGCTGCGCTTCGCGCCGTGGCGCCCGGGCCAGCCGTTGACCGCCAACCGCTTCGGCATTCCCGAACCCGACATCGCCGTTGACGACACCCTCGCGCCGGAGCAGATGGCGCTGGTGGTGGCCCCGCTGGTGGGCTTCGACGCGCAGTGCCGGCGGCTGGGCATGGGGGGCGGCTGGTATGATCGCAGCTTCGCATTCCGCCAGCAGCGTCTGGCGCCACCCTGGCTGGTAGGCGTCGGCTTTTCGGTACAGCAGGTAGACGATCTGCCGGTGCAGCCGTGGGACGTCGGCGTCGATGCGATCTGCACCGAACGTGACACGCTTACACCTGTGGCGACCCCCGGTCGTCACCTACCCCGATAGAGTCCGCATGACCGCACGCAAGCGCTACTGGCTGATGAAGTCCGAACCGGACGCCTTTTCGATCGACGATCTGCAGCGCGTGGGCCAGGAACCCTGGAACGGCGTACGCAACTACCAGGCGCGCAACTTCATGCGCGACGGCATGAAGGTCGGCGACGGGGTGCTGTTCTACCACTCCAACACCAAGGTGCCCGGCATCGTCGGCCTGGCCACGGTGGCCACCGAAGCGTATCCGGACGAGACCCAGTTCAACCCGAAGTCGGACTACTACGACCCCAAGGCCAGCCGCGAGAACCCGCGCTGGCTGCTGGTGGACGTGGCCTTCGAGCGCAAGCTGCGCGACACCATTTCGCTGGACGAGATCAAGCTGCATGCCGAGGAACTCGGCGAGGGCTTCCCCCTGATCGCGCGGGGCAACCGCCTGTCGATCCTGCCGGTGACCGCCGCGCAGTGGAAGCTGCTGCTGTCCCTTGAAAAGCGCTGACCCCTTTCCCTGACGAGTTCCCCGCCATGTCCGAAGCCAAACGCCTTGCCGCAGAAAAAGCCCTGGAGTACGTCGAAGACGGCATGATCGTCGGGGTCGGCACCGGCTCCACGGTCGCCTACTTCATCGACGGCCTGGCCCGCATCCAGCACCGCATCAAGGGCACGGTCTCCAGCTCCGAGCAGAGCACCGCGCGCCTGAGGCAGCACGGTATCGAGGTGCTCGAACTCAACCACACCGGCAACCTGTCGCTGTACGTGGACGGTGCCGATGAGTGCGACGGCAACAAGTGCCTGATCAAGGGCGGCGGCGCCGCGCTGACCCGCGAGAAGATCATCGCCGAGGCGAGCGAGCGGTTCGTGTGCATCATCGACCCGAGCAAGCAGGTGCCGGTGCTGGGCCGCTTCCCGCTGCCGGTGGAAGTGATTCCGATGGCGCGCAGCCTGATCGCCCGCCGCATCATGGACATGACCGGCGGCCAGCCGGCCTGGCGGGAAGGCGTGGTGACCGACAACGGCAACCAGATCCTCGACATCCATCACCTGCAGATCACCGACCCGGTGGCGCTGGAGCGCGAGCTCAACCAGCTGCCCGGTGTGGTCAGCGTGGGGCTGTTCGCGCGCCGCCCGGCCGACGTGGTGATTGTTGGCGGTGAACCGCCGATGGTGTTCTGATACCCCCGCCGGCACGCCCGTGCCGGCCTCCTGCGAGGACTGTCCATGCCCCTGATGCGTCTGCTGCTGCCGCTGCTGTTGCTGCTCACCCTGTCCGGCTGCGCGAGCACTGCGGCCAACCACTGGGTGGAACTGGGCGGTGCCCGCTACCAGGTCGAACTGGCCACCACCGATGAAAGCCGCACGCGCGGCCTGATGTTCCGCGACGAGATGCCGGTCGACCACGGCATGCTGTTCCTGCACGAACGTCAGGAGCTGCAGGCGTACTGGATGAAGAACACCAAGATCGCGCTGGACATCCTGTACTTCGATGAACAGCGCCGCCTGGTCAGCCAGCAGCGTGACGTACCACCGTGCTCGGCCGGCGACCGCTGTCCGCCCTACCCCAGCAGCGGCCCGGCCCGCTATGTGCTGGAACTCAACGCCGGCCAGGCCGAAAAACTCGGCCTGCAGGATGGCGCCCTGCTGACCTTCGGTCCGGGCATCGCCGACCAGCCCTGAACCGGCTGCGGGAGCGGCGCTGATTTCACGCCGCACCGCTTGAATCGCGCCGCGTTTGTCGCCAGTCTGTGCCCATGCAGGGGCAGATGACATTGCCGGCGTGGGATTCCTTGGCCGAACTGGACGACGAGGCGCTGCCGCTGTTGCCCACGGCCCTGCTGATCGCCCGCGACGAGTACCCCGACCTGGACCCACAGGTGTACGACGCGCTGGTGCAGAGCCACGCCGACCACCTGCGCACCGAGGTGGACACCATCGAGCATTGGCCGCTCAAGATCGCGGCGGTCAACCGGCATCTGTTCGACGAGCTCGGCTACGGCGGCGACCACGGCGAGTACTACGACCCGCGCAACAGTTACCTCAACCAGGTGTTCGAACGCCGCCTGGGCAACCCGATCTCGCTGGCCATGGTGCAGATGGAGGTCGCGCGTCGCCTGGGCATTCCGCTGGATGGCGTGTCCTTCCCCGGCCATTTCCTGGTGCGGTTGCCGGTCGATGACGGCATGCTGGTGATGGACCCGTTCAATGGCGGCCGCCCGCTGGACGTGGAAGAACTGCGCGAGCGGGCGCGCTCGCACCTGGGCGGCGAAGTGCCGGACGACCAGGTGCTGGCGCAGATCCTGGACGCCGCCCCGGCCCGCGCGATCCTGATGCGTATGCTGCGCAACCTGCACGGGGTCTATGTGGAACGCAGCGAGTGGGACCGCGCCGCGCGCAGTGCCGACCGCCTGCTGAAGCTGGCACCGGAACAGGACGACGCGCTTCGCGACCGTGGTCTGGCCTACCTGCAGCTGGATTACCAGCTCGGCGCACGGCGCGACCTGGGGCTGTACCTGCAGCGCAACGGCCAGGCCAACGACGCGCAGTGGGTGCGCGAGAAGCTGGTGGAGCTGGGCGGCCGCGCGCCGCGCCTGCATTGAGACAAGCCGGCAACGTCCGCTGGCGGATGTCGAATGGCCGGGCCCGATGGAATGTCCGGGCCCGATGGTGGGTAGAGCCGACTGTCAGTCGGCTGCGGCGCGCCAGCGCCGCGGGGGTTGCGCCGATCTCAAGGGGCAGCCGACTGACAGTCGGCTCTACAAAGGGGCGCGCGCTCCCGCGCTTACATCTCCACCATCTCGAAGTCGTCCTTGGTCACGCCGCAGTCCGGGCAGGTCCAGGTGTCGGGCACGTCTTCCCACGCCGTCCCGGGGGCGATGCCCTCTTCCGGCAGGCCGTCGGCCTCCTTGTAGATGAAGCCGCAGACAACGCACATCCAGGTGCGGAAGGTGGTGGCGGTGGCGTCGGTCATCGGATAATCAGGCGTTGGACAGTACGGTCATAGGCCATTGTCCCACTCCCGCCGCCCTACCGGTAGCCATCCATGACCGCCCCCGCTTCCCCGGCCGCGCACGCGCGCGGCGTCTACCTGATCACCCCCGACGAGGCCGACACCGCCCGCCTGCTGGCCCGCGTGGCCTCCTTGCTGGCCGTCGGACCGACCTGGCTGCAGTACCGCAACAAGACCGCCGACGCCGCCCTGCGCCGCGAGCAGGCCACCGCCCTGCAGGACCTGTGCGCCGCGCATGGCGTGCCGCTGATCGTCAACGACGACGCCCAGCTCGCCCATGCGGTCGGCGCGGCCGGGGTGCACCTGGGCGGCACCGACGGCGACATCGGGACGGCCCGCGCGCTGCTGGGCGCGGACGCGATCATCGGCGCCTCCTGCTACGACCAGCTGGCCAACGCCGAGCAGGCCGTCGCCGCGGGGGCCAGTTACGTGGCCTTCGGCGCCTTCTTCCCCACCACCACCAAGGTCACCCACAGTCGCGCGCATCCGGACCTGCTGCGGCAAAGCGCCGCACTCGGGGTGCCGCGGGTGGCGATCGGGGGGCTGACCCCGGACAATGTGGGCCCGCTCATCGCCGCCGGTGCCGATCTGGTGGCCGTGGTCAGCAGCGTATTCGCTGCCGAGGACCCGGTCGCCGCCCTGCGCGCCTGCCTTGCCCGTTTCCAGGAACCTTCCGCATGAACCACGACCAGTCCCACGCCCTGTTCACCCGCGCCCAGGCCCTGCTGCCCGGCGGCGTCAATTCGCCGGTGCGCGCGTTCAAGTCGGTCGGCGGCGAGCCGTTCTTCGTCGAGCGCGCCGACGGCCCGTACCTGTACGACGTCGACGGCAACCGCTACATCGACTATGTCGGCTCGTGGGGTCCGATGATCGTCGGCCACAACCACGCCGCGGTTCGCCAGGCGGTCAAGCACGCGATCAACAACGGCCTGTCGTTCGGCGCGCCGTGCGCGGCTGAAGTAACCATGGCCGAGACCCTTACCCGGCTGGTGCCGTCGTGCGAGATGGTGCGCATGGTCAACTCGGGCACCGAAGCCACGCTCTCGGCGATCCGACTGGCGCGCGGTGCCACCGGCCGCAACCGCATCGTCAAGTTCGAAGGTTGCTATCACGGCCACGGCGATTCGTTCCTGGTCAAGGCCGGCAGCGGCATGCTGACCCTGGGCGTGCCGACCTCACCGGGCGTACCGGCCGGGTTGAGCGAACTGACCCTGACGCTGCCTTACAACGATTTCGATGCGGCGACCGCGCTGTTCGCCGAACAGGGCGCGGACATCGCCGGCCTGATCATCGAGCCGGTGGTCGGCAACGCCAACTGCATTCCGCCACGCGAAGGCTACCTGCAGCACCTGCGCGCGCTGTGCACGCAGTACGGCGCGGTGCTGATCTTCGACGAAGTGATGACCGGCTTCCGCGTGGCCCTGGGCGGTGCGCAGGCGCATTACGGCATCACCCCGGACCTGACCACCTTCGGCAAGATCATCGGCGGCGGCATGCCGGTGGGCGCGTATGGCGGTCGCCGCGAACTGATGTCGCAGATCGCCCCCGCCGGCCCGATCTACCAGGCCGGCACGCTGAGCGGCAACCCGGTGGCGATGGCCGCCGGCCTGGCGATGCTGGAGCTGGTGCAGGAACCGGGCTTCCACGACCGTCTGTCCGCCGCCAGCGCGCGCCTGTGCGCCGGGCTGGAAGCGGCAGCGGCCGATGCCGGCGTGGCCGTGACCACCAACCAGGTGGGCGCGATGTTCGGGCTGTTCTTCACCGACCAGAAGGTGGAAACCTATGCCCAGGCCACGGCCTGCGACACCGCAGCATTCAACCGCTTCTTCCACGCCATGCTGGACCGCGGCGTGTTCCTGGCCCCGTCGGCCTACGAGGCCGGCTTCCTGTCCAGCGCGCACGACGACAGCGTGATCGACGCGACGATCGCAGCCGCGCGTGAGGCGTTCAAGGTCGCCAAGGGCTGATACGGGACACGGATCCTGATCCACCGCGTGCGCCCCACACCGTAGCGCCGGCCGTTGGCCGGCCCAGGTGAACCCATCCTCGCACGGGCGGCAGTCAGCTCACCCGAATACCAGTGTGCCCTTCATCATCGCGAAATGCCCGGGGAACGAGCAGAAGAACGTGTAGTCGCCGCCCTTGCGCAGGGCGGCGGTGGCGAACGTCACGCTCGTGGTCTGTCCCCCGCCGATCACCGCGGTGTGCGCGAGCACGCGCGGGTCCTTTTTCGGCAGATAGCTGTCGGCCAGGGTCATGCGCATGCCGGCCATGGCTACCGGCTGGTAGTCGGTGGTCCTGGTCAGCACCCAGTTATGGCCCATCGCCGTGGCCGCGAGCTTGCCGGTGTGGCGCAGGGTCAACTTCACCTGGCTGCAGTCGCCGGCAACCTTGATCTGCTTCTGGCTGAAGCGCATCTGGTCGGTGCTGTCCACGCTGACCGCACACACGCGTGCGTGCGCGGCCGGGGCCAACAGCAGGCTGGCAAGCACCACGGGTACGAACAGATTCACGGCAGTCTCCCTCACTTGAAGCGCACGATTCTAGACAGCCATGCCGTGCGCGGGGTGCGACGGGATGTCGCAGCGACGACGCTGGGTGCGGTAACGTCGCCCTACGCCCGCCGATGAGTGGACCCATGCCGGTCGCCCTGGACTGCCTGCTGCTGGACTTCGATGGCGTGCTGGTCAATTACGCCCGGCACCTGCGCGTGCGCCACCTGGCTGATACCACCGCGCGCACACCGGCACAGGTGCAGGCGGCGCTGTTCGACAGCGGGCTGGAACGGCAGTTCGATCTGGGCCTGGACAGCGCAGGCTACCTGCACCGCCTGGGCGATGCCCTCGGCATCTCCATCAGCATCGCGCAATGGCAGGATGCCCGCATCGCCGCATCGCCGCCGCAGACCGGCGTGATTGAACGTGTGGAACGCATCGCGCGCACCTTGCCGGTCGCCATCCTCACCAACAACGGCGCGCTGATGGCGCAGACCATCCCGCGCATCCTGCCCGCGCTGGCGCCGATGCTGGAAGGGCGCATCCTGTGCAGTGGCGAACTGGGTGGGCGCAAACCGGATCCGGCGGTGTTCCTGGCGGCGGTGGAACGGCTCGACGCACGCCCCGGCCACACCCTGTTCGTCGACGACCTGTTCGTCAATGTCCGCGGCGCACGCCAGGCAGGCCTGCTGGCTGAAACCGCCCGCGACAGCCGCAGCTTCGGCAAGCTCATGCGCCGCTATGGGATTACCGCCTGACGCCGGGCAGCAGCCGACTAACAGTCGGCTCTACCCCCAACGAAACGTTACCTGCCGACAAGGTACACCCGACTGTCAGTCGGCCAAGGTACACCCGACTGTTAGTCGGCCAAGGTACACCCGACTGTCAGTCGGCCAAGGTACACCCGACTGTTAGTCGGCCAAGGTACACCCGACTGTTAGTCGGCCAAGGTAGTGCCGACTGTTAGTCGGCCAAGGTAGTGCCGACTGTTAGTCGGCCAAGGTAGTGCCGACTGTTAGTCGGCTGCAGTCGTTCATCGCGACGCGATGAACGACTGCACGGCTGCGCGCAAGCGCTTCAGCCCTTCAGCAACTTCTTCATCGGTGATGTTCAACGCCGGCACAAACCGCAGCACATCCGGCCCTGCCTGCAGCGTCAGCAGCCCATGATCGGCGGCATGGTCCAGGATCGCACCGGCCTGGCCGGCAAAGTCCTTGTCCAGCACCGCGCCCAGCATCAAACCGCGGCCGCGGACCTGGCCGAACACCTTGAACTCGTCGTTGATCCGGCCCAGGCCGTCGCGCAATGCCTGCGACTGACGGCTGACATTGCGCGCGATCTCCGGCGAGGACAGCTTGCGCAGCGCCACACGCGCCACCGCCGCCGCCAGCGGGTTGCCGCCGAACGTGGTGCCATGCGCACCGAACTGCATGGTCTCGGCCACCTTGGGCCCGGCCAGCATCGCGCCGATCGGGAAACCGCCGCCCAGCGCCTTGGCCAGGGTCACGATGTCCGGCTTGATCTCGTCCTGCCAATGCGCGAACAGGGTACCGGTACGGCCCATGCCGACCTGGATTTCATCGAGCACCATCAGCGCGTTGTGCTGGTCGCACAGCTCGCGGACGCGCTTCATGAAGCCCGGCTTGGCCGGCATTACCCCGCCTTCGCCCTGGATCGGCTCCAGCATCACCGCAGCGACATCGCCAGCGGCCATGGCCGTTTCCAGCTGCACCTCATCGTTGAAGTCGACATAGCGGAAGCCACCCGGCAGCGGTTCGTACCCTTCCTGGTACTTGGGCTGTGCGGTGGCGGTCACCGCGGCCAGGGTGCGGCCGTGGAAGCTGCCGCGGAAGGTCACGATCACCCGCTGGTGGGCCGGGCGACCCTGCGACGAGGCCCACTTGCGCACCAGCTTGATCGCCACTTCGTTGGCTTCGGCGCCGGAATTGCACAGGAACACGCGCTCGGCGAAGCGCGAGGCGGTGACCAGCTCTTCGGCCAGGCGCAGCGGCGGCTCGCTATAGAACACGTTGCTGGTGTGCCACAGCTTGCCGGCCTGCTCGATCAGCGCCGCCTTCAGGTCCGGGTCGTTGTGGCCCAGCCCGCATACGGCAATGCCGGCGGACAGGTCGATGAACTCACGGCCCTGGGTGTCCCACACGCGGGCGCCCTGGCCGCGCTCTAGCACCACCTGGCGCGGCTTGTACACCGGCAGGTAGTAATGCGACAGGGACAGGAGCGGGTCGGTGGCAGCGGCGGTCATGGCAGTCAAGGGTCCGAAGGGGCCGGGAAAGGCGTCCATTCTCCCCCTCCACCGGCTGGGGCACAATGCGGCCCATGCAGCCCTTCCGCGCCCCCCAGCTCAATCCCGCCACCGAGACCGGCTGGCGCCGGACCTGGTTCGACATCATCTACCGCCACGACACCCGGCCGTCGCGCAACTTCGACCTGCTGCTGGTCTACGCCATCATCGCCAGCGTGCTGGTGGTCATGTTCGACAGCGTGCAGCGCTTCCACATCGCGCATGCCAGCTGGCTGTACGTGGTGGAATGGGCGTTCACCCTGTTGTTCACCGCCGAGTACCTGCTGCGGCTGGTGGTGGTGAAACGGCCGCTGCGCTATGCGTTCAGCATCTGGGGCATCATCGACCTGGCCTCGATCCTGCCCACCTACCTGTCGCTGTTCATCCCCGGCGCGCAGAGCCTGCTGGTGGTGCGTGCGCTGCGCATCCTGCGCGTGTTCCGCATCCTCAAGCTGACCCGCTACATCGAAGAAAGCGGCGTGCTGATGGAGTCGCTGTGGCGCAGCCGGCGCAAGATCCTGTTGTTCCTGTTCACGGTGATCACCATCACGATCATTGCCGGCACCCTGATGTACGTGATCGAAGGACCCAATCACGGCTTCACCAGCATTCCCAGTGCGATGTACTGGGCGGTGGTGACCATGGCCACAGTGGGCTTTGGCGACATCGTGCCGCAGACCGTGCTGGGGCGATTCGTCACCTCGGTGCTGATCCTGATCGGCTACAGCATCATCGCCGTGCCTACCGGCATCTACACCGCGGAGCTGGCCAACACCATGCGCGACGCCGAGCGCGCCGCCAAACGCGATGCACGCGGGTGCCCGGCCTGCGGGCTGGAGGGGCATGAGGCGGATGCGCAGCACTGCCGGGCGTGTGGCGAACGGCTGCCCGAGGTATTCAATCAATGATCCGCCGCGCTGCAGGCAAGGACGCGCCATTCACGTCCTTGCATGCAGTGGTCAATCCAGGAACAGATCCGGCAACAAGGGGCGCGTCGGATCAACGGCATAACCGCTCAGATCGGTGATTCCGGCCTCGGCCAAAACCTCGTCATCCAGCAGGAAGTGCCCGCTGAAGCCAGCGGCTTCGCGGGTCAGGACTGCATGGGCGGCGTCGGCCAGGATCTCCGGGGTGCGGCAGCCGCCGACGTCCACGCCGGGAATCATGTTGATGGCGTCGGTGGCGATCACCGTGCGTGGCCACAGCGCGTTTACCGCCACGCCCTGCGGGCCGAATTCGGCGGCCAGGCCGAGGGTGACGAAGCTCATGCCCATCTTGGCCAGGGTGTAGCCGGTATGCGGCCCCCACCATTTCGGGTCCAGGCTCGGCGGCGGCGCCAGGGTCAGAATGTGCGGATTCGGCGCCTGCAGCAGGTGCGGCAGGCAGGCCTGTGCGCACAGGAAGCTGCCCCGTGAATTGACCTGCTGCATCAGGTCGAAGCGCTTCATGGGCGTATCCAGTGTGCCGCGCAGCCAGATCGCACTGGCGTTGTTGACCAGGATGTCGATCCCGCCAAAGGTGTCGACGGTGGCCGCCACCGCGGCGCGCACCTGGTCTTCCTCGCGGATGTCGCATTTCAGCGCGAGCCCCTGGCCGCCGGCAGCGGTGACCGCGTCGGCGGCGCTGTGGATGGTGCCAGGGAGCTTGGGGTTGGGCACCGACGACTTCGCCGCGATCGCCACATTGGCACCCTCACGCGCCGCGCGCAGCGCGATCGCCAGGCCGATGCCACGCGAGGCGCCGGTAATGAACAGGGTCTTGCCTTGCAGACTGGCCATCTGGAATTCCTGGAAACGGAGCCGTGGTCGACATTATGCCGCCGTATCCGGCATTGGAACGAGGCGCAGCCACGCAGGCGTGGCGCTACGCTTTTGGCCCCTGCCCTTCGTTGTCTTCCCAGTGCAGGATCTTGCGGGTCACGAACCGGTACACCGGCTTTCCCGTGCGGAACCACAGATCGCGCACCCAGGAGTGACGTTTGAGTACGCGCTTCTCCACCGGGGTCAACGACTCGCGGCAGTACATGCGCTTGTGCTTGAGCAGGTGACGCAGGTCCTCACGCGCCAGCAGGCGCATCCAGCGCGAGCGCGGGTCGCCGATCACCGCCAGCTGGAAGTCGATCAGCGCCGGGCTGCCATCCTCGCGGACCAGCCAGTTGGCCTCCTTGGCCAGGTCGTTGTGCGCGATACCGTGGCGGTGCACCTTCTGCAGCAGCCGGCGCGCAGCACGGAAGTAGGCCACATCGCCGCGCGGAGGGCGCTGGTACATGGCGTCGCCGGCCATGAAGCTGCGGTCCAGCCAGCGCCCGTTCCAGGCCAGCAGCGCCGGCGTGTCCGGCATGCCGTCCAGATGCGCCAGCGCACGCGCTTCGCGCCGGGCCAGCCACCAGGCCGGAAGCCGCAGCCACCACGGGGTGGCGCCCAGATCACGGCGGACGAAGCGCTGGCCATCCTGTTCCATCAACAGGATGCGGCCGAAGCTGTCGGCCTTCAGGGCGTGTGAAGCGGGCGGGAGCGGGCGGTTCATGGCGCTCATTCTAGGCGGGAGATCGCGTGCATTGCCGCCGGATCGCGCACCTTGGCCGTGGCTGTCAGGCGGTCAGTCACTTTGCCCCCTCTATAATCCCCCGATGGACTCGTCATGGATCGATGCCACGCTTGCGTGGATATCAGCTCACCCGGTACTCGCCGGCGCGGTCATCTTCCTCATCGCCTTCTGCGATGCGGTGATCGTGCTGGGTGCGATCGTGCCTGCCCTGCCCCTGCTGTTCGCGGTAGGGGTGTTCATCGGCCTGGGTCAGATTTCCGGGCCGTATGCGGTGGCGTGCGCGGCGCTGGGCGCGTTCGCCGGTGACGGCATCAGCTACTGGATAGGCCGGCGCTGGGGCGACCGCCTGCGCGGATTCTGGCCGTTCAGCCGCTACCCGCAGCTGCTCGATCGCGGCGAGACGATGTTCCGCCGCAATGCCTTCAAGAGCATCCTGGTGGCGCGTTACGTGGGCGCGATCCGCCCGTTCGTCCCGGCCATCGCCGGCATGATGAACATGTCCGCGATGCGCTACATGCAGGCCAGCGCCATCGCCAGCATTTCCTGGGCGGTGCTGTTCCTGGCCCCGGGCTGGGTGCTGGGCGAAGCCTACGACGCGGTTGCCGCCGTCGCCGGGCGACTGGTGCTGGTGCTGGCACTGGTGGGCGTGGTGATGGGCGTGGTCTGGGCGATCGTGCTGTACGGCTACCGCTGGTCGGCCGCGCGCATGGACAGCTGGCTGGCCAGCCTGCTGCGCTGGTCGCAGCGCCATCCGACGCTGGGCCGCTATTCGGTGTCGGTGTTCGATCCGCAGCGCCGCGAGTCCGTGCCGCTGGCGATGCTGGCGCTGATGCTGCTGCTGCTTGGCTGGGGTGGGTTCGCGCTGCTGATGGCGGTGGTCGCGCACGGCGAGCCGCTCCGTCTGGACCTGGCCGTGCACCAGGCGATGCTGGCGCTGCGCAACCCGCTGGCCGACTACCCGATGGCCGCGCTGGCCTCGCTGGGCGCCTGGCAGGTGCTGCTGCCGCCTACCGTGGTGACCATGGGCTACCTGATCTGGCGCCGGCGCTGGATGGCAGCCGCACACTGGCTGGCCGCACTGGCCTTCGGCCTGGCCCTGACCCGGCTGCTGGGAACCACCGTGGACGTGGTGCGCCCGCCGCACGCGAGCAGCGGCTTCGGCTTCCCGTCGGTATCGGTGACCATGGCCACCATCACCTTCGGCTTCTTCGCGATGCTGATCGCGCGCGAGCTTCCGGGGCGCACGCGGGTATGGCCGTACCTGCTGTCGGGCATCATCGTCAGCCTGATCGGTTTCGCCCGCCTGTACCTGGGCGCGCACTGGCTGAGCGATGTGGTCGGCGGCATGCTGTTCGGCATCTTCTGGCTGCTGGTGCTGGGCATCGCCTACCGCCGCCGCTTCAACCGCTCGTTCTGGGTCAAGCCGGTGTCCTGGCTGTTCTACGGCACCTTCGCCGTGGCGGCGCTGTGGTATGCCCCGCGCAACATCGAGGTGAAGCTGCAGCGCTTCGAACCGGCGCAGCCGGCGTTGTCCAACCTGGCCGCGCAGGCGTGGTGGGGCGACACGTGGCGCACGCTGCCCTCGCGCCGCAACGAGTTCGACGACGACCAGCGCTGGCCGCTGGACGTGCAGGTGGCCGGACCGCTGGCGCCGCTGCGCGAGCGTCTGGAAAGCCAGGGATGGCGCGTGCAGCCGCAGGCCGGCTGGGAGCAGGCGCTGATGATGCTGGACAAGTCCGCCACCCAGGACGAAGTCCCGGTGTTGCCGGCCACGCTGGATACCCAGGTCGAATCGCTGCTGATGCTGCGCGCGGGCAACGCGCCCAACGAGATCTTCGCGCTGCGCCTGTGGCCGGCGCCGGCGCGCCTGCAGCCCGGCGGCCAGCCCCTGTGGCTGGGCAGCGCGCAGACCCTGCACTACCAGCAGCATTTCCATCTGATCGGGATGTGGCGGCCGATGCGTGGCATCGACCCGTCGCTGAAAGCGGTACGCGAGGCACTGGATGGCCTGCCGCAGGATGTGGACACGCACCCGGAGACCGGCATGCCGGTGCTGCGGGTGAGGACGTATTGAGGCAGCCGGTTACCAGTTCTCGTCGATGCGGGTCGCGTTGGCCGGCATCCAGCGCAGCAGCGCGTCCAGGCGCTCGTGCGGTTCGTCCATCTGCAGCAGCTGCAGGCGCTGCGCTTCTTCCAGCGGCAGCAGTTCGGCCAACCGCCAGCCGACCCATGCGGCCTGGTCCAGCAGCGCCGGATGGCTGGGCGCGAACGCGCTGCCCGCCTGTTCGATGATGTGGCCCAGCACGGTGGACAGCAGCGCATGTTCGGGGCGCAGTTCGTCGTCGTGGTCAGGGTTGCTCCACGCGACCTCGGCCATGATCAGGCCGTTGTCGCGCACGCGTACCTGGTGCACATGGAACCTGCGGTGGCCGCGCAGGCGCAGCACCAGCACCCCGTCAGCGCCCATGTCGAAGTCGTCTATCCGCGCTTCCACCCCGTGGGCGGCCGGCGTGGCCGGCGTGCCGACCTCATTGCCGTCCAGGATCAGGCAGACGCCGAACGGGGTGTCGCTGCGGCTGCACTCGCGCAGCATGTCCAGGTAGCGGCGTTCGAACACGCGCAATCCGAGCGCCGCGCCCGGCAACAACACCGCATGCAGCGGAAACAGCGGCAACGTGGCGACGGACCCGGTCATGGCGTGCCGCTCACCGTGCCTGCAGCTGGGCCAGGAAGCGGCGCGGTGCGCCGTCGAAGCCACCGTTGGACATGAACACCACATGGTCGCCGGGCTGCACGGTCTCCCCGAGCCGGTCCAGCAGGGCATCGGTATCGGGAACCGCATGGGCCTGGCCACGTACGGCGGCAATCACGCTGGCCGCGTCCCAGGCAAGCTCGGGCCGGTGCAGGAACACCACGGCGTCGGCCAGCGCCAGCGAGGGCGCCAGTGCATCGGCATGCGCGCCCAGACGCATCGAATTGCTGCGCGGCTCCATGGCGACCACGATGCGGCGGTCGCCGACCTTGGCACGCAGCCCTTCCAGCGTGGTGTGGATGGCGGTGGGGTGGTGGGCGAAATCATCGTAGACCGTGATGCCGTCCGCCTCACCGATCACTTCCATGCGGCGTTTGACGCTGCGGAAACGGGCCAGTGCGGGAATGACCTCGGCCGGCGCGACGCCCACCGCATGCGCGGCGGCCAGCGCAGCCAGGCCATTGAGCACGTTGTGCCGGCCCAGCAGCGACCAGCGCACTTCGCCCTGCGCCACACCCCGGTGATGCACGATGAAGGCGCTGCCGTCGGCATTGACCAGTTCGGCATGCCATTCCAGCGCGGGGTCGAAACCGAAACGCTCCACCGGCGTCCAGCAGCCCATCGCCAGCACCTCGGCCAGGTAGGCGTCTTCGCCGTTGACGATCAGGCGGCCGCGCGCGGGCACGGTGCGGACCAGGTGATGGAACTGACGCTGGATCGCAGCCACGTCCGGGAAGATGTCGGCGTGGTCGTACTCGAGGTTGTTGAGGATGGCCACCAGCGGGCGGTAGTGCACAAACTTGCTGCGCTTGTCGAAGAACGCAGTGTCGTACTCGTCGGCCTCGACCACGAACTCACGGCCCTGCCCCAGGCGTGCGGACACGCCGAAATCCTCGGCCACGCCGCCGATCAGGAAGCCCGGCTCACGGCCTGCGGCCTGCAGCAGCCAGGTCAGGATGGTGGTGGTGGTGGTCTTGCCATGGGTGCCGGCCACGGCCAGCGTGTCGCGCCCCGGGAGCACCTGTTCGGACAGCCACTGCGCACCGGAAATATAGCGCTGGCCGGCGTCCAGCACCGCTTCCACGGCGGGATTGCCGCGCGACAGCGCGTTGCCCACCACGACCTCGTCGCAGTCGCTGCCCACGCTGTCGGCGCGATACCCCGGATCGAGCGCGATGCCCAGCTGCTCCAGCTGGGTGGACATCGGCGGATAGATCGCCTGGTCGCTGCCACGGACCGTATGGCCCAGTTCCCGCGCCAACGCGGCCACGCCGCCCATGAAGGTGCCGGCAATACCAAGAATGTGGATCGTGCTCATGCCCCGATTGTCGCCCAAAGCCCACTCTGAAGGGGAGACGCAAAGCATCTGGGGGATAGCCCCCTGAGTCAGGGGGCGGCCGCGAAGCGGCCGGGGTATGGAAGCAGACAATGGGGCCCACTGTTTGCAAAGCAAACCGTGGGACGACAGCGCGCGGCTTCGCGCGCGCTGTCGGGGAATTCCCGATAGCGGCCTACTGTGAACACGGACACAATTGACCGCGCCAGCCGCACTACCCCCGATGGTCCTACTCCCCAAGAGGCCATCCCCAGGGGGGCTCATGGTGTGGGGCTCTGAGCAGGCCCGATCGCTGGCGCTCTACACCGCACGCCCGGTTCCGATAGGACCGGGCGTGCGCGTGTAGGTTGTCAGCCCTTGATCGCCGCGTGGATGCGCGCTTCCACGTCTTCCAGCCCGCCCACGCCATCGACGCGCGCCAGGGTGCCGCGTTGGGCATAGAAATCCACCACCGGTGCGGTCTGCTCGGTATACACCTGCAGGCGCTTGCGCACCGATTCGGGATTGTCGTCGGCACGGCCCTGTTCCTGGGCACGGCCGGCAATGCGCTCGACCAGCAGCTCATTGGCCACATCCAGCTGCACCACCGCATCCAGCGGCTGGCCGATCTTGGCCAGCAGGGCGTCCAGCGCGTTGGCCTGGGCCACATTGCGCGGGTAACCGTCCAGAATGAAGCCCTTGGCCACGTCAGCCTGGCCCAGGCGCGATTCGAGCATGCCCAGCAGAATGTCGTCGGACACCAGGTTGCCGGCATCCATCACGGCCTTGGCCTGCTTGCCCAGCTCGGTGCCCGCAGCCACTTCGGCGCGCAGCAGATCGCCGGTGGAAATGTGCGCGATACCCAGGTGTTCCTTCAGGCGCGTCGCCTGTGTCCCCTTGCCCGAACCGGGCGGTCCCAACAGAACCAATCGCATCAACCTGACTCCAACTTGGTAAAAAATGGAAGGGCGCGCGCGCCGGGAGTGTCCACCATCACGCTGCACCGCAATACACGCACTTTACCTCATACCGGTAATGTCCCTGCAATGTCCTTCCCCCCGACAAAGGTCCCCCCATGTCCAACGGTACCCTGCTGTATGCCCAGTCCGGCGGCGTCACGGCCGTCATCAACGCCACCGCTTCGGCGGTGATCAGCACCGCCAGGGTCAAGGGAATCAAGGTCTTGGCGGCGCGCAACGGCATTCTGGGCGCCCTGCGCGAGGAGCTGATCGATACCTCGAAGGAGTCGGCGGCGGCGATCGCGGCCCTGGCCCATACCCCCGGCGGGGCGTTTGGCTCGTGCCGTTACAAGCTCAAATCGCTGGACGCCGACCGGGCCCGCTATGAGCGCCTGCTGGCGGTCCTGCAGGCGCATGACGTGCGCTGGTTCCTTTACAACGGTGGCAATGATTCGGCCGATACCGCGTGGAAAGTGTCCCAGCTCGCCAAGGCGTTCGATTACGACCTGACCTGCATCGGGGTTCCCAAGACCATCGACAACGATCTGGCGGTGACCGACACCTGCCCGGGCTTCGGCTCGGCGGCCAAGTACACAGCGGTGTCCGTGCGCGAAGCCGCGCTGGACGTGGCGGCCATGGCCGAGACCTCGACCAAGGTGTTCGTCTATGAGGCGATGGGACGCCATGCCGGCTGGCTGGCCGCCGCCGCCGGGCTGGCCGGCAATGGCCCCGATGAGGCGCCCCACATCATCCTGCTGCCCGAGCGCGCCTACGACGAGGCGGCGTTCCTGGCCAAGGTGAAGCAGGTGGTCGAGCGCGTCGGGCACTGCGTGGTGGTGGCCTCCGAAGGCATCCAGACCGCCGACGGCCGCTTCGTTGCCGATGCCGGCGGCGGCAAGGATTCGTTCGGGCACACCCAGCTGGGTGGGGTGGCCTCGCAGCTTGCCGCGAAGGTCAAGGACGCCCTGGGTTACAAGGTGCACTGGACCCTGCCGGACTACCTGCAGCGGTCGGCGCGCCATATCGCCTCGAAGACCGACTGGGAACAGGCGCAGGCCGTCGGCAAGGCGGCGGTGCAGTACGCACTGAAGGGCCAGAACGCGGTGATGCCGGTGATCGTGCGCAGCAGCGACGCGCCTTACCGCTGGAAGATCGAACCGGCGCCGCTGCACAAGGTCGCCAATCACGAGAAGAAGATGCCGGCCGGCTTCATCCGCCGCGACGGCTTCGGCATCACCGACAAGGCGCGGGCTTACCTGTCGCCGTTGATCAAGGGGGAGGCACCGTTGCCGTATGGCGCCGATGGGTTGCCGAAGTATGTGACGCTGAAGAATGTGGCGGTGAAGAAGAAGCTGCCTGCATTCGAGGCGTAGCGGCGGGTTTGGCTCGGCCGCTTTCGTTTAGCGGTCCTGAATCCTGATGAACGTCTTCGGTTGGCTATACACCCGGTTGAATAATCAACAAGGGCGTTACACCGGGCTTCGGACGTTTGAGCCGCGCTGCGCGCGGCGTCCGGCCAGCGGCCGGACCTGCGAGTTGGTCCGAACGGGATGGGATCGGGATACGTCGGGGGCCGGTGCCGGCATCAGCGACAGGCGGCGCCTTCGATTGTGAGCTGGGCGGCGAACATGGGGATCTGCGCCATCTTGCCGGCGGCTGCCTGCTTCTTGGCGTCCTCCAGGTAAATGCGGGATTGGCCCTGGCCGTCCAGTTCGATCTTCTGGGTGACCGGCAGGCGCCACACCCGCACCACCGCCTGCTGTGCGGGACACGCCGCGCTGGGTACGCGGATCACGTCGTTGAGTTTCCAGCCCTTGGCTTCGGTGGGTTGCGCCTTGTCGTAATCGACAAATCGGGCGCGCGGCTGGCATTGCTCGCTGGTGCGGACCACGCTGAAGCGGTAAGGCTGCGCAGGGTCGCCGGTGAACGTGCCCTCCAGGCGGGCGCAGGCTTCGGGAATCTGGCGCAGGGTGTGGGCGGCATTGATCGCCTGGGGCGCGCCGGCTGGACGCTGCAATTCCGGGGTTTCTGCGGCGAAGGTGGTCACGGTCGGAAGCAGCGCGAGCAGGATGAGGTGGCGGGGGGACATGGGGAGCCTCCGTTGGGATGGTGTGAGGGTGGCTTGGTGGGGATGAACGGTGTGGCAAGGGGAGTGCTGGGGACAGCTGGGTGTGCGCGAACCGCGGAGCCGACCAACGGTCGGCGCTACAGCCTCGTGCGCCCTGGATCGGGGCTTCGTTGGGCTATCTGGCGCAATCGCTGGGCAGGGGCAATGGTTTCATTGCATACTCGGGGGGCGCTCCAGGATTGCTGAATAAAGCCACACGCTTGATGACCGGGCACGGTCTTGACGGGTTGGTCCATCGTTGCAGCCCGTTGTGCCCCGCGTGGTGAGGTTCATCCGTCGACTGGATGCCGTCCATCACCCGGGAGGGGACATGCTGGAACGTTATGGGCTTTCTCTGGCGCTGTTCTGCGCCATTCTCGCGATTCTCTACGGCATCGTGTCGGCACGCTGGATTCTCCGGCAACCGGCCGGCAATGCCCGCATGCAGGAAATCGCCGCCGCCATCCAGGAAGGCGCGCGCGCCTACCTCAACCGCCAATACCTGACCATCGGCATCGCCGGCGCAGTGCTGTTCGTGCTGGTCGGGATCTTCCTCAGCTGGTACACCGCGATCGGCTTTGCCATCGGCGCAGTGCTGTCCGGTGCCGCCGGCTACATCGGCATGAACGTGTCGGTGCGGGCCAATGTGCGTACCGCCGAAGCCGCGCGCAACGGGCTGAGTGCGGCGATGGACGTGGCCTTCCGCGGCGGTGCGATCACCGGCATGCTGGTGGTCGGCCTGGGGCTGCTCGGTGTGGCCGGCTATTACGCACTGCTGCTGCGGCTGGGGCTGGATACCGGTGCCGCCCTGCATGCGCTGGTCGGGTTGGCATTCGGTTCGTCGCTGATCTCGATCTTCGCGCGGCTGGGGGGCGGCATCTTCACCAAGGGTGCCGACGTCGGCGCGGACCTGGTCGGCAAGGTCGAAGCCGGAATCCCCGAGGATGACCCGCGCAATCCCGCTGTGATCGCCGACAACGTGGGCGACAACGTCGGCGACTGCGCCGGCATGGCCGCCGACCTGTTCGAAACGTATGCGGTGACGGTGATCGCGACCATGCTGCTGGGCAGCCTGATGATCGCCGAGGCCGGGCGCAACGCGATCCTGTACCCGCTGGTGCTGGGCGGCGTGTCCATCATTGCCTCGATCATCGGCGCGCTGTTCGTCAAGGTGAAACCGGGCGGCTCGATCATGGGCGCGCTGTACAAGGGCGTGATCGTCTCCGGTGTGCTGGCCGCGATCGCCTTCTACCCGATCACCACGCAGCTGATGCCCGACAACGCACACGGGGCCATGAACCTGTATATCTGCGCGCTGATCGGACTGATCCTCACCGGCCTGATCGTGTGGATCACCGAGTACTACACCGGCACCCAGTACAAGCCGGTGCAGCACGTGGCGCAGGCGTCCACCACCGGCCACGGCACCAACATCATCGCCGGGCTGGGCGTGTCGATGAAATCCACCGCCCTGCCGGTGATCGCGGTGTGCCTGGCGATCTGGCTGGCGCACCTGCATGGCGGCCTGTACGGGATCGCCATCGCCGCCACGTCGATGCTGTCGATGGCGGGCATGATCGTGGCGCTGGATGCCTATGGGCCAATCACCGACAACGCCGGCGGCATCGCCGAGATGGCCGAGCTGCCGCCGGAAATCCGCGACATCACCGATCCGCTGGATGCAGTGGGCAACACCACCAAGGCGGTGACCAAGGGCTACGCCATCGGTTCGGCGGCGCTGGCCGCGCTGGTGCTGTTCGCCGATTACACCCACAACCTGCAGGCTGCGCACCCCGGCGAGGTGTTCGCCTTCGACCTGTCCGACCACACCGTGATCATCGGGTTGCTGATCGGCGGCTTGATCCCCTACCTGTTCGGCGCCATGGCGATGGAAGCCGTGGGCCGTGCCGCAGGGGCGGTGGTGGAGGAAGTGCGCCGCCAGTTCCGCGAGATTCCCGGCATCATGCAGGGCACCGGCAAGCCGCAGTACGACCGGGCGGTGGACATGCTGACCCGCTCGGCGATCCGCGAAATGATCGTGCCCTCGCTGCTGCCGGTGGCCGTACCGGTGGTGGTGGGCCTGCTGCTCGGGCCACGCGCGCTGGGTGGGCTGCTGATCGGCACCATCGTGACCGGCCTGTTCGTGGCCATTTCGATGACCACCGGCGGCGGCGCCTGGGACAACGCGAAGAAGTACATCGAGGACGGGCACTTCGGCGGCAAGGGCAGCGAAGCGCACAAGGCCGCGGTGACCGGCGATACCGTGGGCGACCCCTACAAGGACACGGCGGGTCCGGCGATCAATCCGCTGATCAAGATCATCAACATCGTGGCGCTGCTGCTGGTGCCCTTGCTGTAGCACGCGGGGTGCCGCGACGCCTGCATGGCGTCGCGGCATCGCCCGCCCCCGCGCGCAGAGGTGCGAGGATCAGCGCTCAGCCGAATTCCAGTTCGACATGGTCATGCACGCTGCGGAACGCCGCATCGGCGGCATCGATGACCTGCTGTTCCTGCTCGACGGTAAGCACCACGCCGTCAAGCGCCGCCGTGAACGCACGCCAATGGCGCGCCGCGCCGTCGGGATGGGCAGCCAGGTGACGCGCGCCGAAACCGGCATCCAGCCCAAGCTGGCCGGCCAGCTTGTACAGCACCGTCCCGCCCAGGTTGGACCCCTCGGCCACATACAACCACCCCAGTGCCTCCGCCAGCGGCAGGTCCGGGTCCAGCCGCATCGGAACCGGCGCGGGCAGGGTCTGCTCCAGATCGCGCAGGTCGCGCACGAGCTGCGGCAGGCGACGGCGCTCCGCCAGGTCCGGCAGCAACGCATCCAGCGCCGCGTGCGCGTACAGCGCGTCGATGTCGCGGTGGAAGCGGTATTTCACGCGCAGGAACCGGGCGAAGCGACTGCGGTCGGCGAAGATGTCGCCGGCCATGATCCGTTTGTCCAGCGCACCGTGGCTGTCGCGGGTGGCGGCCTTCAGGCGTTGGCTGCGGGTAGCGTCAAGGGTGTCGGTCGCGGTCATGGTGTCCAGACTAGCGCACGCGGCACGGGCCGTGCCGCCGGCTCCCCCATTCCGGCGATGCCATCCTCACCTTGGGGTAGTGATAATGGCGCATTCTTCCGCCGCACCAGGATCGCCATGATGGACACCACCGAATCGCGCATGACCACCCTGTTCGAACAGCTGGGGCTGGACGCCGGCAACGACGCCATCGCCGCCTTCATTCTGCAGCACCAGCTGCCCGCCGATGTCACCGTGGTCGAAGCACCCTTCTGGAACGAAGGCCAGCGCCAGTTCCTGGGCGAGCAGCTCAAGTCGGATGCGGATTGGGCGATCGTGGTCGATGAGCTCAATGAGGCGCTGCATGCCGATGCGGTGGCGCACCAGACCGGCGCATGACGCCGGCCGGGTAATGCGTCAGGAGCGGGGGCGGCGCACGGCACGCAGTTTGCCGCTGCGCCCGCCGCCGCAGTAGAACAGCCCGGCACCGTCGGCTTCCAGGCCGCTGACATGCATGCCGTCGGGCATCTGCAGCTGCTCCAGCACCTGGCCGGTGTCCGGGTCGACCCGGCGGATGTCACTGCGTTCGCCGTCGTCGGTGCCGTGCCAGAGCTGGCCGTCGACCCAGGTCACGCCCGTGACGAAGCGGTCCGAATCGATGGTACGCAGGACACGACCGGTGGCAGGATCGATCTGGTGGATGCGGCGATCGCGGTATTGGCCTACCCACAGGCTGCCTTCGGCCCAGGCCATGCCCGAGTCGGTGCCGCCGCCCGGCGCGGGGATGGATCCCAGCACCTTGCCGGTCTGCGGGTCGATCCGGTCGATCCGCGCCTCCGCAATCTGGTACAGGTAGGTGCCATCGAACGCCGTGCCGGCGTCGGAGGCGACGGCGAGTGTGCGGACCGTCCGGCCAGTGTCCGGGTCGACGGCGAGCAGCTCGGCGCCGGTGGCAACCCAGACGTTCTGGCCATCGAAGCTGACCCCGTGCACCGCGTCGGCGCCGGCGAAGGGTCCGTATTCGCGCGCGACGTCGGCAGTGCGCACGCGGGGCGAGGAGGGAACAGGGGTAGCGGTTGTCATTGCAGCATCTCCTGGCACATTGGAAGGGGTGCCTGGTCATGACACTAATCGCCGGGCAGCGCCGCGGGGAGTAACAAGATCGTCGTGAATCCGGCCAGCGGCGCAGCCAGCCAGCGTTGCGCGCGGCCACGGCCCAGGCTGCGTACCCGGCCCGCCTCCTGCAGCGCCAGCAGTTCGCGCTGCACGGTGCGCTGGCTCGCGCCCACGGCCAGCGCCAGCGCCGAGGTGGACCACCCGGCACCGTCGCCGAGCAGCGCTTCCAGCGCCGCCGGCTCGCCCTCCAGCGGCGGCACCAGTACCGCCACCTCGATCCCGGGCGGTGCGCGCAACTGGTAGCCGGTCGGAGTCGCGTCGATGTCCAGCACCCCTTGCAGCGCCGTGCGGACCCGCCCAATGTCCACGCGCAGGCGCGCGCGGTGGGTATGGTCGCCCGCGCGTGTGCGGAACACCTCGGCAATCAGCACATCGCGGTCGACACTGCCCGGCCACGCCTGACCCAGTGCGCGCAGCAGCGCGAACAGCAGCGGCCGCCGCGCCAGCGAATGCCAGCGCCCACCCGACCAGACGCCCCGCCGGCAGCCGTCGATCACGCAGGCGGAGGAACCCAGCAGGCGCTGCACGGCGGCAAGATCCAGCAGTGCGTCCACCCCGGGCACCAGACGGCGCGCGGCAGGCTGGCCCAGCTGGTCACTGGCGTGTGCCACTTCGGCCTGAAGCGCGGCAATGCCCGATGCCCGTGCCGCACCCCTGGCGGCCTCCAGCGCGGCCACCGCGCGTGGCACCTGCAGCGCGCAGGCGGCCAGCGCCGCGTCGGTCAAGGCGACCATTGCCGCCAATGCCGGGCTCAGCGCCTGTCCGTGCAGCCGGGTCAGGGCATCGGCCGCCTCCTGCCGGCGCCCCAGCAGCACGCCGCGCCGGGCCAGGATCAGCCAGGCCTGCAATGCGTTGTGCAGGTCGCCGCGCCGGGCCAGCGCCTGCGCTGCCGCCTGCAGCGGCGTGGTGGAGCCGGTGAGGTCGCGCAGCGCAAGCGCCACTTCGGCCTCGGCCACCACGCAGCGTGCCCGCGCCAGCACCTCGTCGCTCCCAAAGCGTTGGCGGGCCTGCCGCAACAGCTCACGCGCGCGCGCCAACTCGCCCAGCTGGGCCATGGCCACACCCCGCAGGGCCAGCGCCGGTGGGTCGGCGCGCAGGGCCACGTGCCCCAGTGCGGTCAGGACATCGCCTGCAGCAAGGGCACGGGCGGCGGCGGCAAGCAGGGAGTCCATGGGCGCAGGCTAGCGCAGGCAGTCGCCGAGTGCCTCGTAGAAGGTTTCCGTGGCGCCGGGCAGCACACGGTACAGCGGCCGTGGACCGGACAATGCGCCCAGGAAGGCCGCCACCGACGTTCCCGGCGGCACCGGCAGCGGGCATAGCCAGACCGGTTGCCGGGCCTCGATCCGCCCGCTGTCGCGGTCCACGCCCAGCTCGCTGGCGGCAAATGCCCAGCGGCACTGGCTCACGGTGCCGCTGGCCTGCTGGACCGAACAGCGGATGCGGAAGGCCTGGATGTCGCTGAATTCCCCCTCGCAGAACGTGTCGCCGCAGACCTCGTCAAAGTCCTTTTCCAGCCGCCGGCGCAGGTCATGGAAGGGCTCCCACTGCGCGTTGTTGCGCGGGTAGTCGACCAGATCGACATGGGGGCCGGCAGGGAGGGGCGCTGCCGCGACGGCCGCCGGAAGCAGGCAGGTCAGCAGCAGCGCTGCCGCGCCCAAGCAGAGCGGCCTGCGCGGACCGGGCAGACCGGGCAGAAATGGCCCGGCGGGAAAATCGGAATGTCTCATGGAATGTCCTTGCAGCCAGATAGGGTCGAACGAGGGTCCATCCTGGCCGCCGGGGGAGCGCGGCTCCATCGGACCCGGCCGAAGCGCGGGCTAGGAATTGGCTGTATTGCGTTGTCGGGGCGGCCCCTCCTGCACGGCGGCCGGCAAAGGCATAAAATGGGAGGTCTTATCGCGCCATCCCCCCTCTCGGAGCACACCATGGGTCTGGAACTCGTCTCGCCCGGCAAGAACCCGCCGGAAGAAATCAACGTCATCATCGAGATCCCGAAGGACTCGGA
>Ga0209050_1000969_pt1 | contig 36769 bp, 21 predicted proteins | sample Araplavi_mTSA_r2_FD_184276 | JGI IMG/M metagenome (GOLD analysis project Ga0209050, IMG submission 184276) | Arabidopsis root microbial communities from North Carolina, USA - plate scrape MF_Cvi_mTSA_r2 (SPAdes) (version 2) | ecosystem: Host-associated > Plants > Roots > Endosphere | place: USA... | reverse complement strand
CGGGTTATCGTTGCTGCGGGCTTTTTGCAAGGCCACATAGTTCCGGAGGTGCTTGATCTCCTTTTCTATCGAGATCATATCGACATCGGCTTCATACAAATTGTATCGCAGGAGATCGGAGAACTGCACGAGCATATTTCTGGCCAGGCTGTTGCCCATGTCAATAGAACCATAGACGGTGTTGAGGCCATTGAAAAGGAAATGCGGATTGATCTGCGAGCGCAGGTATTTTAATTCGGTTTGCAGCTGATTGATGTGACTGTTTTTGACTTGCTCCTGTTGCTCCGCCCACTTCTGCGTCACATAGAGCATGGAAGTAATGACCGTGCAGCACATTCCGTATACGAAGTTGGCCCAAAACCCGGAACTGGTCTCCACCACCCGGTCATGAAAAACCGTCTCATGGATGAAGCTGTTGTAGTGACTCATCGAAAAGGTGTACAGAAAGATCAATCCGATCAGCGCCGAGGCGTAGGCGCCAAAGAATTTTTTCTCCAGCAGCTTGGGGATTAGAAACGAGCTGTTGACTACGATGAGAAGTCCGAAAAGAATCAGGTGGATCAGGACTGTAAACAAATAGGAAAAACAATCGAGCACACTCCCGCCGCCATATATCGGTTTCTCGAATATCAGCGCGCCGACATATGCGCCGCAAAACAGTAAATAAGCCGTGCGTTTTTTTGCAAACATTGTTTTTTCCTACCCTAAAGGTATTCTATTGAATGGATAACCGGAAATCGTCTTTTTGATGTAAATCCGGATTTCTAATGATTTGGAATGATTATCATGAAAAAGCTGCCTGCTGTCATGGAAATTTGATTGACATTCCCTGGTGAATTCGCCGCCTGCCCTCGGTAAAGCTCAAGCAACCTTTGAAACGCGCGCTTTACGGATGTCACGGGATTGCGGCTGGTTTTGTAGAATATACGTTTACGTATCATAAGATGTTTTCAAATCCTCGCGGGCTCCGTTATTTTTATAACACAAGGCGTGATTCATTTGAAACCCTATTAACCCTTAGATAAGATGAAAAACATTATACAGTTTGGAGAGAACGTCCCGGGCTACGATATCCCCGTATTAAACGAGCGCGAGATACGGGCGGCGGCGGGACTGCTGTTCCTGGTCATTTACACTTCGTTGATGCTTATCCTATTCAAGGGCGATTTCAGGCTGGCCAAATATGCCATTGCGCTTTTCCTCGTGGACTTTATGATTCGGGTGTTTATCAATCCGAAATTCTCTCCGTCACTGATCATCGGCCGGATGATCGTCCATAACCAGGTGCCGGAATATGTGGGAGCGAAGCAAAAGAAATTTGCATGGATCGTCGGTGTCCTCTTGTCCGGCTCGATGTTCGCCTTGTTGATCGTGGTCAATGCCTACAGCCCGTTTACCGGCATCATCTGTCTTTTGTGTCTTATCTTTTTATTCTTTGAATCGGTATTTGGGATCTGTCTGGCCTGCAAAGTTTACCGGCTCGTGTATGGCGAAAAGGCGCAATACTGTCCAGGCGAGGTCTGCGATGTAAAATCGAGACAGCCCATCCAGCAGGTATCGCGGGCACAGTGGGCGATTGTGTTTGCTTTTGTCGCCGGCATTTTCCTGATGGTGCGACTCTTTGCCCCGGTGATCAATGTAGCACCGCACAACATGTTTGGCAATAGCGCAAAGACAGCACAGCAATGATATCTCACGGATCATTGGAAAGTTATTTTGAGCCGTTCCGCGAGAACACGATCGGTCGCGGCCAAACATTCTGTTCCCCCTCCGGACAAAAGGAACTCGTCTACGCCGACTGGACGGCCAGCGGGCGGGGATACCGGCCCATTGAAAGCTGTTTGCAAAATGAAGTGATTCCTTTTTTCGCCAACACCCACACACAGACCACCGTCAGCGGCACGCTGATGACAAAGGCCTACGAGGAAGCAAAAAGCATCATCAAAGAGCACGTTCACGCCAGCCACGACGACGTACTCATCTTCTGTGGCAGTGGCATGACCTCCGCCGTCAACAAGCTGCAACGGCTGCTGGGCATGAGCCTGCCGGAACGACGGATGGATTACATGCCCGGCGGAAAATCGCTCGACATAGAGGAGGCGCTGAAGCCGGTGGTGTTTGTGACCAGCATGGAGCATCACAGCAATCACGTCTCCTGGCTGGAAACGATCGCGACGGTGGAGATCATTGCTCAAACGGAGGCGGGTCAGGTGGACCTGAAGCATTTCGAAAGGCTCTTGCTGCGCTATACGTCCAGGAGAAATAAGATCGCGGCGGTAACCGCCTGTTCGAACGTGACCGGTATACAAACACCCTATCACGAAATGGCAAAGTTGATCCATGCGCAGGGCGGTTTATGTTTTGTGGACTTCGCCAGCGCGGCGCCGTATGTTCGAATGGACATGCACCCGGAAGAAGCGGATGCGGGTCTGGACGCCATCTATTTTTCGATGCATAAATTTTTGGGCGGTCCCGGCACTCCCGGTGTACTCATCTTCAATCGAAAGATTTATAAAAATGCCGTTCCGGACCACCCGGGCGGAGGCACCATACTCTACAGCAATCCATGGGGAGCGCGTGAATATATTGCCGATATAGAATCGCGCGAAGACGGTGGAACCCCTCCCGTGTTGCAAGGCATAAAGGCCGCCATGTGCATCCGGCTAAAAGAAGCGATGGGCGTCGAAAATATTCTGAAGCGTGAAGAAGAATTGTTGAAAATAGCGTTCACCCGTCTTTCGGCAATGACTAACGTAACGATTTTACAAAGCAACATTAAAAAAAGACTGGGCATTATTTCTTTTATCATCAAGGGCGCCCACTACAACCTGATCGTCAGACTGCTTAACGACAAGTTTGGCATCCAGGCCAGAGGGGGATGTTCCTGTGCAGGAACCTATGGCCACCGGCTGCTGAACGTTGACCAGGGATGGTCGCATAAAATATGGCAGGCCATTCGATCCGGGGACTTGTCGTCGAAGCCCGGTTGGATCAGAGTGTCCCTTCACCCCACCATGACCGACCAGGAGATTGAATTCATCCTGGACGCCATTGCATCAACGGCTTCCCACTTTCGCGAATGGATGAGGGATTATGACTATGAAGCATCCTCCAACGAGTACACCATCAAAGCGGGAATGACCCAAGAGCAACAGCGGGTGGAGGACTGGTTTAATTTACAGGAGACCGATCGCTATTCCAGGTTGATCAGGGTCACCGCGTAGCTTTAATTGTCGTCAGCTCACCTTCATCCCCCTGCGCATTAATTCCTGGTAGAGCTTGTACCACACTTCGCTTTTGGCTGCCTCGGACTTATAGAAGTCTTCGCACCAGAAGTAGATCTTCAACGAAACGCTGTCGCCTTTGATGCTCTCCAGCAGCACGACGGGTTCGCGTTTTTCGAGCACGAGGTCGGAAGACCGTATCGTCTCTTTGATGAGCGCCACGAGTTTGTCTTTGTCCTCCGTCGTTTCCACGTCGAGCGAAAAGTCGATGCGCTTATAAGGGTTGGCATGTGTCCAGTTCACGATGTGTTGGGAGAGCACGTCGCCGTTGGGGATGATGACATCGGCGCCATCGACGGTGGTGAGGGTGCTCGAGCGGATGCCGATTTCTTTTACACGTCCGGCATGACCACCCAGTTCAATGGAGTCGCCGACTTTGAGGGGCCGGTCGAAGATGAGGATGATGCCGGAGACAAAGTTGTTGACAATGTTTTGCAAGCCCAACCCGATGCCGACACCCAAAGCGCCCAGCACAATAGTGACCTTATCGATGGGCAGGCCCGAGGCCGCTACCGCGAGCAGGTAGCCGACGGCCAACAACACGAGCCGCGTGACCAGCAGTTTTGAACGCTGGGCCAGGCCTTCACTTTCGTCGTCGCCGACGTCGCCAAAGAAATAACCGACGTAGCGTTGGAAGAAATGCGCCAGCCAGATGATGATCATGAACAACAGGATGCTCCCCACCGTGAACGACGTTTGGCCGATGGTGCGGGGAGTGCTGAGGAAGTCGGACATGCCTTCGTAGAAGGCATTGTACATGTTCAGGTTTGTAGCAAAGACAATAAACCACATCAGCAACGCGACGGCTAGCAGCGGTCTCCGGAAGTTCTGCACGATCGGCACACTTTCGAAGGCGCTTTCGAGTTTGTTCTGGATCCGGCTGGTATGGATTTGCAGCAGCACGGCTTCCACGAGCACCTTCACCAGCACGGAAAGGCCCAGTACCTGGGTGATGCTGTAGATCGACGCGGTGCCCAGCATTTGCGAGATGGTGACCCGTCCATAGACCTGGAAAAGGATCGCCAGCACGTGCATGCCGATCTGCAACGCCAGCACGGCTCGTATGAAACGCCTGAGCTGCATCCCTTCGGGAAGAAGCTTCCGGAAACGGAAGGCCGCCACAGCGCCAGCCGCGTTTAGGAGAAGGATCAGGCAACGCTGCCAGAACGCCGGCATAGCAATGCGATCGAAGAGGGCGAAGGAGAAGAACAACGCGATAAACACCAGCCAGAAATAAAACAATTTTCGCGGCCACTGCTGGTGAAAAATAAACGTCAGCGAGATCATCAGAAAAACAAGGACCAGTTGCATATAGCCCGCGGGCGCATCGAGATCGAACAACGGGGCGATGCTAAAGATCACGGCAAAAGCAGAGGCGATCGGTTGAGACACGAGGTAGACAACGCCATGCCTTGCCACGGTATCGAGCCGGTTGTGGCGTCTCAGGATGCGGACGTTTCGCACGACCCACCAGAGAAAGGCGATGCCAAAGATCCAACGCAGATAGCGGATGCCGGCCGAATGTCTGAAATAAAGATAAAGCGCTTTCTGTTCGCCTTTAAAATTATCGAGGCCTGGCGAATCCGGAACACCCGCGCCGGGCAACTCCCACAGGTAATTGAGCTCTTTCTGAAGAACTTCTTTTCCGGCCGAGCTCAGCTTGGTGTTGAGGCGGCCCATGAGCTGTGTGGAGAGGATCGAGTTTGCCGAGGCTTGTGCCTTTATCGTGTTTACGGTCGAAAGGCTGGCTGTCAGCAAGCTATCGGTGAGCCTTCTTCCCGACCGGAGTGCGAGCAACTGTGGACGAAAGGCTTTCCGTGCCACCGTGTCGCGGAACAGTTGCCGTAGCGTGGTGTCGCGTCGTAACGTCCTCAGCTCGTTGCGCAGCGCGTCGAGGTCTTTGTAGGATTTTTGAAAGAATGCATAGTGGCGCTTCAGATCGCGTTGTGCATCGGATAACAGGACCTTGAGCAACTCCAGGCTTCTGAGGTTGAGGTTGTATCGCTGCAAACTTTGATCGACAAAATGAACAATGGAGTCGCTGGCCTTCAGCGCGTCGCGATTCACGAACACCTCGGGACGCAGCCCGCTCTCGTTTTGAATGGAATCTAGCTTTTGGATCGCCTCTTCCAGGTGAAGCATATACTCGGCCGAAGTCGCCGACGCCGAGTCGCTGAAAATGGTGTAGTTGCCGCGGTCGCGGCGTGGTCTTTTACCGGGTTGTGCAAAAAGGAGCGAGGCGTTGACGAGCAGTATAATCAGTACTACCAGGGTCTTGCAGCGGTGTGTCGGGATCATAAAATAACTTGGCGGGCAAAATACACTGCCGCGGTTGAATTTATGACGCGGTGTAATTTTTAAGTGAAAACTGCAGGCAAATCCATCGACACAAGCGGTTCTGCCGTCACAACCGAGGGCACCTGTCCCGGGCGCCCTCGCTACGCTTTCTGCGGTCATCGCCAAATCAACGATCGCGCTATTGTTTTGTCGCGTCCGTAGCCAGGATCGGCCCGGTTCATTTTGACTTGTCGGTTTCGTTGTCTAAAAACTTAAGGATGGCGGCAGTGACCTCTTTCTCCCGTTCTTGTTGCAGCCCATTTTATCCTGAACGCAGAGATCCATCCAAGGTTAAATCCTTTGGCAGGCGTTCACGGGTTCCGGATAGAGCATCGGCATAAGCCACAGGATGTTTGCACCCCAGTCGTGGCCCACCACGGTGGCGGTCTTGTCACCCAGGTAATCGATCAGCGCCTGCTATAGTCCCGGACCTGCGGGGTCACGTCCGATTCTCCAAACCCTCTCAAGTCTGGCGCGACGGCATGATAGCCGGCTTTAGCCAGGGAAGGAGCGCTACCGGAAATTTGTGGGCCATCACCTCGCGGCTGACCTGCAAAACAAAATGGTCATTGTTGTGGATGATGGTATAGCAACTGGAAATACTATACTCGGGTCAATTAAAATGATATACCGCAGCATCCTGGAAAGATCGTCGCGGCGGTGCCCGTGGCTCCGGTGGAGACGGTGGCCAACATGAAAAAATATGTAGACGATCTCATTTGTCTTTATGTGGCGGAGAGTTTCAGAGGCGTCGGTCTGTACTATGCAGATTTCTCCGAGGTGACGGACGAGGAGGTGATCGCGCTTCTCCGGAAGGCGGGCACGTCAGCGCTAGGGCATAGCGGCGGATGAGGCGCGACCGAAAATTTTGATACGGCAAGCCCGTTTTTCCATAGAATTTGGATATATTTGATTGGAGCCCATCACAATGACAAAAGCAGTGTCGTTGCTGATGGGCGTTTGATTTTCTGTTGAGCGCTAGGGAGGACCCGTTGGTGGAAATGAGATGACGTAAGGCTGAGTCTTTATATATCTTCAACCTAAACCATAGGCAATATAAAAATGACGTTGGACAAAAAGATACAAGCGGGGTTTATCAGTTGTTCTATGATCCTGCTGCTGGTGGCCATTATTTCATTCCGCAATAGCGAAAAATTTGTCGACACCAACCAATGGGTGAATCATACCCATGAAGTGCTTTCCGAATTCGATCAGATCCTGATCAGTTCCGTAAACGCCGAGACGGGCGCCCGCGGCTATGTCATCACCAATGACGAGCGATACCTGGAGCCTTTCCGCACCTCCAAGTCCCAACTATTCGAACACATCCGGAAGGCAAAAGCACTGACGGTCGACAACCCCGCACAACAAAAAAATATCGAAGATGTCGAGCGCCTGGCGGCTGCGCATTTAGATCACCTCGATAAAAAAGTTGAAGCGCGCAAACTGGATTTTGAAAAGGCAAGGGAAATAGTAGTTTCCGGGGAAGGCAAGCGCATTGAAGACGACATCAGAAAAGCGATCGAACGCGCCAAAGGTATTGAGCAATCGTTGCTTGTCCAGCGAAAGCAGGAGAGCGAAAATGATGCGCGAAACTTCAACCTCATCTTTATCGTGCTGCTGCTGATCATTGTCGGCGTGCTCGTCGTTGTCTACTTTATCATTGCTACCAACCTAAGGGCGCTCAAAAAAGCAGAATCAGAGACGGCCGACAAAAACTGGAGTCTGTCGGGAAGTTCCGACCTGGTCAAAAAGATGCAGGGCAACAAAAGGGTGGGTGAATTGTCGGAGGCCATCATCGATCACCTGGCGGTTTACTTGAATGCGCACGTTGGCGCATTCTATTTAGTGGAGAACAGCAATACAAGCCTCCGGTTGACGGGATGGCACGCCATCAATAGAGGTAAAAGAGAACTGCCGGTGGTCCTTTTCGGAGAGGGATTGGTAGGGCAGGCTGCTGCTGAAAAAAGAACCCTGGCGCTCACGCATATCACGCCGGGCTATTTCAAGATGAACACAAGCTTTGGGGATGTCCTGCCAAAGAATATCATCGCCGTTCCGTTTGTCTTCGAAGACATGGTCGTGGGCGTGATCGAACTGGGAAGCGTGCAGGATTTTACGGATCTCCAAAAACAATACTTACACCTCGTGGTGGACAGCATCGCGATTGCCGTCACCTCGTCGCAGGCCCGTGAAAAAACAAAAGAACTGCTGGAAGAAACACAACGGCAGGCGGAAGAGCTTACCGTGCAACAGGAGGAATTGAGACAATCGAACGACGAGCTGCACGCCAAGACGGAGTTGCTGGAACGTTCGGAGCTGGAGTTGAAAACCCAGCAGGAAGAGCTGCGGCAAGCCAACGAAGAACTGGGCGAAAAGGCTGACCTGCTGGAATATCAAAAAGAGAAACTTGAAAATGCGAAAACGGAGATCGAGATCAAGGCCAGCGAAATAGAGGTCACCAGCAAATACAAATCGGAATTTCTGGCCAACATGTCGCACGAATTGCGAACCCCCCTGAACAGCATCCTCATCCTGGCCCAATTGCTGGCGGAAAATAGGAACAACGTATTGGGCAAAAAAGAAACAGAGTATGCCAGAAATATTCACAACTCCGGAACGGACCTGCTCAATTTGATCAACGAGATCCTGGACCTTTCAAAAGTGGAGGCGGGCAAGATGGAGCTCGACATAACAGAGGTCACGCTCCAAGGCATCGCCGGCAACATGTCGGCCCTGTTTTCTGAATTGGCAAAGGAAAAAGCGATCGATTTCACGATCGATGTCGATGCAAAGGCCCTGCCCGCAGTGATAAAAACAGACAAGCAACGCGTGGAGCAAGTGCTGAAGAATTTGTTGTCCAATGCATTCAAGTTCACGCCCGGCGGAGGAAAGGTTGTCTTGAAGATCGACCGGCCGCTCCAGGGCGCTGGTGTTGGAAACCCGATTGCTTTCTCGGTGACCGACACGGGGATCGGTATCACCCGCGACAAACAGGGCGTTATTTTTGAGGCCTTTCAGCAAGCCGATGGTTCGACCAAGCGAAAGTATGGCGGCACAGGTCTCGGCTTGTCCATCAGCCGCGAGCTGGTGCATGTGCTGGGTGGAAAGATCCAGTTGGAGAGTGAGGAGGGTAGGGGGAGCACCTTCACGGTGTATTTGCCGCTGCAGTTCGATCCGACGCTGATCGTCTCGGACAATAAACAGATCGAGATAAAAGAAAAGCCATCGCCAAAGATCGAGCAAACAGCAAAAACCAACGACATACCACTGGACGACAACCATGCTTTGGATGACCGTCACCGGATCCACGAAAACGACAAGGTGATCCTCATCATCGAAGACGAAGAAGCGTTTGCCGGCGTTCTGCTCGATTTTATTCGCGAGCGGAAATATAAGGGCATCATTGCCCGGCAAGGGAACACCGGAATAAGCTATGCGCGCCATTTTAAACCGGACGCCATCCTGCTCGACATGAAGCTGCCGGTCATGGATGGCGACGAAGTGCTGAAGCTCATCAAGAACGACCCCGAGCTCCGGCACATCCCGATACAGATCATCTCGGCATACGATAAGAAAAAAGAAGGGCTGGAACTTGGCGCATTCGACTACATCCGGAAACCCGTGACCACGCAGGAGCTGAGAAAAGCTTTTGACCGGATCGAAAACTTTGCCGGAAAAAAAACCAAGAAGCTGTTGATCATCGAAGACAACGAGCAGCACAATCATGCGATCCGCGAATTGATCGGCAACGGTGACGTAACCTGCTTTTCTGCTTTTGAAGGGGCAAAGGCCTACAAAATGATGGAGGAAGAAACCTTTGATTGCATCATCGTCGACCTCGGACTGCCTGACATGTCGGGCTTTGACTTGCTGGAAAAGATCCGGGGAAACGACAGGCTGAACAAGATCCCCGTTGTCGTATATACCGGGCGGGATCTGAAAAAAGAAGAAAGCGCCCGGCTGGACCGGCTGGCCAACACGGTAGTGCTCAAAACGGCCGACTCGAAAGAACGGTTGCTCGACGAGACGATCTTATTCCTTCACCGCGTGGAATCCCGGCTCCCAAAAGAAAAACAAACCATCATCCGGAAATTGCATAAGTCGGACGAGGTGTTGAAGAACAAAAAAATTCTCCTGGTGGATGACGACATACGGAACATCTACTCGCTGACCAACGCCCTCGAAGAAGAGGGCTTGCTGTGCACGACGGCGGAAAACGGAAGAGTCGCCGTGGAAACGCTCATGAGCAATGGCGCTTTTGACCTGGTCCTCATGGACATTATGATGCCCGAAATGGACGGCTACGAGGCCACCCTCGCGATCCGGAAGATCCCCAAGTTCGACAAGCTCCCGATCATCGCGTTGACGGCAAAGGCCATGAAAGGAGACAAGGAAAAATGCCTGGCTGTGGGTATGTCGGACTACATTTCGAAACCGGTTAATATAGAACAGCTCCTCTCCTTGATGCGCGTTTGGCTGTACCGATAAAATCCTCGGAAATGGAAAATGCAATTGACGCGAAAGAATACAACGAATTTTTGGAAGCCATACGGTTTGTGTATGGATATGACTTTACCGACTATGCTGAGTCGACCGTCAAGCGGAGGATCATTCATTTTATGACGGGGAGAAGGATCAACGACCTGAATACGCTGAGTAAGATCCTGGTGAGAGAGGAAGGGGTTTTTGAAGAGTTTGTGAAAGAGCTTTCGGTGACGGTCACCGAAATGTTCCGCGACCCATTGTTCTATAAAAGTATGCGCGAGAAAGTGATCAAACGGCTCGCCACCTATCCGTTTATCAGAATTTGGATTGCGGGTTGTGCGACAGGAGAGGAGGTCTATTCCATGGCCATCCTGTTGAAAGAAGAGGGCCTGCTGGAGCGGTCGATCATCTACGCGACCGACATCAACCCCGCATCGCTCGAGTTGGCAAAACAAGGCGTGTATGCACTCAGTGCGATGAAAACGTATACCAGCAATTATCAGCTCGCCGGGGGAAAGCGTGAATTTTCGGAATACTATCTCGCAAAATATGATTCGGCCCTGTTTGAGGCGTCGCTTAAACAAAACGTGGTGTTTTCATCGCACAACCTGGCTATGGATAAATCCTTCAATGAGTTTCACCTCATCCTGTGCCGGAATGTGTTGATGTATTTCAATCAACGCCTGCAAGACCGGGTGCTCGAACTTTTTTATGATAGCCTTTGTCCGTTCGGATTTCTGGGACTGGGTGATAAGGAGTCTCTTCTTTTCTCGAACAAGAAGAATCAGTTTGAAGAGACCGATCGAAGACAAAAAATATACATGAAAGCAAAATAGCGATGGGTGAGCTGGCGACCATTTTGATCGTTGACGACAAAGAGGAGAACATCTTTGCCCTCGAAAAATTATTGGAAAAACCCGACCGGTTATTTTTAACCGCCAAAAGCGGAAAAGACGGTCTCACGATCGCGTTGAAAAATATTCCCGACCTGGTCATCCTCGACGTTCACATGCCCGAAATGGATGGATTTGAAGTGGTCCAGGTGCTGAAGTCGAACAAAAGAACAAAAGAGATCCCCGTCATCTTCACATCGGCCGAAAAAAAAGAACGCCACTCTATAATGAAAGGTTTTGAAGAAGGCGCTGTGGACTATCTCTCAAAACCTCTCGATCCGGATGTGACACGGGCCAAGGTTTCGGCGCAGCTAAAAATTCAGCAACAAAAAAAAGAGCTGCTCGAAAAAAATCGCTCCCTTGAAAAGGCGGAGATGCGCATCAATCAACTCAATTTGGATCTGCAGAGGAACCTGGAGGAATTGGAGATCAGCAAACAGCAAGTGGAACATGCCAGCCGGTTGAAGAGCGAATTCATTTCCACGATGTCGCACGAATTGCGAACGCCGCTAAATGCCATCATCGGTTTTTCGGAATTGCTGGTGGATAGAAAGGTGGGTCAGATCAACGTAAAGCAAGCGCAATACCTGGAAGATATTTTGAGAAGTGGCAACCATTTGCTGCGATTAATAAACGATATCCTCGACCTGTCAAAAATAGAGGCGGGCAAAATGGAAATACTTTTGGAGCCTTGCGGTGTTAAAGAAGTGATGGAAGAAGTTTGCTCGGTCATCAAAAGCCTGGCCGATGCCAAGGGCATTGCGATCGCTGTTTCGATTGCCGCGCAAGCCGGGGAAGTCGAAGCCGACCGGATAAAGCTCAAACAGATCTTGTATAACTTGTTGTCGAACGCCATCAAGTTTACAGACCGCGACGGAAGAGTGGAAATAAAGGTTGAGCCCGGCGCGAAGAACATCATCGTCATAAAAATCAGCGATACCGGTATCGGCATTAATGCGGAAGGAATTCGCAAGCTTTTTTCACCGTTTCTCCAGCTGGACGCCGGCCCCGCGGGGAAACAGCAGGGCACCGGCCTGGGATTGATGCTCACCCGGAAATTTATAGAACTTCACCAGGGCAGCATTTCCGTCGATAGTGAGGTCGGCAAAGGAACGGTATTTACAGTGTTACTTCCCCAATCGCATTAGACAGAGGTATGGATGAATTTAAAAACGTATACGAAGATCAACCGGTGACCGGCGAGAAAGCGACGATCTTGATCATCGACGACAAGCAGGCCAACATATTTGTGTTGGAGAAGTTGTTGGAGCGGCCCGACCGGCGGTTGCTGAGCGCCGAAAATGGAAAAGACGGCTTGAAGCTGGCCTTGTCGCACGAGCCCGACCTCATCATTCTCGACGTGCAAATGCCCGAGATGGATGGATTTGAAGTCGCGCGAATCTTGAAATCGAACAAAAGAACAAAGGAGATTCCGATCATATTTGCTTCTGCGGAAAGAAAGGAACATCAATCTATCCTGCAGGGATTTGAAGAGGGAGCCGTTGACTACCTCGCCAAACCGCTCGACCCGGAGGTGACACGGGCCAAGGTTTCCGTGCAGCTAAAAATTCAATGGCAGAAGAAGGAACTGATCAAGAAAAACATCTCGCTGGAGAAAGCCGAAGCGCGGATCAATCAGCTCAATTCAGAGTTGCAGCGAAACCTGGCGCAACTGGAAATGGTGAACCGTGAACTGGAATCGTTCTCGTATTCCGTTTCGCACGATCTGCGCGCACCCCTCCGGATCGCGAACGGCTATTCTTCGATCCTGCTGGAAGACTATGCCGACAAATTCGACGGCGAAGGGAAACGGATGCTGGGTAGCCTTCAGGGACAGGTCCGGAAAATGAACAACCTCATCGACAACCTTCTCGAATTTTCAAAGTTGGGCAGAAAGGAGTTGAGGAAATTGGAGATCGATGCCGAAGGACTCGTGGAAAGCGTTCTTCATGAGCTTAGCCAGGCCGATACATATAAAGCCGATATCGTGTCGAAGCCACTGCCCCCGATGTATGGAGACCGCGAATTGATCACGCAAGTTTGGATCAACTTACTGTCTAACGCCCTGAAATATTCTTCAAAAAAGGAGAACGCGCAAATCGAGATCGGATCGCGCAAAGACGGGAATGAAGTGGTATACTATGTTTCGGATAACGGGTCGGGCTTTGACATGCGGTATGCGGATCAACTGTTTGGAGTATTTCAACGTCTTCACAAGGCCAATGAATTCGAGGGTGTGGGGATCGGACTCTCCATCGTCAAGCGTATCATCACCAAGCACGGCGGCCGGGTTTGGGCCGAGGCGGAAGTGGACAAAGGGGCGACGTTTTATTTTTCGTTGCCCGCTATCGGATCAAACGGATTGAACGACAACTCGAATTCCCCGAAGTGATGTTTGTACGTTCCCTCGTCGTGGCGCGTTTCTTTGTGTTTACTTTGCGACCTTTGGACCGTTCCCAGCTCACCCGTGCTTTCGCGAAGGTGAGGCGGCTAAATAAAAAAGTGTGAGCAAAAACGACTTTGACGCAGTGGTAGTAGGTAGTGGTCCGAACGGGCTATCCGCCGCAATTGCTTTGCAACGACAAGGGCTGTCCGTATTGGTGTTGGAAGCAAAGGATGCCGTTGGCGGAGGGCTGAGGTCGGGAGCGCTGACCTTGCCTGGCTTTACACACGACATCTGTTCAGCCGTTCATCCCATGGCCGCGGCCTCACCGTTTTTCAAAAGTCTTCCCTTGCAAGACTACGGACTGGAATACATCCACCCCGCACGGCCTGTTGCCCATCCCTTCGACAACGGCAGGGCTGCATCGCTGTTTCGTTCCCTCGCAGAAACGGCGCAGGATCTGGGACGGGATGACAAAGCATACCAGGATCTCATAGGACCCCTCACCCGCGCCTGGCCCACCATCGAAAATGATGTGTTCGCCCCGCTGATGTTCCCATCCAATCCCCTCGCGCTGGCAAGATTTGGATGGAGCGCCCTACAGCCGGCCACCACGTTGGCCCGGCACTTTAAAACGCCGGAGGCCAGGGCGCTTTGGGCTGGGATGGCCGCGCATTCGTTGCAGCCCCTCACCAACCTGACCACTTCGGCGATCGGATTGGTGTTGATGATCCTGGCACATCTCCGGGGATGGCCTATCCCCAAAGGCGGCTCACAAAAAATTGCCGACGCACTGGCTTCTTACTTCCTTTCCCTCGGTGGAAAAATCGAGACGGGCGTGGAGGTGACGGCCCTTAGCCAACTGCCCTCGGCCCGGGCCGTGTTGTTGGACGTAACACCGCGTCAGGTGTTGCAGATCGCCGGTCATAAACTTTCGACCGTCTATACGTGGCAGCTTCAACGTTATCGCTATGGCATGGGAGTGTTTAAAGTAGACTGGGCGCTGGACGGCAGCATCCCGTTCACAGCCGAAGCCTGCCGGCAGGCCGGCACGGTACACATCGGCAACAGCTTCGAGGAAATTCAAGCCTCGGAAGCCGCAGCCGGCAATGGAAAGCATACGGATCGCCCTTTTGTTTTGTTGGCACAGCAAAGTTTGTTCGATCCCTCGCGCGCCCCGGAAGGCAAACACACCGCGTGGGCCTATTGTCACGTACCGCATGGTTCGACTGTGGACAGGACCGAGGTCATGGAAAAGCAAATCGAACGTTTCGCACCCGGTTTCCGCGAGCGGATACTTTCACGGCACACCTTCAACACGGCGCAACTGGAGAACTATAATTTCAATTACATCGGTGGAGACATCAACGGCGGTGTCATCGATATCGGGCAGCTTTTCACACGGCCGGCGCTTCGCCGGTCGCCCTATCGCACCTCGTTGAAGGGACTGTATATCTGCTCGTCGTCAACGCCGCCGGGCGGAGGGGTGCATGGCATGTGCGGGTATCACGCCGCGCGTCGTGCCTTGAAGGATGTGTTTCAGATGCCTTGATATAGCCCCGGCGTCAATCATCACTTATTTGAAAGGACGATCTCGTCCGTGTGCTTACTGGTTTTATATTCAAACACCAGCGTGCCTTCGTGGTCACTTTTTATTCGCTTCTGTGTCTTGTTATTGATCAACAGGGTATAATCACGATCGGGGTGGAGCGCATGGATTTGATAGACCAACCGGGTTGAAGCCGCATCACCAGAAGACTGGGTAAACGATATTTCCTCCGGTCCCCACGTCTTAACATCCAAGGTCAGCGTACCCTTGGGCGGCGTTAACACCTTTAGAGATGGTTTGCTGGAGGGGCCATTAAAATAGAGCAGCGCTTCGTCGGTACTAAAAAAACCAAAGTCTGTCTTAGACATTATCTTGAACCGGCTGTTCGACACGGCATACTGCTGCATGGCCAGGTCGATGATCAACGGCTGATTTCGATAGGTATACCGCACTTGTGTTCCCGTCAAAGCTTCGGTAATGTGCGGGTCAAGGTAGAAACGATTGTACAACGGATTGATGCCATAGATCGCCTGGTACAGACCCACCACGGAAAGGCTGTTGCCCGACAGGATATCATCGCCCAGCCCATCTTGTTTCGCCCGTCCATAGCGTTGAAAGGCCAGGCCGTCCTTGGCATATTGCGCCAATACATTTTTTACATATTTTAAAGCCAGTTCTGGTTTGTAGGACGCATAGGCTTTGACGGCAACGGCTCCCCACGATAAGAAAATGTCGCCGTTCTCATAGTTGGGAAACGGGAACTGCCAGTCGTTTCCTTCGCCGGGAGCATAACTGTATAAACAGATGGGCCAGAAGAAGAGATTTTCTTTTTGCATCTGCGTTTCGATATCGTCAAGGATGGTTTTTCTTCGGGCGTCGTCCTCACAAATACCATAGGCAATGGCCATAAAATTTACGGGCGTAACCATGTTATTTCCATGCGTGGATCCGTCTTTGTCTCTCCAGTGTATGTAACATTTTTTATCGGCGTCCAAAAATCCTCCTGCAGAAAGGGGTTTGTTGAAATTTTCCTTGAGTTTGTCGGCAAACCCTTTATAGTATTTTTCTTTTGTGGTGTTGCCCAATTGTTTTTCGATATCCGTCCATAAGACAAGCGCATGATACAACTTGGCATTGACAAACGCGTTTTCATGTGCGGCCCAGATAATGTCGATCCAATCGCTTCCTCTTTTTTGTGTGTAGCTATCCGTCATCATCTCCACCAGTCCGTTGCCATTGCTGTCTCTTTGGATGATCCAGTCCAGTGCTTTTTCACAAGCGGCCTGGTGTGTCTTCACCCACGAGAGGTCGCCGGTTTGATTATACAGTTCAGCAACATTGGTAACAAAGTCCGGATTGGAATCTAACAAGTAGCCCCACTGTGCTTCATAAAAGCCCTTGTCGGTAAATCCCTGCGGCATGGCGTCTTCATTGCTGTACGCCCATCGCGGCCATACGCGTCCGTCGGGTTTAATGGCATTGTCCCTGTAGAAATCGAGGCATTGCTGGTAGCCTTTCAGATAGTGGTGGTCATTGATGGCCAGTCCCATTTGAGCAATGTATTGTTCATGGAGGCAGATGGGACCGTAGGGCGTGTGCCAGCTGTTTCCACCAAAGTGTTCCTTGTCGATGACGCCAATCCGGGCAATGGTATTCAACACGGCACTCACCTGTTCTTTATTGATACCGGTCAAATTCCCGCGACCGAATTTCTCTTCAAAATCGAAATAAGAAAGCGTGATCTGTTGGCTGCTTTTGCCGGCGCCGAGCTGAACGGGAGCCCAGACGTCCGTGGTATCGCGAACATAACGTCTTCTGTTGGTGCCCGGATCAAAACGCGGCTGCATTTCCGTTGGAGATACCGCGAGCGTATAGGCCATTTTGTCCTCAGCGGTACGACTGTAGTCCATCGCAATTTGCTTGCCCGGTGCCGTGACGGAAACCGTTAGTCCGTTACCGGTTTTGCTGTTCCAAAAATCCGATGCGCTGCTGTGGACGCCATACGTGTCCCGTTTTTTATTAAAAAGATAAAACCAGGCCAGTCCCCCATAATCCTGGTAAGCGCCTTCCCACGTGTCCATGCTGTTGAACATAAAAACAGGAAAGCCAACCTGTTCCGCCACCACGGCCTTTGATAAGGTTCTGTCGATATCAAATTTGATGTCGGTGTCGCTGATGGTGAATGTCCATGTTTCGTCGATGGAAAGCGCAGGGTCGCCATAGCGAATACCCATCACGCTGATGGTGTTGCCCGCTATTTTTACGGTGGGATCGGTTGACAGTTGCAGGGTTGAGTAAGTCGACGCCTTCGTTCTGATTTTTGAATAAACACCGGCATCGCTTTGTATGACCGTTTGACCATTTACCGTAAGGGAAGAAAGGTTCGCCTTTTTATTGTAGTCCAGCGTGATCTTGATTTTACTGTTGCCAAAGACAACGTTTTTTTCTTTTGTGTCATTCGTGATTTTCACGGGTTGTGCAGCACATTCGCTCCGTGAGCCAATAGCAGAGGCGATACAAATCAGGAGAAACAAAAAATGTTGGGTAGGCATGACTTTGCTTTTATTTCAAAAGAATAGACTAACCTTAAAATTTAGAGGAATAAAATGGATTTCGAAGCCTATGAAACGACCTTTTACAACGGGCTTCAACCCTGCCGGATCTAAAATCCAGATTGACTATTGATCATGTGCTGTCAATAGTCAACTTTCCACGGCCTTCTAAACTCTTTTATTAAAATATTAAGTAATTGATTATCAATACTATAATTGAGCCGTTATGATCCCGGACAAAAATGATATCAATATGGAAATGAGCCTGCATCGACCGTCGGAAGGTACCGCTCAAAAAAAGAATGCCGCCAGTGTCCGAGACAGGGGCTCAGCGGAACAGAACAAAGTGTGAGGGGAAATAAATGTGCGTGAGGTTTTTTTGAGACGATGCACCGGTTGGTAACCCTTCTGAAGCGCGAAAATTCCATAATATTCATACCGATTTCAGGCGAACATGAACGCGCGATCGCATAAATTGCTAGACGGAATTTTCTAAACCGTCATCGTCATATGAATATCAGCCATTTGTACGGCGTCCTGCTCGTGGGCGCGTCTTCCCTGTTCATGGGGTTCACAACGGACCGGCCGGAATCCATCGAAGGTACCTGGGTTCGCAAGGGAGACAATTTGAAAATCCAGATCGACAACGGACGCGCTTCGATCATAGACGAAGGAAACGAAAAGTTTCCATGCGATGTATCCGAGTTGTTTATCTACAAGGACATCCAAAAAACGAAAACGAATCTCTGGACCTGCAACTTTCTGGTGGTGACCATGGGGTCGTGCAACACAAACTATGAAACGGGTGAGCTCTTCATCGACAAGGATGGCGAGTTGGTTATCATCTGCCCGGGATTTACCAGCAAAGTATATGCAAAAGTAAAACCGCGATACAGCGCATTGCCGGAGTAGTGCAGCGCGAGTTGCCAGGGGAGAGTCACTTGAAGGATCTGTCGGAAGAAGCCACCGCTTTGTAAATTGAATTTTGTCATTCGATTTTTTAAATCCGACCCGGTGGCGAGAGGAAAAGAAAATATTGCCAACGGGATAACACGGAAATATGAATCGAAGAAATTTCTTACAGCGGAGTGCACTGGCATCCTTGGCCACAAGTGCTTTACCGGACCATGTCAACACATTTGTTCCCGCCCACAATTGGGATGGGTATGATTTTGGGCGAGGGCCCGCCATCACGGACCGTCTAAATCAGGGACCTTTTCCTTCCTATAAACCCGAAGAAGTCGTACCCGGTGCAGACGTGATCATGGCCACCACCCCTTCAAAAAAGCGGGTATCAAATTACGGGATGGGTATGACAACCTACCTGTGCGACGAACTGGGACCCGGCCGTAAAGAAAATGAGCCATTGGATAAATCCCTGGAGAAACTGGTTCGTCTTTCGCTTGGCGATGTGCTCTACCTGCGGGTCGATTGGCGCGACATTCAAAGTAAACCCGGCAGACTTGATTTCTGTGATCACTGGAAGATCGCGTTTGACCTCGCCAAACAATACAACAAGCGCATCGGCTTGCGTATTCAGCTCCAGAGTCCTGAAATTGAACCCCAGTCGATGCCAGACTTTCTTTTGAACAAAGTTCCGTTATACAAATTTGGAACAACAAACGAGATCGGGCTTCGGGGCAAAGTTCAGTTTGTCCCACAGTACGATCACCCGGTTTTTATGAATGCCCTGAAGGAGATGGATGGGCTGTTGTCCGCGATGTACAATGGGCATCCACAAGTAGAATTCATCGATACGTACATGTATGGATTTTGGGGAGAAGGGCACACATGGCCGTTCCCGGATAAAAATCCTTTTTCAGATTATGCAACGGCCGAACGCACCTTTGTCGACATATTTGAAATGCAATGTGCCCATTGGAAGAATACCCCCTTGCTCACCAACACACAACCTGACTACAGCAACGTTGGTAATTCCGAAATTGTCGACCGCACCATACGATCGCACAACTGGCTTCGCACGGATACGATCTTTATAGAGAATATGCAGATTGAAAGCCTGAGCAACCGCCCGGCGTGGACGGGTGCCTTTGTGGAAAACGGAATTTCGGATGGCACGCCCGACAGCCTCAAAATTTCAGAAGGGGTGACGCGCACCGACAATATCATTGCTCATGCCAAAGATGTTGGGCCGAACTATTTTTCACTGTGGAATTGGCACAACATTCAGGCCGAAAGACTGCAGCACTACTACGAACAATATCCCGAGGCGATCGACGACTTATCCGTGTCCATCGGCTACCGCATACGACCGTCGTGGATATGGTCTTTTGAAAAAGACGGGCATCCAGGGCTTGTATTGGGTTTGGTTAACGATGGCGTGGCGGGAGTGCCGGGTGCGTTGCGTATTTCCATCGTGAGCAGCACCGGACAAAAGCTCGCCGAAGGAAGCCTCGACCCCGGATATCCCCTTCCCGGAAAAGTAAGACAAGCCCTGTTGCTGCTTCCCAAGGGGACGACGCTGGAAGGCGTGAAAATGTATGCCGCGATAGAAGTAAAAGGGGTGCGCTACAACGTAAAATGGGCGTGTCACCAAAAGACGGAGGACGATGGCGCGTTGGTCCTTCGCAGGAATATATAATTGACCCGCCGCTAAAATTTCCTGCCGGGCGCGTCTGACCAACCTAAACCAGGCATTCAACAAAGTTTGATGGTCCGGTTTTTTTTGAAATCTGATCGGTCAAATTTTCAAGAGTGGGTGACCTGGTCGAACACAAAAAGTAGTTCTCGTAACCGGTGAGTACACTGCATCATCCCGTTGCTGACGCTATTTTGTTATTGCTGTTTAAACATAATCATGCTGACCGGATTTTATGGATACACAAACTTGCAGCGGGGTGTGGATAAGAATCAAAAGATATCTAATATTAAATTCGAAATCGAAAACCTATGCGGATTAGAAACGCCCTCTTCGTTATTGTGTTGACGTTGCTATCAGGCTGTCGGAATAAAAAGACATTTGTTATTCCGAAAACAGATACCGACAACGGCGGGTTGTTTTTGCCCGATGGTTTTGGGGCCCTGGTGGTGGCCGACAGCGTTGGGCCTTCGCGGCATTTGGCCGTCAGCGACAACGGCGATGTTTATGTAAAGTTGAGCATCAGCACGGGTGAGTTGGGAAACATCGCCTTACGCGACACCACCGCCGATGGGCGGGCGGATATTTTTCAACGCTTTGGCGACTACCCGAACGATGGAAGTTTTGCTACAGAAATGCGCATCCACAATGGCTATTTGTATTACAGCTCGGAGCGCATGGTGTACCGGCAAAAATTAAATCCCGGCCAGTTGATCCCCGAAGGTAAACCGGAAGTACTTTTCATAGACCACTATCCCATCAAATGGCACAATGCGAAATCGCTCGCGTTCGACAATAAGGGGGGCATGTACATCACGCTCAGTGCCCCGACAAACAACTGTGAAGATTGGAATACGGTGGTGAGTCCCTCCGTGGTCAACGTGAAAGGACAATATCCCTGCCGGCAACTGATCGACATGGGCGGCATCTGGAAATTTGATGAAGCTAAATTGGAACAGGATCAGGCCTCCGGCCAACGGTTTGCAACGGGATTGCGCAGCGTGGTGGCCATCTCCTGGAACGAAGCGGATAATAGCTTGTATGCCGTGCAACATGGCCGGGACTATTTGCATGGCCATGCCCCCCAATATTTCAGTGCGTGGCAAAACGCCGTGCTGCCGGCGGAGGAGTTCATGAAAATCCAGGAAGGCGAAAACTATGGGTGGCCCTACAGCTACTATGATCATTTCAAACACAAGCGCATGAAAGCCCCCGAATACGGTGGCGATGGCATCCGCGAAGCGACGGGCTACGCCGACCCGGTCATGGGATTGCCGGCGCATTTTGCACCAAACGATCTGCTGTTCTACAAGGGCGATCAATTCCCGGCCCGCTATAAAAAAGGCGCCTTCATCGCCTTTCATGGATCCATCAATCGCGCGCCCTATCCGCAGGCGGGTTACGTGGTGGGCTTTGTCCCCTTTGAAAATGGAAAGCCAACCGACAAATGGGAAGTGTTTGCCGATGGCTTTGCCGGCGTGGACACTGTCAGGAATATGATCGATGCCCACTACCGGCCTGTGGGCCTGGCCGAGGGTCCCGATGGCTCGTTGTATGTGTCCGATTCAAAAAAAGGTAAGATCTGGCGCATTGTCTTTACCGCCGACGCTACAACATTCGGCGAGGCCCAACTGGCGGCCATGGAGACAAGAAAATCAAGGACCTACCTTAAGATCCCGGAAGCAGCCGATACCCTTTCGGTGAAGTAATTTTTTAACAGCCGGTATCGCAAAGGACGATCACGCTTTTCTCCGGATGCTATTTCTGGGTTCCTTTCCATTCCACCTTGGTCGCCGGACCGAGGTTCACGTTGCTGGTACGGACGACGGTCACGTGGTTTTTATCAAACGCAATGTCGCTCGTAAAGTAAAAAGGCGTTTCATAAAAATAGGTGCGCACTCGCAGCGTGTCGGGCGAGATCCACGCGCCGCTGGATGCGGCAGGGGTGTCTCCACTGGGAGGGACATAGTAAGCGCCGTTCTTCAAAGCGCCGTTTCCAAAAGGGATGCTGAAAGTTTTATCTTCTCTGATAAATGTCAGGGACGGATCGTCAGCCTTCAATTGAAATGCCAGGCGGGCAATGCCATCCTGATTCGATTCAAGCACGTAGGGTTCGGTGGAAAGGGCTTCCATTTTTGGTGATGTCGCGTCTCCTTTGATCGTGGTCAGACTCAGGCTCTTTAACTTCGTTTGCAAGGCGGCAAAAGCGTCTTTGTTTTCAGCCACAGGTTTTTCGCTTAATGCCGGCAGCAAGTGATCCCACACCAGGTTCATGATCGCGCCCATATCTTTCGTGCCGGACGTGATGGCCAACACAGCATCCTGTTTGGGAAACACGATACAATATTGTCCGAAGGCGCCATCGCCGCGATAGAGATCATGACGGCAGCGCCAAAACTGATAGCCATAGCCTTGTTCCCAGTCGCTGTCGGGACTGCTGCCGTTGGAGGTTTGTTTTTGTGTAGCTTCTTCCACCCAGGCTTCCGGGATGAGTTGTTTTCCCTGCCACATTCCTTTTTGCAGGTAGAGTTGTCCCAGGTTGGCGATATCTTTTGTGCGGATCATTAAACCCCATCCTCCCGTATTGACTCCCGAGGGCGATTTCTCCCACGTAGGGTGTTCGATGCCCAGGGGTTCAAAGAGGCGGGGCGTGAGGAATTCGAGGAGCGTTTTGCCGCTGGTCTTTTGGATGATGGCCGAAAGCATATAGGTGGCTGCGCTGTTGTAGACAAAGTGAGTGCCGGGCTTGTGCTCGACGGGCAGCGATAAAAATGCTTTTACCCAGTTGGAGGTATCCTGCCGCATCCGGTCCGTAGCGTCATCGTTGTGACCGGTGTTCATCGTCAACAGGTCGCGGATGCGCATCGCTTGCAGATTCTTCGAGGGATCCTTAGGCGTTTCATCCGGGAAAAATGAGGTTACCTTGTCGTTGATGTTCAGCAATCCTTCGGCCTGGGCCATGCCGATGGCCGTGGAAGTAAAGCTTTTGCTCAGCGAGAAAAGCATGTGCGGGCTCTCCGGGTTGTAGGGATTCCACCATCCTTGCGCGGCGATTTTTCCGTGCCGCAGAAAAATAAAACTGTGCAATTCGTCTTTTCTTTCTTTTTCGGCGGCTTCAATAAAATTCAAAATGGCTTGCGATGAAATTCCGAGAGACTCTGGTGTCGCGTCTTCCGCCTTTTGCTCGGGTGCTTTGCAGCCGGTGAACAGGAGGAGAAAAAAGAGCAGCAGGGTGACGATGTTTTTCATGACGTATGCAGTTAAGGTTCGACGGGATAGTTAAATGTACGCATTATTGGCTGGTTTAGGGCGGCCGTTTTATAGACGGATCGCCGGACGAGCAGGCCATTCAGCCGCGGAGGCATCGTCGTGACGAGCGGTTGGTCGCAGGGGAGCGCCAGCCAGAAATTCGATAGCTTTATTATACTTTTTTCTTGTTAACTTAGGATAGTCGGGCTGCAGATAAGCATTTTTCTATGACCTAACCTTTCTTCATGGGTGTCTTCCCCTACAAGTCGATCGCGTGGAGTGGCCTAATCGCGCTGGGTTGGTTGCTGTATGTTTCCGTCCCAGCGTATGCCCAGCAGGACACGGCCGCCATCGCGTTGCCCGATCAGCTCCTCTTCAAGCACCTCTCGGTGGATGAGGGATTATCGCAGTCAACGGTCAACGCCATTGTGAGCGACAAACTGGGTTTTGTGTGGATCGCTACCGAAGACGGCCTCAATCGCTATGACGGCAACGAGTTCAGGGTCTTCCGCCACGACGCCCAGGACAGCACGTCCATCAGCCATAGCGTTGTGTATGCCCTCGTGGAAGACACGGTGACCGGCAATTTATGGATCGGCACGTCGGGCGGTTTGAACTACTACAATCACGCCACGGAACAATTTGGTCTTGTCCCCTTAAACATCGATCCGGGCACCTATGCCAGTCTCGACGTCGACTATGCCCGGAACAGGATTTGGATCGCCTACGGTTTGGGCGGCATCAGTTACTACGATATCAACACGGGCACGTTGCACACGGTGGACCACCCGGGCTTAAGAGAAATTATGGCGTGGTCGATCCAGGTGCGCGCCGACAAAGTGTATATCGGTACGCTGGGCCAAGGATTGAAAATCTATGACATCGCACACGATGCTGTGGCCACTTACGATGCCACCACGAAACCTTCGGTCGACAATGAGATCAGAACGCTCTATGCCGATGACGACTGCCTGTGGTTGGGTACCAGAGACGAAGGCTTGCAACGCTTTGGCTACGACGAAACTACCGTACAGACCAACACCTTCAACTTAGGCACGCGAAGCCGGGGCATTTGGTCACTGGCCGAGGATAAGGATGGCCAGGTGTGGGTGGGCACCGACGGCGCCGGGCTGGTGGTGTATTCGCCGCGCACCGGGGCGTTCAGAAATTTTACACGTTCCGAAACCGACAGCCATAGCCTTAACGACAACACGCTGCGCGCCGTGTACATCCCGCCGGTGGGAGGTGCCTGGATTGGCACCTACGACGGAGGCTTGAATTATTACGCCGCGCTACCACTCCGTTTCAGATTATTCGAACAGACAACCGGAAACGGCACCCTGCCAAAACACCCCTCCATAACCGCCCTCGCTGAAGAAAAATCGGGAAGGATATGGATCGGCACGGCCGATGGACTGAGCTACCTGGAACATGGCCAGGTCTATTCGTTTGGGCACATGTTTTCTACGGGATATACCGAAGTTATCCTCGCCCTGTGTACCGACCGGTATGGTGGTGTTTGGGTGGGTCTTTATCGACAGGGACTGATCTATATCGATAAGAATAGACGCATCACACGCTATCTCAACGATCCGCAGGATCCGGCGAGCTTGTCCGAGAACTCCGCCTGGACCATCGCCGAGGATTCACTAGGCTATGTGTGGGTCGGTACCGACAACGGGCTGAATCGGTTTGATCCGGCCACACGGAAGTTTTTGAACTTCCGCCAAGCACCCGGGGGCAACATGAAGCCTCTGTTCGAAATCAACCGGACGGTTCGCGCGCTCCAGGTGATGGCCGATGGAACGCTTTGGGTAGGCATCTTTGGTGAGTTGATGCGGTATAGCTACAAAACAGACCAGGTGGCGAGATTTCCCGTCATCACCGACGGCGACAAGCAAATAAGAGACATCCGCGTCATCACCCTCTGTGAGGACCGGCGCCATCGCCTTTGGGTCGGCACCTATGGCGACGGTCTTTGTTCGTTCGATGACACCACGCAAAAGTTCACCATTGTCACCGAGCACGAGAACTTGCCAAACAATTTCGTGCTGGCCATACAACCCGGTGCGGGGAACGACATGTGGATGGCCACCAACGCCGGCCTGAGCCACTACGATACCCAAAACGGAATCTTTCTGAAGTTCGACGAGAACTATGGTGTGCAGGGGAACACGTTCAAACGAAATTCTTCTCTCCGTCTTCGGAACGGCGACCTCATGTTTGGAGGAACAAATGGTTTCAACCTGTTCACACCCATCACACTCACGCCGGACTTCTATGATCTCAACATAGCCTTGACCGACTTCCGGATCTTCGACAAGTCCATCCAACCCGGCGACCGCCTGCTCCCAAAAAGCATTACCGCGCTGGACAAGATCACCCTACCCTATAATGATTCACGGTCCATCAGCTTTCGTTTTTCGGCGCTGCATTTTGTTTCGCCATCGCAGATAAAGTATGAATACAAGCTGGAGAATTTGCTGGACACCTGGCAGAAGGCCGGCAAGGATCACACCGTCACGTTCACCAGCCTGCAACCGGGCACTTTCCGGTTTGTGCTCCGCGCATCTTTTAATGAACAGACCTGGGGACCGGAGAAAGTGATCGAGATCGTGATCCAACCACCGTGGTACAAAACCACGGTGGCAAGAATCGCGCTGGCCACGTTCCTCGCCCTGTTGACCGTTGTTTTTTTCAGGCTGAGGACCAATGCCCTGATCCGCCTGAAGGAAAAGCTGGAATCGCGTGTGCGGGAACAAAGCAAAGAAATCAAGGACCAGAACGACGAGTTGGCTGCTCAGAATGAAGAGCTGACACAGCGACACGAAGAGATGGCCTCGCAACGCGAGGAGATCACTGCGCAGAACGAGATCCTCACGGAAACCCAGCGTCAAATGGCCGAACTGAACCGGGGCCTGGAGCGGCTTGTGCAGGAACGTACCCAGTCGCTGGACAACACCATCCGCCAACTGAACAAAACCATCTACGAGCTCGACGCCTTTGTCTACAGCGCCTCCCACGATTTGATCGCTCCCCTCAAATCGGTGATGGGGCTGATCAACCTTTCACGCCAGGTCAACCCCGGCAATGAAGAACATGCGCGCTACCTCGACTACATGGAAGCCAGCATCAAGAAGCTCGACGATGTGATCAAGAGCATGATCCAATTTTCCCGCAATTCCAACGCCGAGTTGATCACCGAACGCGTCAACCTGCGCCAGGCGTTAGAAGAGGTCGTCAACGATCTGCGCTACATGAAAGAATTCGACAAGATCGACTTTGCCATCGTTGTCGATCCCGCAGCCATCGTGATGATCGACGCGCAGCGATTGAAGATCATCGTCACCAACCTGGTGAGCAACGCTATAAAATATGCCGATCCCTTCAAGACGCAAAAGGAGGTGAAGATCCAGTTCGAGCCGGGGAACACCAGTTGGAAACTCTACGTATCCGACAACGGCATCGGCATCGACAAAAAATATCTCAGCCGCGTATTTGAAATGTTCTACCGGGCCACCGAACGGTCGCAGGGGTCCGGGCTCGGTCTCTATATTGTCAAGGAAACCGTGGACCGGCTGAAAGGCGAGATCTTTGTCGATTCGGAAAAAGGAAAGTGGACCCGCTTTGAATTGATCTTCCCGGCGGATGTCTGACACGGGCTCCCCGGTGTTGAAAGGACCTGTTGCCCTTAGTTTTTGGATTTGATCCTCTGTAAATTGCATATTGAGGCAGATTCGACGACCATGAAGAGCAGGATCATACTTAGTCTGGCGATTTGGATGGCAGGTGCCGGCATGGCGGCTGACCAGCCCGGCACGTATAAAATCGCGCACCTCGTGTAAACACCGGGTTGTCGCACAACGAAATAGTGAGCGTTCACAAGGACCGCAAGGGTTTTCTCTGGATCGGCACCGCCAGCGGCCTGAATCGTTTTGATGGCTATACGCCAAAAGTGTTTCAACAAAATTCGCGCGACACCACCTCCCTCAGCAGCAACTCCATCTAGCGGATCTTCGAGACCCCGGATGGTCGCCTGGGCATTCTCACGGCCGATACATTCAATGTTTATGATCCGGCGCTGGAAAGGTTTCAGCGCAATACGGCAGCGTTCTACAAAACCTACAACATCCCCCCGGGACGCTTGTGGGATATGATGAAGGACGCCTCGGAAATTTCTGGTTTCTCCATTTACAAAACGGAGTAGGCTATTACAACGCTTCATCAAAAAAAATGACCTGGTTCCGTCACAGCACGGAGACGACAACACCATTGCCACGGATACCGTGCGCGCCTTTTGCACACCAGCGGTGTGTTGGAGAGGCTTTCTTCTGTAAAGGGCACCTGGAAGATCGCGGAAAGAATAGCAGCGTTGTACGAACGAAATCACGGCGAACGCTACAGCTATCGTATGGCCTTGGATAAAGACGACGATCTTTGAATCTGCGCATTGGACAACTTGCAGGAAAAATCAAATGATCTTTTCCCGTATCGCTTTCGCCACGGCTTCCGGGCCGCACTGAACGTGCAGCTTCTGATAGATATTTTTTAAATGCCGTTTCACCGTTTCAGGAGAAATGGAAAACTCCAGCCCGATCATGCGATACGAAAAACCGCGCGACAAAAGCTGAAGCACTTGTTGCTCGCGGGGCGTAATGTGGTATTGTTCGCCGGTTTCTTTGGGTTTGTGAAAGACGGTCAGCACTTTTCGCGCAATGCCCGGCGACATGGGTGCGCCACCTTCCATCACATCGCGGATGGCGAACATCAATTGAACATAGGTGTCACGTTTTAACAAATAGCCATCGGCGCCGTTGCTGAGGCAGGTGAAGAGCTTGTCGTCGTCGTCAAAGACCGTGTGCATGATCACTTTCACGGTGACGTCGATCTCCTTGATAAGTTTCACGCCTTCGATGCCGCTGCACCCGGGCATGTCGATATCCATGATGACCACGTCGGGGCGCTCGGCCTTGATTTCGGCGTGAACGTTTTGACAATCACCATACGTTCCCAACACCTTGAAACCGTCGGTGGTGCTGATGAGCATCTCCAGGACGTCCCTGAGTTTTTCATTGTCCTCATAGATGGATACCGATATCATAATACAAAGGAAGCTACTGCCCATTCATTTTCAATACCCCTTTTGGGTCATGCTGCTTCAAGGGGAAACGCAGCACAATGCGCGTGCCTTTTCCCGGCTCCGACTGGATCGCGATGGTGCCCCGAAGCTCCGCAGCCCGTTCCTTCAGGTTGTAGATGCCGTTCCGGTCCGTCCGTGCCTTGGGGTCGAAGCCCTGGCCGTTGTCCTCGATGGCGAGCAGCAGCGTCTTGTGTTCGATCGAGATCGAAACCGTGGCATGCGTGCACTGCGAATACTTTACCAGGTTGTTCACCGATTCCTTAAACACGAGATAGACGTTGCGGCGTTGCTCCATGGTCAGGCTGATCTGCTCAATATATTCGGGGATGGCGAACTGGTAATTGATCTGCTTGGCTTCAAAGAGTTCGGACGAGTAGCGGGTCATGCGGGCGATGAGGCTGGCCAGCGCGTCGTTCTTGGGGCTGATATTCCACACAATGTCGTCCAGCGAACCGCTGATCTGTTGCACCTCGTCCACCATGCGCTCCAGGAAAGGTTTGGAGGGATGTTCGCCGGCCAGTTTGTTTTGGGCAAGTGCGCCCATAATGCTGATGCTGCTCAGCGACGAGCCGAGCTCGTCGTGGAGGTCGGCCGAGATCCGGTTGCGGATGTGTTGCAAACGCAGCAATTGATTGATGCGATAGCGGTATAAAGCATATAAGAGTGCCGCGATGGTCAAAACGACGAGTGTCCTGAACCACCACGTTTCATAGAATGCCGGCAACACGATGAGCTGGAGCTTCACTTCGTGTGGACTCCAGTTGCCAAACGCATCGCCTGCCTTGAGGTGAAGGGTATAACTTCCCGGATTCAGGTTGGTGTAATACGCCTGGTGGTTGGCGTTGGTGTAGTTCCATTCCTTTTCAAATCCTTCCAGCGAATAAGCGTATTGATTGTCGTGTTGCTTGCGGAAGTTGAGCGCCACAAAGTCGACGGTAAAAGAATTGTCTTCACGGGCCAGCGTGATGGGAGCGCTAAAATTCAGGTGCTGTTCTTTTTCGTGGATCTTGAAACTGCTGATCGCCAGCGGCGGCGGGTTGATCGGCTCCAGCAACTGGCGCACGTCGAGGAAGTTGAATCCATTGGTTTGGCCTACAAACAGCAGATTTTTATCCGCGCTGGTAAATAACCTTCCGGCGCTGTTGTTGCTGAACAGGCCGTCGTTCACCGTAAACCGCAAGGTGCGTTTCAGCGAAGGGAAGATGCAGTACAATCCTTCATAGTTTCCCATCCAGATGTGCCCGGAGCGGTCTTCGGCCAGGCCCCGGTTTTCGCGATCGTAAAACCCGTTGGCGGTGGTGTAGATCGCGACGATCTTTCCTTCAGCGTTCAGTTGTGTGAGACTTCCCCAGCGCGCCACCCACAGGTTACCCGCATGATCTTCCAGGATGGAATTCACGGCGTGATCGGGGATCGAATCCGGCAATACATTCGCGTCGAGCGCTGTGAACTGTTTGGCGTTTTCGCCGGCTTGATACAGACCGCCATAGGTGCCCAGCCATATTTTTCCCTGCGGGCTGCTGACGATGCTCATGAGCAGACTGTTGTTTTTCAGAAGCTCGTGCTGTGTCGCGTCGCTCCACGGCGTGATATCCTTCTGAAGTTTTTCATCCAGTATGCGGATGCCTTCATCGGAATTGCCGAGCCAGAGGTGATCGTGCTGGTCGAAAAAGCCGTACATAAAGAACGGAACCGAGAAATAGGTGTTGGCCAGCACACTGAGCGGGGGCGTGACAAATTTTTCTTTTTCAAGATCATACACAAAGATGCCGGGGCGTGTATAGTCGAGTCGATCGGTGCCAATCCAGAGGGTGCCGTCCGCGCGTTGCTCCATCCACCGTGTTTCGGCCGTGGCTTCTTGCGGGAAGGCGATCAAAGCATACGTTCCCGATGATACGTCCCAGCGCAACACGCCGGTGTGCGACAAGCCGAGATAAAAAACGTGTTCATATCCTTTGCGCTGATCGGCGGTGATCACGTTTACATCCACGGGCCAATGCACCAGGTTTTTGGGGAGCTCGTGGCCTTGAAAGAGATTGCTGCGGGGGTGATACTTCACAATGCCCCGCGACGTGCAGATCCACACGATGTCGTTTTGGATGTCGCGGTAAATGTCGTTCACTTCAAAGGGCTCGTCCAGGATGCCGGCAAAGAAGTGGAATGTTTTCTGGTCGGGCCGGAAAATGCCTACGGTTTGTTCGTTGCCGATCCAAAGAATGCGCTTCCCAAATTCATCGGTTCCTTCTTCGATACAACGCACTTCGTTCTTGCGCTGCCCGGTGGCAAACATTTGGCGGGCGCCCGTGCGGGTGTTGTATTGGATGAGGCCGTGGTCATAGGATCCGATCCACAAATAGCCGTCGCGGTCGGCGTAGGCCGTGTTGAGCAGCAATTGTTCCTGGTTCGAAGGATCTTTGCAATCCACTCCCCATACGCAGACCATGCTGTCCATTTGCGCGTCATAGCGGAACAATCCGTTGTCGCGGCCAATAGCCCAAAGGGTATGGTCGGCATCTTCTACGAATGAAGCTTTGATCCACACAAAAGTGGTTTGTTCAAAATCATAATGTTTGACCTTCCCGGTCTTCAGGTCTATGCGGTTAACGCCCCGGCGGTCGCTGAACCATCCTAAACCTTTCGAATCGATAAAAAAGTCACCCGTCTGTTTGTCGGGCATGTTGGGCATCGGCTTCATTGTTTTTCGCAGCGAGTCGATCCGGCAAACGCCGTTCAGGTCCGAGGCGAGCCACAAGTTGTCGGTGGCGTCGCTGGCGATGTTGGAAACAAATTTTGTTTCGGGTGTCAAAAAGCTTTTGAATGTCGTGCCGTCGTATCGCACGGGACACAGACGGGTGCCAAACCACATAAACCCGGCGTGATCGCGCGTGGCCGACAACACCGTGTTGCTTGGCAGTCCATCGCGCGACGTGATGGTTTCAAACCGGAAAGCGGGAAGCTGCGCCCGGCAGGGAAATACCCCTAGTGCAGCGATCCATACGAACAAGCATGACAAAGCAGTCCGTGTCATCATCAGAGGGGGTTTGGAGGACTCTATCAAAGATAGAACTCCTCCACCTCCGTTCCTAGAAAATACTCCCCGGTGGGGAGCAATTTCGGGTGGATGCGTTTGACGCCATCTTTCTATTTTATCTCCACCTTCATATTTTTTGTGATCAGCGATTGGCCACCGTCTTTGTAGATCGCTTTGACGGCATATTCATACGTGCCCTTCAGCACCTGCGTATCGGCAAACGCATACTTGTCGCCGGCCACCTGCTGGTACATTTCCAGCCCGCCGCCGTTGAACGACCGGTAGACCAGAAAGTAATAGTCTCCTTTCGCCGGGTACTTCCAGCTCAGCCCCACCGATTTTTTGTCGGTGCCTACTTTTGCCACAAAGCCTTCGATCTTCTGCCGCATGCCCGAATCGTATACGCGCACCTTCAGCGGAAAAGAGCGTTCGGAGATGTTTCCATCGTCGTCGCTGGCGATGAGACTGTATTCATACCAGATCTGCTTTTTCACTTTGGTGTCGGTGAATCGCGTAGAATCTTTGCTGAGCCGCGCCACCTCCGTCCACGCGCCGCCCAGTTCGCGTTTGTAAAGCGTTTGACCTTTGGCATCGGCGCTGTTGCTGGGTGCCCACGTGAGTCTGACGGTCGTGTCGGAAACGACAAAGTTGATGAAGACCGGCGCCACGGGCCGCACGTGGTCGGGTTTCTTCAATTCCAGGATGTCGGAGTAGGCGCTGGGATTCCGGTTTTTGTCGAAGGCCACGATGCGGTAATATATTTTTTCCGTCAGCGTATTCAAGGCCAGGCTGTCGGTGAACGTGGAGTCGGCAATGAAATTCCGTGTGATCGAAATAAACGTGTGATCTTTTGCATTGGCCCGGTAGACGAGATAACCCATCAGGTCGCGTTCTTTTCCCAAGGTCCACTTCACGTGAACAATGCCTGTGGTATCGATCCTTCCCAAAAGGCCGGCCGGTTTCAGCGGCGCAACGGTGTCGATCATGGTGACATAGGCTGGAATGGAAATGCCGGCGTTGCGGGCCGTATCGATGGCCGACACCACGTAGTAGTTTGTTCCCCAGGGCACGGCCGTGGTGTCGGTGTAGGTAACGCTCTCTTTGCCCAGCGGCTTTAGCGTGAGGGGCGCGAAGGGTCCGTTCATGGACTCGCTCCGGCCGACCATGTAGCCGGCGAAGTCGGGTTCACGCGTGCCTTTTTGCCACGTGAGTTTTACTTTTCGTTTACCCAGGTGTTCAGCCACCACTTTCAGCGGAGCTGCCGGCGCCGTTTTGTCGACGCCCATCACGGGCATGGCAGGCGAGGGACGGCCCAGATCGCCAAAGGGCGTTATGCCGGTGATGCGATAGAAATATTTTTTATAGTTCTGCTGAAGGGAATCCGTAAAAATGATCTGGTCATCCGATTCGCTCCGGCCCGTTGTAGGCTGCACAAACGGCTTGCTGTTTCTGCGCTTGTAGGTTTTGCCACCGTCGTCGGAACGTTCGATGTAATATGCAGAGAAGTAGGCGTTGGAAAATGTCCGGTTCCAACGGAAGCTCACTTTGCGATCGAATTCTTCATATCGGATCTCCGGCATCGGCACCAGGGCTTGCGATTGATTGGTGTTGATGAGCACGGCGGCCGAATCGGACTTCACCTCGCTGGGGTTGGTCAGGGCATGAACGGAATACAAATAGGTTTTTCCCTTCTGCGCCGTTTTGTCCACGAAACGAAGCCCCAGTCCCTGCGCGACGAAAGCGTTGTTGTCGGCGATCAGCAGTGCCATGGAAAACCGGTTCTCCTGGTCGTACTTTTGGTTGAACGCCGCACCGAGATCCACGTCGTTTGTCTTGCCGCGTTTGTCCGGCTTGAACGAGGGAATGTTCGATTTGCCATAAAGCAACGTCGCGGCCACGGCGGCCGTGGTGTCGGAGTGACGTGCCCGCGCTTTCCATTCTGCGAGCGTCCACGGTTTGATCGGTGCAGCATTCAATTTTTCTCGCACGGGCCGGGTGGTCATCTTGGGCGTGATCTCCATGCGTTCGATCACATACCCGGCGTCGTTATAGGCTCTCCACAACAAGGGATCGGAGGGAGCCCAACGCAACACAACGGAGTCGCCGTAATATCTGCCCACCATGTGAAGCGATCGTTCATAGCGCAACGAATCCGTCGCCTTGACTTTTTTTTGTGAGGTCACGGGCTTTTGAGCCTTTGCAAAATGCTGTGCAGCCAGCAGGATGAGGAAGATGGCAATCGTTCTCATAATCTTATTTTTTTATCAACATGGTTTTTGTGTGAATGGGGGCACCCGTATTGGTTTGCGCGAAATCTTCCGGGTGATGATAATACGGGCGCGTCTTGCTCGCGTAGTTGAAATTTAGTTTCAGGGTGAGCGGCGCATACGCAGAGATCGGCACAAATTCGTCGGAGGCGAGCGACGACATCGACGGATAGAGCCCGGCCAGGAGCAGGTCCCAGAAATGATTGTCGAGAATGTCGGCGGCGCGGTTGCGAACGTTGATCCATTCCAAGGCATTGACCGACGCGATCTGGTAGCTGATGGTGATGGTCTTGTCGTATCTGCGCATCATGTCGGAGATGGGCTTGCTCACCGATGAAGAACTTTTTTCATAGGAAACCGCCTCGCCTTCATAGGACTTATTGACGAGTGCCGACGCGGCCTGCATGGCCATCGGCTTTGAACCGACGGCGCTCAGTTTCAGTTGCGCCAGGGCAGGGACCGTAAGCAGGGTGATGGCCGCAGCGAGAAAGATTTGAAAGGTTTTCATAGCGTTTGTTATTTTAACATGATCATTTTTGTAACTCCGGACTTGCTGACCACCTCGTTGGCATAGGTCTTAATGTATTGCGAGATGACTTGCGTATTGATCTCCGCATTGGTCAGCGGGGGATCGACGGACCCGACCGAAAAGTCTATTGGGCGCGATGCCGGTTCAAAGAAGGCGATCTCCTCGAGCGGCGTTCCGAAAGAACGGATATAGCGCGGGCCCAATTCTTCGTAGTAACCTCCGTAGAAAACTTTGGCCCAAGGTTCATAGAAGGCATGACGCGTGTGTTCTTCCGACCACCGGTTGCGTGGCTTGGCTTCCGACACGACAACCAACGGACCGATCTTATAGCCATCGTCTGCAAAGGTGTAGTTGAATCCCTTGATGTCGAACACATCGAAACCTTCGCTCAATCCATAGTCGGCGGCGTATAATTCAAGGATACCAAAAGCGTCTTTGCGCGCGGTCGATGATGCTTCGGAGTGCGAAAGCTTTTCGGACAGGGTGTTGTACTTGCTGGTTTTAAAATAATAGCGGTGCAACTCGATGTCCGGCGCCTTCTTCATGGAAATATGCACACCGGTTAGCGCACTGTTGTTGACGTCGACAAAGTTGTAGCTGCCCAGATACTTGTTTACCGTATCGTGTGTGAAGTTGCCCATCAGCGCCGTGCTCTTGAGCGCATCGAGTTTTTGAATGCCGCTGCCGATCGAACCCGCTGCGGCGACAACGGAAGTGGACTTGATGCGCTTCACCAATTTGAATTCGATCAACTGATCGTTTGGCAATGTGGGGATGGTGAACGATACGCCGTAACGGCCATAGGAGGATACGCGCGTTTCAAATGTTCCAGACGGGCCGCCCTGGTAGGACGTAAAAACCGCAATCAGGTCATAGTTGGGATCGTTCATCAGGCAAGGCACGCTTTGGCTAAGCTCGATGTATCCGGTCGTGGCCTCTTTTTGCAGGAGATACCGCTGGCGGCTGATGGGATATGTGGCCACCACAGCGTTGGTGAGTTTGCTAATGCATTCACCGGTGCCAAAGTCGAGGCTTCGTTCTTCGATCATCGGGTTGCCTTTGAACGTACACGGCTTTTTGGTGGCCCCAATGACCTCAAAGGCTTGCACCTTTACCTTGATGGTGTATTTTTCTTTCGGATCAAGCGCTGCATCTTTATAGATCGTGGCCAGTTTGCCTTCGTCCGTGATCCGGAAAGTACGGTTCAGGGTCTTGCTGCAAACAATTTCGCCGGTGCTCTTCTTGATCACGTCAAACTGTTGCAAGTCTATCCGGAAGGTGCGGAGCACTTTCACGCCTTTGTCGTTGAGCATGGGGATCACGAAATCGGTTTCCACAGGGTAATTGAATGCGGTTTGCGGATCGGCCAGGATGGAGGTGTTGTTTCCGGCCGGACTCAGCTCGCTGATGATCGGTATGCCACCAAACGGATTGTACTCCGGCACACAACGGCTGCCGACCTCAACGTGGAAGTTCATGTGACCCGAGATCAGCCCACCCAACACGTTGTATTCACCATGAAGCCAGCCGTCGAACCAGGTAGGATTCGGTATACCCATCGTCATGAGCGCGGCGGCCTTCACTTCGGCCACGGCGACGTTGCCCGTGAAGAACCATTCGTCCACACTCAAGCCAAAGGCGAACTCGGCCCACATATACAGTTGACCGTTGGCATACCAGCCATTCACACCCGGCTCCTTTGCTGCATCACAACCTGCGCTCAGCTTTCTCAACGCGATATCGAAACCGATGCCCGCACCGAGCCGCATATAGAAGATCAGGAAGCGAAGGTTGGCGGGTCCGTAGCCCATGCTGGCACCAAAGGCAAGGCCTTCCCCCATGCCCATGTCGCCCGTGCGGTTTCCGCTGTAGCCTTTGATTTGGTCGAGCACTTGCTGGGGTGGCGGCGGCACGCCGGGGATGTCGTGGTTCCCCATCATCAGGTAGCCGTCGTAGTTCAGGAAATTCACAAGGCTCAGCCGTATCCGATCCGACGGTTCGCCCACTTTGAAGAACCATTGACTCTTGCCGGCATCGATGTTGAGGTGGATAAAGCCATGACCATCGATCACACTGGCCAGGTTCACGTTCACCCCGACCATCGCATCGAAGATATCGTTGGCAAAGTCGTAGCGGATGATGCCTTTACCTTTTACAAATGCCTTGTCCGTTTGCATCAACGGGCAAATCATTGCCGCATCGATGTCGATGCTCATCGACACCGGTGCCATCGTGCTGGTGTTCACGATCGCCTCGAATGTGCCCGAGGCCTGGAACGACGTGCCATCGCTCACCCCCATGATGATGGTGGCCTTGAAACCGGCACGGTTGGCGGTGGGCGTATACGTATTAGCGAGCGGCGCCGGGCCGGCGCTATAAAAATCTTTCGGGTTGAGCACGGGCTTCTGACTGAGGTTGTAAAACACGCCGCCGCCAAAACCAAAGATGCTGACGGGAATTGGTCCGCC
>Ga0209050_1000965_pt1 | contig 37080 bp, 37 predicted proteins | sample Araplavi_mTSA_r2_FD_184276 | JGI IMG/M metagenome (GOLD analysis project Ga0209050, IMG submission 184276) | Arabidopsis root microbial communities from North Carolina, USA - plate scrape MF_Cvi_mTSA_r2 (SPAdes) (version 2) | ecosystem: Host-associated > Plants > Roots > Endosphere | place: USA... | reverse complement strand
CGGCAGCGCCGCCGTCTTCGCAGCAATCGCCGCGTTCTTCGTCTTCGTCTTGCTTGGCATACATGCTCCTGATCGTCATGCTATGCCTCGCACACAAAATTTCTGACAGGCTCGCGTCCGTCTGCGGTGCTGCGCAGTTCATCACTGGAATCTGCCACGGAGATCTTGAAATGCTTTGTGAAGCGTCCGCATCTCACTTTGATAATGTGAATGTGCTGGCAATCAGTTGCTGCACAACACTGCACTTCAACCTGGAGGGAGCGACCTTGGCACAAGACTGGCAAAAGGAGTACGCGGCATCAGTCACCACGTACATCAATGACACGAATCAATTTCTCGGCCTGACTGGATTTACCGTTGGCGTCTCTTGCCTCGGCAAGCCGTCTCTGTACGCACTCGTTGGCATGGGACTGCTGCTGCTGGTGTGGGGATATCGATTTCGGGCCTATCGCCACCGGCTGGACGCGCTGAGAGCTGTTGGGCATGAGGCCATGAAGCCCTCCGCTTTGCTCCGCAGCTGCTTACCTGCAGTCGCAGGATGGATCTTTCTAGGTGCCGTTGCTTTAGGTGTGCTGAAGCTCTAAGCCTGCCAGACCGCCATTGATCCGACGGCTGTTCCTGCAGACGTTCTCCCGCCGCCACTACCAATTCGCTTGGCGTCACAGCTCGTGGACAGCGCTACGCGACGCAGGCTGACGCTGGTGAAAGTCGAGTCACACGATCCCTCGTTCCCGGACGAGGCCGGTCGCAACGCGCATCTGGCAGGCAAGGTCGCGGCAGCGCTGATGGCGCAAGCACCGGATCTGCTGCAGCACTCGCCGAGCATCTCGAAGGTGGAGGTGCTTGCCGTGAAACTGCCGTCCTCGAAGTAACACTGCTTGTCAGCAAGCGGTCCCGGCGTGTAGCCGGACGGACAGACATCCCGAACGGCATTCGTCGTTGGGCGCAGTGTTCGATGACCATGGCGCCCACTTTCTCTTCGGTGCGGCCGGGACAACGGCAGCGTTCCCACGGCGGCTAGGCGTCGCGTCGCGCCCGGACATGAAATCATCCGCAACTGATGCGCAGCCGTTCGCGGGACGTCGGCGTGCAACAGACTCCATCTGCAGGTGGCGGAACTTCGGGCGCCGAGTCACCACTCTCTTCGGCGGACTGCGGGTGACGGCCGAACCGGCTTTCCGCAAGCTGACCCTGGATTCGCTCGATCGGATGTCGCAGTTCGCGCACAGATGCTCGTCCGGATCGACTGTCCGGGAGGTACTTGTCAGCGTTCGGTAACTGTCCACGCAGACCACTCACCGCACTCGCCGGGATGTCGCGGCGAGCGCAACTGTCCTGAGCATCTGCTGGTCGTGCGACGTCCGTTGCCGGGGTCAGTGCGCCTCGAGTGTTGAGGCGGCGCTCGCCGGCCGCTCGAAACCAGTGAGAAGTGACGCTCAGCCGGCCACAACGGTGACCGCGGAGATATCCTCAACGGCAGAAACTGGATAGATCAGCGCGTCCCCAAAGCTCTTCGGAGGCGATCGAGGTATCCAGGCTGCAGGCTCGCGTTGCCCGCGAAAGCCGTGTCGATCATCTCGATGAATATCCGCGTGCGCTTTGCGAGCAGTCTGCGCTCCGGGTAGACCAGATGGACCGCGGCGGCGGGGAGTGGATGTCCGGGCAGCAACGCCTTGACGCGCCCGGCGCGAAGCTCCTCCTCGAAGACCCAGACGGGTGCGAGGCCGATCCCGAAACCCTGACGTACCGCGCTCACGATCGCTTGCTGGTTGTTGAGGCGGTAGCGACCGCGTACCGTGATGTCGCCGCCAACGAAGGGCCAGAGGCCCCCGGAAGGCAATCGGGTGTTCAGGATGCATTCGTGCTGCATCAGGTCGCTTGGCGTGGCGGGCTCGCCATGGCGTTCGAGGTATTCGGTGCTGGCGAAGACGGCGCGCTCTGATACGCCGACCTGTCGCGCCACCAGCAAGCTGCTTTTCAAGGGCCCCACGCGCACAGCCAGGTCGAAGCGCTCGGCGATGAGGTCGACGTAGTCGTCGGACAGATGCAATTCGACTTCGAGCTGCGGATTCTGCGCGAGCAGGGGGGCTATCAAGGGTTGCACATGCAGCAGACCGACAACCATCGAGCAACTGACGCGCAGCAGGCCCCGGGGCATTTCCTTGCCGCGGGCCACCGATTCGGCCTCGGCGATCGTGTCGAGCGCACGCCGGGCCTCGGTGTAGTAACGCTCCCCCTCGATCGTCAGCGACAGCTTGCGCGTTGTCCGATGCAGCAGGCGCACGGCAAGGTGCGATTCCAGAGAACCGATATGCCGACTGACATTGGGTTGCCCGATGCCGAGTTCGCGCGCCGTCGCGGAGAAGCTGCCGGTTTCCACCGCGCGCACGAAGCACTGCATCCACAGCAGCTTGCCCGTTTGCCGAACCCCATCGCCTCTCTGCTCGGACAGGTCCGGAGCGGCCGCCTGTTCAGTCATCTGCCTTTGGGTCATTCCTCTTTCGCATGGATGATCGAGCATGAAGCCCCGAAGCCGTTCATTCCGCGTGGTCAGAGCATAGGTGATATGCGGTCCCCCTTGCTTCCAGGGGGCGGCGTGCGGCAGCACACTGAAGCCCTGTCATCAGAGCGTGCTCAGGAGAAAACCCATGAAGATCGAACTCAACGGCCGCAAGGCCCTCGTGACCGGATCCACCGCAGGAATCGGCCGAGCCATCGCCGAGGGCCTCGCCCGCGCCGGCGCGTCCGTGGTCGTCAACGGACGCACCAAGGAACGCGTGGATGCCGCGCTCAAGGAACTGCGTGCGCTGCTGCCGGACGCAGAGTTCATCGGCGTCGTGGCCGATGTCTCCACGGCTGAAGGCTCCGCCTTCCTGGCGGCTGAGGTCAAGGACGTTGACATCCTCGTCAACAACGCGGGCACGGCCCATCCGAAGGGCTTCTTCGAACAGAACGACGCCGACTGGCTCGACCTGTACCAACTCAATGTCATGAGCGGCGTTCGCGCCTCTCGTCACTACATGCCCGGCATGATGGCGCGGGGCTGGGGACGCGTGGTGTTCATCAGCAGTGAGTCTGCCATTGCCGTCCCCAAGGAAATGATTGACTACGGCGTCACGAAGACGGCCCAGCTCGCCGTCTCAAGAGGGTTGGCGGAACTGGGCAAAGGAACGGGCGTCACCGTCAACGCCGTCCTGCCGGGTCCCACGCGCTCCGAGATCATGGACAACTGGATGAAGGCGTCGGCGAAGGAACAGGGCATCACCCAGGACGAAGCCGAGCAGAACTTCCTGGACAAGACGCGACCCTCCACGCTGATCAACCGGCTTGCGACGACCGAAGAAGTGGCGAACATGGTCGTCTACGTGTGTTCGCAGCAGGCTTCCGGCACGACCGGCACTTCGCTGAGAGTCGATGGCGGCGTCGTTCGCTCGATCATTTGAGAGGCTGAAGCTGCCGAGCGCCGTGGTCAATGGCCGTGAACGGACACGTCTCTGTCAGGCCACCGCTGCCGCCGGCGGCCGCTCGATCGGCAGGCCAGCGGCAATCCAGGCGTCGATGCCGCCATGCAGCGGCCGAACGTTGGTGAAACCGGCGCGCTGCAGTTGCTGCGCCACCTTGGCAGCCGAGGCCTCGTTCGGACAGGCGCAATAGACCACCACCTGGGCATCGCGCGGCAGGTCGGGTGCGCTGTCCAGTGCGGCGTTCACCGACCAGGGCAGCGCACCGGGAATGGTGCCGTCGCGTTCGCGGCTGCCGGCCGAACGCACGTCGACGATCGCCGGCGCGATGCCCTGGCTGATCAGCAGTTCCAGCTCGGACACCGTGATGCGCGACGTGCGCAGTGCCCGGATCAGCCGGTGCCGCTGCCCCCACTTGACGACGATGAACAGTGCCAGCGCCAGCAGCAGCACCCCAAGGCCGATGCGGCCCAGGTTCGCGAACACCGAGATGACGTCGTCGATGGCCTCGTGGAACACCACCCCGAGCGTGATGCCGACGCCCGCATAGAGCGTGGCGCCGATCAGGTCGACCATGATGAACGCTGCCAACGGCAACCGCATGCGCCCGCACAGAACGGTGGCGATGGTGGCGAAGCCGGGAATGAACTTGGCGACCAGCAGCGACCAGATGCCCCAACGCTCGAACATCGACTCGGTCTGCCGCACACAGGAGTCGGGCGACATCGAGATGCGGCACACCGTGCGCAGCACGCGACTGCCGTAGCGGCGGCCCGCGGCGTACCAGACCAGGTCGGCCATCAGGCACGCCGACACCGCAGCGCCCAGCAGGGCGACAGCCGGGTAGCGGCCTTCGACGCTCAGCGCGCCGGTCACCACCAACACGGGGTATGCAGGCACGGGCAAGCCGAGCTGCTCTGCCCATACGTTGAAGAAGACGACGCCCAGCCCGTAGTCGGTGAGCCAGCGAAGGATGGTGTTCAACATGAGCCCAAAGGAACGGAGGATATCGCTGTCCCCCGCTCGGCAACTTGGTGTGACCAAGCCCTCATGGGTGCTGTCAACGCCGTACTTGAAGAAGACGACGCCCGGCAGGGCTTCGAAATGCGCGTCGCAGCATTGGCCGCCGGCGCGCGGTCAGGCTGTTTCGGCTTCCGACGACTTTTTCTTGCCCGTCACCGCACCGATGCCGAGCACCAGGACCAGCGCGGCCAGCGCCCCCCAGAAGCCGTAGTGGTTCCACAGCCCGCGCTTCGCATGGCTGTAGCCGTATTGCGGGTCGGCGCCCAGCGTGGTGCGCAGCTCGTCCGGCAGGCTCGTGTAGCTGTTCTCGCCTTCGACGCCCACCAACTCGCAGTCCCAGGTCCACACGTCGGCCCAGAAGATGCCGAAGTGGCTGCACTTGTAGCCCACCTTCAGGTTCTTCGTCTGGGGAATGGCGGCGATCACGTCGGCCGGAAAGGGCGCGACTTCGAACAGTTCGTTCCCCGTGTTGATGACGGCAATCCCGCGCTTGGCGTGGGCAGGAGAGGCAGCGAAGCCCAGGCACAGGGCGGCAGCGACAACCAGCATTCGAACGGACATGGCGGACTCCAGAGGCGGGTGTGTTGAAGGGATGTCTGCTTTTTTGCCGTCGTGGAGATTCCAGGCCCTCCTCCTCAATCGGCGCTGCACATTTTGAGACAAGGCTCGAATGACTTTGGTCGAGGTCGCGCCGCAACCAGGCTGACCAGCGGAAAATACGGGCTGCGTGCCTCCGATTCCCTACTCCGTCGACTGCCCATGAACTCGACCCTCCGCACCCTCGCCCTCGCCGCCCTCTGCACCACGCTGCTCGCCGGCTGCGCCGTGATGAGCAAGGACGATTGCCTGAAGGCCGACTGGCGCGAGCTCGGCCGCCGCGATGCGTCGCAAGGCCTGACGATCGAGCGCTTCGGCGCGCGTGCCGACGCCTGCCGCAAGAACGACATCGGCGCCGACCACGCCGCCTATGCCGCCGGCCATGCCGACGGACAGCGCGCCTACTGCACCGGCGAGCTCGGCGAGAACGATGCAACGCTCGGCAAGGTGTCGGCGCCGCTGTGCGCGCCGGTGCCGCTCGGCAACGCCTACCAGACCGGCTATGCGATGGGGCTGATCCAGTTCTGCACCGCGCGCAGCGGCTACGAATTCGCGCGCCTCGGCGGCACCTACCGCAACACCTGCCCGGCCGACCTGGCCGGCCCGTTCCAGGCCGGGCTGCGCATGGGCACCGAACTGCGCGAGCTGAACAGCCGCCTCGACGGCATCCAGCGCGACGCCACCGAGCAGCGCAAGGTCCTCGCCGACGACAAGTCGAGCGCCGACCAGCGCGACACCGCTCGCCGCCTGCTGCGCCAGCTCGACACCGACGAGGCCGCGACGCGCCGGCTGATCCGCCAGGCCGAGGTGTCCGCGCTGTCGTTCTGATGCGGTCCTGACCGCACGCCTCAGACCACGACGTCGCTGACCAGCAGCGCGCCGCGCCCGGCCGAGGTGGCCGGCGGGTGGCGCGGCTCCTCGGGCAGTTCGGTGGCCTGCTCCCAGATCGCGTTCGCGACCGCCATCGCCGGGCTGGCGCGCATCGCGCAACGCGGCCGCACCATCAGCACGTCCACCGCCGAGATCCAGCGCGGCTGCGCGCACAGCAGCTCGCCGGCCCGCAGGTCGTCGCTCACCATCGATTCGTAGAGCATGCCGAGCCCGAGCCCCTGCGCCACCAGCGCGCGCAGCGCCTGCATGCTCTCGGCGACGCAGGCCACGCGCAGGTGCGGCAACGTGCGCTCGCGCGCCAGGCGCTGGCTCAGGAAGGTCGCGAGCGGGTGCGCATCGGCGTAGTCGATGACCGGGACCGGCCGCTGCCGCGTGCCGGGCAGTTCGAACAAGGGCCGGCCGCCGCGCGCGCCCACCACCGGCATCAGCCGGTCGCGCGCGACCCGCTTGGCGTGGAACAACTCCGGCACCAGGTCGATCGGCGCCTGCGGATCTTGCCCCACCACCCACAGCAGCGACTGGCCGGACAGCAGCGCGGCGCGCGCACCGCGCTCGTCGTGGCCGACGACGCGCAACGGGGTGTCGGGGAACTGGCGCCGGATGCGCCCGAGCAGCAGCGGCAGCAGGCCGGCCTCGAAGCCGTCGGAACTGGCGATCGCCACGGTGTGCGGATCGCGGGACGGCGGGTGGCGCCGCGCGGCATCGAACATCGAGCGCAGCCCGATCGCCAGCGGCGCGAACCGGCGCCCCGCCGCGGTCGGCAGCAAGGGTTGCGCGAGGCGGTCGAACAGCGGTGCGCCGACCCACTGCTCGAGCGCCTGGATGCGCCGCGACAGCCCCGACTGCGACACGCCGCGGCGCTGCGCCGCCTGCGTGAAACTGCCGCAGTCGAGCACCGTCAGGAAATCATCGAGCCACCGGAGGTCCATCGGCGGCGATGCGTCCCCGGCCGCAATGCGTTGTCGGCGGCGGGAACATCCGGGTGTCGGGATGCGTGTGGCGCCAGACCGCTTCGCCGTCGACGAACAGCCGCGACTCGCCGGTCTTCAGCGGCGACCAGGGTTCGTCGAGCGTCAGCGGCGCGGTCGCGATGACGACCATGCGGTCGTCGCGGCGGTTCAGTACGCCGAGGTCGAGCGACAGGTCGCAGTCGACCAGGCGCGCGGTCGGGAACGGATGGCGGCGCTCCAGCACGACCAGCCGGCTGGAGCAGTGCGCGTACAACCCGTGGCCGTTGGACAGCAGGAAATTGAAGTTGCCGTGGCGCGCGATCGACGCGGCCAGCTCGGCGACGCAAGGCGCCATCTCGAGCCAGCCTGGCGGCTGGTGCCGGCCGTCGAAGCGGCGGCGCAACTCCTGCAGCAGCCAGCAGAAGGCCTTCTCGCTGTCGGTGCTGCCCATCGGCCGGTAGGGCCCGCGCAGCGGCGGATTGAAATCGCGCAGGTCGCCGTTGGTCGCGAAGATCCACGGCTGGCCGAACCACTCGCGCTGGAACGGATGGCAGTTCGACAGCATCGGCTCGCCCTGCGTGGCCTTGCGGACGTGGGCCAGCACGATCTTCGACTTGATCGGGTAGCGGCCGACGAACCCGGCCAGCGGCGAATCGCAGGCCGGCTGGTCGTCGAGGAAGACGCGGCAGCCGGAGCGCTCGTAGAACGCGATGCCCCAGCCGTCGGCGTGGTCGCCGGTGCGGCCGCCGCGCTGCGCGAAGCCGGTGAACGAGAACGTGATCGCGGCGTTCGCGCTGGAGCTCATTCCGAGAAGCTGACACATGGCAGGTCTGGTGTTCAATAATCGGCATCCTGTCGGCCAATTGAGGAGAAATGACGAAGTTCGATGCGATCGGTCGCGAGCTGCTGCAGCAGCACAGGCACCACCTCTCGATGCTGTGCGTGGCGGCGTTGCTGGCGGCGTGCGCATCGGGCCCGTCGAGGTCGCCGTCGCGCGACGGGCCCGAGGCGAAGACGCCGCCCGATCTCGCCCGCGTGCCCGATGCGCAGCCGCAGGTCGAACCGATCCGCCCGGGCGGGCCGAACAAGCCCTACGAGGTGCTCGGCAAGGACTACACGCCGCAGCGCGACGACAGCCCGCTGGCCGAACGCGGCCTCGCGTCGTGGTACGGCCGCAAGTTCCAGGGCAAGCGCACCGCGAGCGGCGAGGTCTACAACATGTACGCGATGACGGCGGCGCACAAGACGATGCCGATCCCGAGCTACGCCCGCGTGCGCAACCCGGCCAACGGGCGCGAGGTGATCGTGCGCGTCAACGACCGCGGCCCGTTCCACCCGGGCCGCGTGATCGACCTGAGCTACACCGCGGCGATGAAGCTCGGCGTGCTCGATGGCGTCGCGCCAGTCGAGGTCGAGCGCATCACGTTCGAGCAGATCCGCACCGGGTCATGGCGGCGCGATGGCGATGCGGCGCAGGTGGCTGCGGCGTCACCGGCCCCCGCACCAGCCCCAGCGCCCGCGCCGCTCCAGGTGCCGGTCCCGATCACGGCGCCGTTGCCGGTGCCGGTCGCCACGGCGCCCACTGCCGAACTGCCGGCCGCTTCGGCGCCGGATGCACCGATCGATCCGAAGCCGAGCCGCGCCTTCACGACGGCGGCGCAGGGTTTCTGGGTGCAGATCGGTGCGTTCAAGCAGCGCGAAGGCGCCGAGCAGTTCCAGCGCCGGGTGTCCGGCGAGCTCGACTGGCTGGCGCCGCTGCTGGCGGTGTTCAGCGAGCCGGCGATCTTCCGGCTGCAGGCCGGGCCGTACCCGAGCCGCAGCGAGGCGCAGGACGCGGCAGGGCGCATCCGCGAAGCGCTGAAACTGGTGCCGCTGATCGTCGAGCGGCGGTGAAGGGATGACGACCCCTCGCCCGGTGGGTACACCGGTCGGTCCCCCGGGGGGACGCGGGCCGGCTTGGGAGCGGCCCGGCGCTCGGCCCGCTTGTCATCGTCCGCCTGTGATGTCGAGCAAGGCGCCCGTCGTGTAGCTCGCCGCGTCGGAGATCAACCACGCGATCGCGCGGCCCACTTCGTCGGCGCTGCCGGCGCGTTGCATCGGCACCTGCGGTGCCAGCTGCTGCACCCGGTCGGGCTGGCCGCCCGACGCATGGATGTCGGTCTCGATGATGCCTGGCCGCACCGCGTTGACACGGATGCCTTCGGTGGCGACCTCGCGCGCCAGCCCGGTCGTGAAGGTGTCGATCGCTCCCTTCGCGGCGGCATAGTCGACGTACTGGCCTGAGCCGCCCAGCCGTGCCGCGGCCGACGACAGGTTGACGATCGCGCCGCCCGGCCCGCCATGGCGCGTCGACAGCCGCTTCACCGCCTCGCGCCCGCACAGGAAGCTGCCGAACACGTTGATCGCGAACATGCGCTGCAGCCGCGCGGCGTCGATCTGCTCGACGCGCGCCGCCCGGTCGACGACCCCGGCGTTGTTGACCAGGCCATGCAGCGGCCCGATCGCGCCGCCGCGCTGCGCGGCGTCGACCTGCGCGAACAGCGCGAGCACCTGCGCCTCGACCGACACGTCGGCCTGCAGCGCGATCGCGCGCCGGCCGAGCGCCACGATGCGGTCGACGACGGCCTGCGCCGCGCCCGCATCGCGGGTGTAGTTCACGACGACGTCGAAGCCGAGCCCGGCGCAGCACAGCGCTGCCGCGGCGCCGATGCCGCGGCTGCCGCCGGTCACCAGCACCGTGCGGCCGCCGGGGTCAGTCGTCGTCGCCACCGCCGCCTTCCGCACTGCTGTCGTCATCGCCTGCATCCTCCTTGCGCTTGGCCTTCGCGTCGAGCGTGGCCTGCAGCTCCGCGACGCCCTTCATGAAGCTGGCGGTGTCGACCGGCTTCGCGACGCGCAGCGCCGGCGGGAACAGGTGGCTCATGTAGAGCTCGCTGCCCAGGCGGTCGCCGTTCTGCCAGTTGAACCACAGGCTGAGCGCGGTGCCGACCAGCGCCATCGCGACCGCCGCCTGCCGCACGCGGCGGTGCCGGTAGGGCTCGACCGCCAGCATGTGGAAGTACAGCAGCGTGGCGCCCACCGCATAGCCGAGCACGAACTTGAAATCGCTCAGCCACGGCCACGACAGCGAGAACGACAGCAGTTGCGTCGCGCCGCTGATCAGCTCCCAGGCCAGCACCGCGATCAGCGCCACCCGCAGGTGCCAGCCGAAATGCCCCTGGCGCGTGAACAGCTTGGACAGCAGCGTCCACACGCCGCACCAGCCGAGCAGGCCGACCAGGGCCGAGATGGCGCCGCTGCCGAGCGCGCGCACGAAGCCGTCGGGGTCGGTGTCGAGGTAGGTGTTGAACACCTCCATCGCGCCGACCAGCAGCACCAGCAGCGCGAGCAGCGGCAGCCCTTGCGCCAGCGAACGCGTCGGGTCCAGCCGCAGCTCGGGCGCGAGCGCGTGCTCGGCCAGCCGCAACCGCAGGTGCACGCGGCCGATCGTGATCGCGAGCGGCGCATCGCCGACCGCGGCGCGCCCGCCGGCGCCCACCTGCTGCGTGCCGAGCAGCGCGCCGTTGATCGTCTCGCCCACCTGCACGAACGCACCGGCCTCGTCGCGGTCGATCACCAGGTGGTACGGCGCGACGTGCGGGTCGTCGAGCACCAGGTCGTTGTCGAGCGCGCGCCCGACCCGCAGCGGCCATTGCGGCACCGCCACGCCGTGGCGCGGCGTGCCGTCGCGCTCCAGCACTTCGATCAGCGCGACCGCACCCATGCGTAGGCCTCCAGGTAATGCTGCGCGAGTTTCATCGCGTTCGGGTAGCTGACGGCCTGTGCGTCGAAGCGACCCTGCACGCCGGACTTCGGCTCGTCGAGCGTTGCGACGAGCACCGAGACGTCGTACAGCTTCGGCAGCTTCTTGTAGGCGCGCAGGCAGACCACCGCGCGCAGCGGCAGGCCGTCGCGGTCGATGAAGTCTTCGTGGCACTGCGGGCGCGTCTGCTGGTCGGGGCGGCGGCGGTCGAAGTGCTCGTTGCGGAAGCTCTGCGCATAGCGCGCCGAGAAGCGCAGCGTGCCGAGCTTGCGGCCGTCGTAGCTCTCGTGGCGCACCGAGATCGCGCCGGTCGTGAACTCGCCCATGAAGATGCGGGTGTCCATCACGCAGTCGGAGCGCTCGAAATCGAGCCCGCCGGTGCGCGACGGCTCGCTGCTGCCCCAGCAGCGCATGAAGCGGTCGGGCGGCACCGGCACCTGGTAGCGCGGGTGCGTCGCGAGTTTCCAGCCCTGCGCGATGAAGCGGTCGGTCAGCAGCTGCTGGTGGCCCATCATCTGTTCGGTCAGCACCGGCCAGGCCGGCAGCGCAAGCGGCGCGGCGTCGCGCCCGCGCGCCAGCAGCGCGCTCGCGAACGCAGCGGGCACCAGGAAGCTGACCTGCTCGCCGTCGACGCGCCGCGCGACGTTGACGCCGATCACGCGGCCCTCCTGGTCGAGCGCGGGGCCGCCGCTCATGCCGCCGCTCAGCGAGCCGGCGAAGAAGATCTGCGGGTAGAACGAGCGCTCGACCAGCCCGTTGTAGTTGCCTTCGATCACCGCGAAGCCGACGTCCAGCGGATTGCCGAGCGAGTACATGCGCTCGCCCTGCGCGAGCTTCTGCGCCTCGGGCCGGAACGGCAGCGCATCGAAGGTCGCGGCGGCCTTCGGGTCGGACAGCTTCAGCAGCGCCAGGTCGTGCAGCACGTCGAGCATCAGGATCCGGACCGGCGCTTCGCGGCCGTCGGCGGTGACCGACACCAGGTCGTGGCGCTCGGGCTGCAATGCAGCCTCGGCGACGACGTGGAAGTTGGTGATCATGTGCCCCTGGGCGGACACCATGAAGCCGGAGCCGACCGAGGTCTGGCTCGCCTGGCCCTTCAGCACGGTGCGGATCTGCACCAGCTGCGAGCGGGCCTGTTCGTAGACCTTGCGGGCCGACAGCGACACCGGCGCGGAGGCCGGCGGGTCGGGGGGAGCGGCCCTGGCGGGGGCCGTCTGTGCCATGGCGGGCGCGAGGACCGCCGAGCACAGCACCAACGCCAGGGCTTGAATCAATCCGGGAAAACCGGTGCGGGGCGATCTCATCGAAATCATTCTACGGGCCGGCCCCCGTAGCCCGGATGCGAATCCGGGTTACCCGTTCAATGGCACTCGACAGTCCCCGGCGTGCACGCGATGGCGTTGCTCTGCAGGTCCAGCCCGTCGCCGGTGCGGCCGTACAGCGCGAGCATCTTGTAGCCGGTCGCCGGCAGCGCGCTGCCGCCGTTGGTGACGGGGATCGCGGCCGAGGTCGCGCCCGGCCGCAGCCGGAAATCGGCGATCCGCCCGCTGCCGCCCTGCCCGCATTGCGAGCGGTCGCTGCAGACCGAGCCGCTGTCGAGCCCGAGCGTGCCGTGCGCGAAGGTCCAGGCGACGTTCAGCGTGGTGCCGGCGTTGGCGTCGAGCGCGAGGTCGAGCACCGCCTGCCGGCCGGCAGCCGTCAGGTCGGTCCACGGCAGGTTGGGCATCGCGGCCCAGACCGGCGGCACGCCTTCGACGTCGACCTCGAAGCTGCTGCGCCCCGAGACCGCGAACGGCACGCTGCAGGCGTCGTCGCTGAAGGTGTTGACGGTGACGGTGCGGCCGCCGCGGAAGAAGTTGCGCACGACCGCGTCGCCGGCGTCGCCATCCGGCAGCGCGACCCAGGTGTCGTCGGCACTGCGCAACGCGCCGTTCGCCGGATCCAGGCTGCGCTCGTTGCTGAACCCGTTCTGCTGCCACAACGACAGCCGCGGCACGCCCGCACCGAAGCGCTTGTAGTACGCGACGGTCACGAACGCCTGGTCGGCGTTGCGCTGCACCACCTGTGCGCACTGCAGGCCGCTGACGGCCTGGATGTCGAACGCGATCGCGCGCGCATAGCTGACGACCGGCGTGTCGCCGTCGATGCGCACGTCGCGCTGCGCCTTCGCCGAAGCGTGCAGTTGCACCGGGTCGACATCGCCGAGGAACTTCCACGCGCCGCCCTCGCGCGTGACGCCCATGCCGCTGCCCACCGGCTGCACGCCGCCGTCCTGGTCCTGCAGCACGAAGCTGACGCGGCACACCGGTTGCGCGCCGTCGAGGTCGCAGCGGCCGAGCGTCGGGCTCAGCAGCCGCGAGCCGAACATGTCCTGCGATGCGAACATCCCGCACAGGCCGGCGGCGACCGCGCTCGCGCCGCTCAGCGGCGCGCCGTCGTCGGTGCTCATGCGCGCGCCGCTGGCGAGCTGCGACGCGAGGCCGCTGCTGCACGCGCCCGCGCTGGCCAGCGCCTGCGTCATGTTGGCGAACAGCGTCTCCAGCCCGCCGAGCGACAGCTCGCCGGCGCCATTGGCCACGGTCACTGCGCCGACCGTCGAGCCTTGCTCGAGGTACAGGTTGCCGCTGCCCAGGCGCGGCGTGATCTGCACGAAGGCCTTGTCGTCGACGCCGGTGGTCACGCCGACGGCGTCGAGCACCTTGTCGTAGCCGCTGCGCGAGCCGGCCGACAGTGCGCCGGTGATGAAGTCGAAATCGCCGGCGACGTTGCCGCTCAGCACGCCCGACAGGCCGGCCCGCAGCTGTGCCTGCGCGCCGGCGACGGCGCTCGCATCGAGCACGCTGCTGCTGCCCGCCATCAGGTCGGCCGGCGACTGGCCGGCCGCCAGCAGCACGGTGGCGCTGGTCAGCGGCGTCACCTGCGCGGTGCCGGGGCCTTGCGCGACCGAGTACAGGCATTGGTAGTTCGCGCCGGCGTAGCCGCAGGCCTCGATGCGGAACGGCGCCTTGCCGGTCAGCGCGGGCACGGTGAAGCTGCCGTCGGCGCCGACCGCGATGTCGTGCGCGACCAGCACGCCGTCGGCGTCCAGGATGCGCAGCGTGCCGCCGGTGATCGGCGCGCCGACCGCGACCGAGCCGCTGAGCTGCGTCGTCGGCGTGGTCGACACCGGGGCGGCGTTCTGCGACGACGGCGAGCCGCCGCAGGCGGCCAGCGCGAGCACGGCCAGAACGGAGAGGGCGAAACGGTGGGATCCGAGGTTCATGGCGCTCCTTCGCGACCGGCAAGATGGCAAGACCGCACGGCGCCGTCCCGGAAGCGATTTCCGGCGGCCCGTGGTGACCGGTCTTCGGCGCGGCCATCGCTCGCTTGAGTCGGGGTCTCCCGCGCGAACGTGACTTCGTGACGCGCCGGCGCCTACGCAGCAACCCTCACAGGCCGGATGGGCATCGGGGGCTAAAGTCGGCGGTTCCTCGGATCCGGATTCGCACCATGCAACGTCGTGACATCCTCCTGCGCAGCGCCGCCGCCGGCGCGGTGGCCGCCTTTCCCGCCCTGCTGCATGCGCAGGCGCTCGACAAGCCGAAGCTGACGGTCGCGGTCGGCGGCAAGAACCTGCTGTACTACCTGCCGCTGACGATCGCCGAGAGCCTCGGCTACTTCAAGGCCGAGGGGCTCGAGGTGACGATCGTCGACTTCGCCGGCGGTTCGCGCGCGCTGCAGGCGGTGGTCGGCGGCAGCGCCGACGTGGTGTCCGGCGCGTTCGAGCACACGCTGAACATGCAGGTCAAGGGCCAGCGCATGCGCGCGTTCGCGCTGCAGGGCCGGGCGCCGCAGATCGTGCTGGGCGTCAACCCGAAGACGATGCCGGCCTTCAAGGGCGTCGCCGACCTGAAGGGGAAGAAGATCGGCGTCACCGCGCCGGGTTCGTCGACCAACGTGCTCGCGAACTTCGTGCTCGCGAAGGCCGGGCTGAAGCCGAGCGACGTGGCCATCATCGGCGTGGGCGCCGGCAGCGGCGCGGTCGCGGCGATGCGCTCCGGCCAGATCGACGCGATGAGCAACCTCGACCCGGTGATCACGCTGCTGCAGCGCAGCGGCGACCTGAAGATCGTCTCCGACACCCGCATCGTCGCCGAGGCCGACAAGGTGTTCGGCGGGCCGATGCCGGCCGGCTGCCTGTACGCACCGCAGACCTTCATCGACAAGAACCCGTTGGCGACGCAGGCGCTCGCGAACGCGCTGGTGCGGGCCGACAAGTGGATCCAGGCAGCAGGCCCTGGCGAGATCATCAAGGCAGTGCCCGAGAGCTACCTGCTCGGCGACCGTGCGGTCTACATCGACGCTTTCCTGGCGGCCAAGGGCGCGCTGTCGGTCGACGGGCTGATGCCCGAGGCCGGCCCCGAGACCGCGCGGCGGGCGCTCGCGAGCGTCGATCCGGAGATCGCCGCGGCGAAGCTGGACCTGTCGGCCGTCTACACGAACGAGTTCGTCAAGAAGGCCAACGCGAAGTACCCGAAAGCATGAGTGCGGACCGAGCGCCGGGCCGCTCCCAAGCCGGTCCGCATCCCCTCGGGGGATCGGTCGATGTACCCATCGAGCGAGGGGTTGTCATGGATTCAGCGCTGCGGTTCGACGGCGTCAGCTGCACCTTCATCTCGCGCGACGACCCGGGCCAGCGCTACACCGCGGTGCGCGATGTCTCGCTGACTGTCGGCGCCGGCGAGTTCGTCTCGGTGGTCGGCCCGACCGGCTGCGGCAAGAGCACGCTGCTGAACATGGCGGCCGGGCTGCTGACGCCGAGCAGCGGCACCGTCAGCGTGTTCGGGCAACCGCTCGCCGGGCTGAACGCGAAGGCCGGCTACATGTTCCAGGCGGAAAGCCTGATGCCGTGGCGCACCGCGCTCGGCAACGTGATGGCGGGACTGGAATTCCGCGGCGCCGCCGACGCGAAGGCGCAGGCCGGCGACTGGCTGCGCCGCGTCGGCCTCGGCGGCTTCGGCGACCGTTACCCGCACCAGCTGTCGGGCGGCATGCGCAAGCGCGTGAGCCTGGCGCAGACGCTGGCGCTCGACCCCGACATCATCCTGATGGACGAGCCGTTCTCGGCGCTCGACATCCAGACCCGGCAGCTGATGGAGAACGAGGTGCTGGCCCTGTGGGCCGCGAAGAAGAAGGCGGTGCTGTTCATCACGCACGACCTCGACGAGGCGATCGCGATGAGCGACCGCGTGGTCTGCCTGAGCGCCGGCCCGGGCTCGCACCCGATCGGCGAATTCCGCATCGACCTCGAGCGCCCGCGCGACGTGGCCGAGGTGCGGGCGACGCCGCGCTTCGTCGAGCTGCACCAGGCGATCTGGTCGGTGCTGCGCGACGAGGTGGTCAAGGGTTACCAGCAGCAACTCGCCGCCTGACACCATGTGGAAGTTCATCAAGCCGCGTCCCGGCAACCTGCGCGCCTGGCAGCTCGGCCTGCTGGTCGCGATCTTCGTGCTCTGGCACGTGCTGACCGCGCCCGGGCTGGTGCGCCCGTTCCTGTTCGACAACGACCGGCAGGCGGCGTTCTTCTTCGGCGAGCCATTGAAGATCTTCGGCCGCGTGTGGGCCTGGTTCGTGACCGGCGCCGACATCTACCACCACCTGTGGATCACGCTGCAGGAGACGGTGCTCGCGTTCGGCATCGGCACCGCGATGGGCCTGGGCTGCGGGCTGTGGCTCGCGCTGAGCCCGATGGCGGCGGCGATCTGCGAGCCCTACATCAAGGCGCTGAACTCGATGCCGCGGGTGATCCTCGCGCCGATCTTCGCGGTGTGGTTCGGGCTCGGTGTCGCGAGCAAGGTGGCGCTGGGCATCACGCTGGTGTTCTTCATCGTGTTCTTCAACGTCTATCAGGGCGTGAAGGAGGTGAGCCCGGTGGTGCTCGCGAACGCGCGCATGCTGGGCGCGAGCCGGCGCCAGCTGCTGCGGCACGTGTACCTGCCGAGCGCGACCAGCTGGGTGTTCAGCTCGCTGCACACCAGCGTCGGGCTGGCCTTCGTCGGCGCGGTGGTCGGCGAGTACCTCGGCTCGGCCGAGGGCGTCGGCTACCTGATCCTGCAGGCCGAGGGCTCGTTCGACATCAACACCGTGATGGCCGGCATCCTGGTGCTGACGGCCTTCGCGCTGCTGCTGGACGCCGCAGTCGGCTGGGGCGAGCGGCGGCTGATGAAATGGCAGCCGAAGAGCGGGGAGACCGAGAAGCTGTGAGTCGGTGTCAGGGCGCGGGCTGCAGCGATGCGGCCAGGAAGCGCTCGAGGCGGCGGTACCAGTCGATTTCGTCCGCGGGCTCGAAAAGTCCGTGGCCTTCGTCGACGTAGACCACCGACTCGAGCTTCACGCCGGCGTCGATCGCGGCCGACTTGAACTTGTTGAAGTGAGCCAACGGCACCCGGGCATCCTCGGTGCCATGGCCGAGGAGCAACGGCACCTTGATCTCGGCCACGCGCTTCAGCGGCGATGCAGCGGCCAGTGCGGCCTCGTCCTTCACACGATCACCGATCAACACCGGCATGCCGAACTCGCGGTAGGCGTCGCCGGCGTCGCTCCAGGTGATGTCGTACATCAGGTTGATGTCGGTCACGCCGGCATAGCTGGCAGCGCAACGGTAAGCCCCTGGATGGGCGATCGGCCCCATCAGCGCCGCATAGCCGCCGTAGCTCCCGCCGACGATGCAGACCCGCTGCGGATCGACCCACTGCTGTCCCGCAGCCCATTGGATCGTGTCGACGAGGTCGTCCTGCATCGCGCGACCCCATTGCTTCATGCCGGCCCGGAACAGCTTGTCGCCATAGCCCGTGCTGCCGCGGAATTCAGGCTGCAGCACGACGTAGCCGCGCGAAGCGAAGAACTGCGCCTCGGCATCCCAGCCGAGGTCGCTGCCGCGCACCCACGGTCCGCCGTGCACGAGCATGACCGCCGGCAGCGGCTTGTCCTTCGGCGCCCCGGCCGGTCGCGTGACGTACAGCGGGATCGACAGGCCGTCGCGGGCCGTCACGCGGTGGAAGCTGCGGTGGCCTTGCGTGGTTTCGTCGATCCAGGGCCGGCTGCTGCCGATGCGGGCGAGCGACCCCTTGCTGCGGTCGAACAGGAAGTACTCGCCGGGTTGCCGATCGGATGACGACAGCACCACCACGAAGCGCGTCGATTCGCAGTTGCCGCACAGCAGCGTGTTGGAACGGTCGGCCGGCAATGCGGCATCGACGCCGCGCTGCAGCCGCTGCATCGCCGGATCGAACCAGTAGGTCATCGGCCGGTCGGCGGTGAAGTAGATGCCGAGCAGGTGCCGGGTCTGGTAGTCCTCGACGAAAAAAGGATCCAGGTCGAAGCCCTTGACCTTCACGACCGGCAGGGGGTCGATGCCGCGCTTCACCGGATCGAAGATGTGCAGCGCGTCCACGTCGCCGCCATCGTGTGACAGCACGAAGATCCGCCCCGATTCGTCGATGCGCTGGGGTTGAAGGGCGTCCGTGGTGAAGCGTTCGAACTCGGCGACCTTCTCCCATTGCCGGCTCTGCGGGTTGTGCCAGTGCATGCCGGTGCGTCCGTCCTTGGCGGTGGTCGCCACGGCGGGCTCGTTGTTTGCATCCAGCAGCCAGGACACGGTGTTCGACGGCATGCCGATGCTGAGGTTGCGCAACTCGCCCGTCACGGTGTTCATCCGGGCCAGGTTGACTGCGAGCACATCACCTCGCTGGTGGCGCAGGACCTGACCGACAGCGACGCCGTTGCCTTCGCTGTCGTGCAGCGGTCCGGTCACGAACCAGTTGTACGGCAGCGTCTTGGAGGTGCTGCCGGTCAACTTGCCGGGCATCGTGTCGGCCCAGGCGATCAGCGGCCGCCAGCCGCTGCCGTCATGGTTGACGGCGATGGTGCCGGCGCCCCCCCGGTCGAGCCAGGCACGCCGCTGCCACATCTTGAACACCAGCCGGTCTTCGCCGATCCACTCGGCCCGGTGCACATCGGCGTCGGAGAACTGCGCGACGATGCGTGGCGCGCCGAGAGGGTCGAGGTCGAGCACGGCCAGTCGCAGGTTGCCGCCTGCGGTGCCCATGATGGCCGCCAGTCGCTTGCCTGACGGCGACACGCTCACCTGCTTCATGTCCGGCAAGCGGGTGAAATTCTCGATCGGTGGCAGGTCGGCCGGTGCGGCGTGCACCGTGCCGGCGACCGCTGCGGCCGCGGCCATGGCGAGCCTCGCCGCCTGTTTCTGCAGCATTTTCATGCCGGACTCCCTCTTCTTCATCGATGTTGTCTGGAAGACGCTCGGTGCGTCGCGGCCACATTCTCGCCGAGCGATTTGATCGCCCATCGGGCCATGGCGCCCGCGTCCGGCACAATTCCGCTGCCCGCCACTGCGGGCATGCCGCTGCGGCGGCGTTCGCGGACTCCGACCGAGGCCGCGGCGTCGACGACCTGTCCGATCACGAATCCGAGCGTTCCATGTCGATTTCCCGTCTCTGCTCGCTGTTTTCCCTCGTCGCCCTCACGGGTCTCGCCGCCTGCGGCGGTGGTGGTGGCGATGGGCCCGCGCCCACCCCTCCGGCACCGGCACCGGCACCCACGCCGATCCCGCCGGCACCCTATGCCACCTGCAGCGATGCGGGCAAGGCGGTTGCCGCGGCGAGCACCGCCACCAACACCGTCTGCATGCTGACCACGCAGGGCGAGATCGTGCTGGAGCTGTACGCCGACAAGACGCCGATCACGGTCGCGAACTTCCTGCAGTACGTCGCCGCGAAGCGCTACGACAACACGCTGTACCACCGCGTGGTGAAGGGCTTCGTCGTGCAGGGCGGCGGCTACACGACCGACGGGATCGGCGTGGTGACCTACCCGATGATCAAGATCGAGGCCGACAAGGGGCTCAGCAACGTGCGCGGCACGATCGCGATGGCCCGCCTCGGCAGCGCGAACCCCGACACCGCGACCAGCCAGTTCTTCGTCAACACCGTCGACAACAGTGCCTGCCTGGATGCCGGCAAGAAGACCAACGGCTGCGATCCGAACGGCTACGCGGTGTTCGGCAAGGTCATCGCCGGCCTGGACACGATCGACAAGATCGCCGACGTGAAGGTCGACACCACCGGCCTGCCGGTCACGCGGGTCGTGACCTACTGGGCCGAGCAGCTGAAGTAGCCGTCACTTGGCCGTCGGCATCACGAACTCCGCGCCGCGCGCGATGCTCGACGGCCAGCGCTGCATCACGCTCTTCTGCTTCGTGTAGAAGCGCACGCCCTCTTCGCCGTAGGCGTGCATGTCGCCGAACAGGCTCTTCTTCCAGCCGCCGAAGCCGTGCCAGGCCATCGGCACCGGGATCGGCACGTTGATGCCGACCATGCCGACCTGCACGCGCCGCGCGAATTCGCGTGCGACATTGCCGTCGCTGGTGAAGCACGCGACGCCGTTGCCGAACTCGTGCGCGTTGACGAGGTCGAGCGCCGCCGCGAAATCGGGCACCCGCACGACCGCCAGCACCGGGCCGAAGATCTCCTCGCGGTAGATGCGCATCTGCGGCGTCACGTGGTCGAACAGCGTGCCGCCGATCCAGAAGCCACCGTCGTGTCCCGGCACGCGCAGCCCGCGGCCGTCGACGACGAGCTTCGCGCCTTCCTGCACGCCGATGTCGATGTAGCCGCCGATGCGTTCGAGCGCCTGCGCGGTGACGATCGGGCCCATCTCGGCATCGGGCTCCATGCCGTTCTTCACCTTCAGCGTCTTCGCGCGGGCGGCCACCGCGTCGACCAGCCGGTCGGCGATGTCGCCCACCACCACCGCGACGCTGATCGCCATGCAGCGCTCGCCGGCCGAGCCGTAGCCGGCGCCGATCAGCGCATCGACCGCCTGGTCGAGGTCGGCATCGGGCATCACCACCATGTGGTTCTTCGCGCCGCCCAGCGCCTGCACCCGCTTGCCGTGGTGCGCGCCGGTCTCGTAGATGTACTGCGCGATCGGGGTCGAGCCGACGAAGCTGACGGCCTTCACGTCGGGGTGCGTCAGCAGCGCGTCGACGACCACCTTGTCGCCCTGCACGACGTTGAACACGCCGTCCGGCAGCCCGGCTTGCTGCAACAGCTCGGCCATGAACAACGACGCCGACGGGTCACGCTCGCTCGGCTTCAGGACGAAGCTGTTGCCGGCGGCAATGGCCACCGGGAACATCCAGCAGGGCACCATGCACGGGAAGTTGAACGGCGTGATGCCGGCCACCACGCCCAGCGGCTGGCGCAGCGTCCAGTTGTCGATGCCGGTCGAGACCTGGTCGGTGAAGTCGCCCTTCAGCAGCTGCGGGATGCCGCAGGCGAACTCGACGATGTCGATGCCGCGCGAGACCTCACCCTGTGCGTCGGTGAACACTTTGCCGTGCTCGGCGGTGATCATCGCGGCCAGCGTGTCGCGGTGCCGGTTCATCAGCTCCAGGAACTTGAACATCACCCGTGCGCGGCGGATCGGCGGCGTCTGCGCCCAGCCGTCGAACGCGGCCTGCGCCGACGCCACCGCGGCATGCACATCCTCGATGCTGCCGAGCGCCACCTGGCGTGCGACCACGCCGGTCGCCGGGTTGTAGACCGCCTGGCGGCGCCCGCTGCGGCTCGCGATCGGCGCGCCCTGGATGAAATGGCCGACCTCGGCGGTGGCGGTGAACGGATCGTGGGCGCCCATGGCGTGGTCTCCTGAAACGGTGGGGGTGCCAATCCAGTCTAGGAGCCGGCCCGCCACTTGCCAATGCGATCGCGGTGACTTCATTGTTCGATAATCTGAACAATGACGACCACAGACCAACGCATCGACCTGCTCTGGCCGCAGGTGCACACGCTGACGCTGCTGGGGCAGCTGGCCAGCTTCACGCAGGTGGCGCAGCGGCTCGGGCTGTCGAAGGCGGCGGTCAGCCAGCGCATCACCGAGCTGGAGCGCGCGGTCGGCCAGCCGCTGGTGCAGCGCACCACCCGTTCGGTGCGGCTGACCGATGCGGGGCGCCGGCTGGTCGAGCAGACCGGCGAGGCCTTCGAGCTGATCGCGCGCAGCGTCGTCGAGGCGCGCGACCAGGCGGCGCAGCCGCGCGGGCTGGTGCGCATCACCGCGCCGGTCGCGCTCGGGCGGCAGCATGTGGCGCCGCACCTCGAGGCCTTTGTGCGGGCGCATCCCGACATCCGCGTCGAGCTCGACCTGTCGGACCGCCTGGTCACGCTGGCGCACGAGGGCTTCGACCTGGCGGTGCGGCACACCAGCGCGCCGCCGGAGAACCACGTGGCCTGGAAGCTCTGCGCGTCGCGCGCGCTGCTGGTGGCGAGCCGCGCCTACCTGAAGCGGCAGGGCACGCCGAAGATGCCGGCCGACCTGGCCGCCCATGCCTGCCTGACCTACCTGCGGCCCGGCCCGGCGGTGTGGCAGTTCGAGCGCCATGCGCAGGCGGGCGAGCCGCAGCGGCTGAGCGTCGTCGCGCAGGGGCCGCTGCGGGCCGGCAACAGCGAGGTGCTGCGCGATGCGGCGCTGGCCGGGCTCGGCATCGCGCTGCTGCCCGATTTCAGCGCGGCGGCGGCGCTGCGCGCCGGCAAGCTGCGCGAGGTGCTGCCCGACTGGCGGCCGGTCGGCTTCTTCGGCGATGCGGTCTATGCGATGCGGCCGTGGAGCCCGGGCACGCCGAAGGCGGTGCAGGCGGTGGTCGCGCACCTGCGCGCGGCGCTGGCCGGCGGATTCGGCGAGGCCTCGCTACAGTCGCCTTCTGACTTGCTGGAGGGAAACCATGCTGCGCCCTGACATCACCATCGAAGGATTCCACGAACGCCAGGCGGGTTTCGCGCCCGACCGCTTCGGCGTGCGGATCACCGCGCTCGCCGAAGGCCACCTCGATTCGCAGATGCAGGTGCAGCCGTGGATGCTGGCGCCGAACGGCTTCCTGCACGCCGCCAGCGTGATCATGCTGGCCGACACCAGCGCCGGCTACGCGACCATCGCCCACCTGCCCGAAGGTGGCAAGAACTTCACGACGATCGAGCTGAAGAGCAACTTCTTCAGCACCGCGAAGGACGGCCTGTTGCGCTGCGAAGCACGAGCCGATCACCTCGGCCGCTCGACCCAGGTCTGGTCAGCCACCGTCTTCAGCCCGCAGGGCAAGAAGATGGCGCTGTTCCGCTGCACGCAGATCATCCTCAACTGACGAAAAAAAAGCCCACCCGGTAAGGGGTGGGCTGGAAGTCCTCAAGAGAGAGGACGTCGTTGGGATCGGTGCCGTCCGATGACAGCCTGCAGCGACTATAGAAGGGGGGGAATCGTTTGGGCCATCCCCAAAACGGGGGAAACGTTTTCACGACACTTGTGGCACAGGCGATCGATGAGTGCGTCGACGCAGGCCGCAAAGCCAGCAACGGCGCGGCTTTGCGGCGATTGATCGATATCGGTGCATGCCGATCTCCTTCAAAAAAATGCTCGGAACGATTTCAATATTTCGCCCGAAAGTTCGCATGCGATTTCAGGAGTTCGCATCGCGAATGAAGCTGTGGCGTGGCGTTCACACCGCGCAGCGCGACAATCCGCCGATGCACCCGCCTTCCCACCGCCGTCCGCCCGCGCGCACGCATGCGCCCGCCGCTCCGTTGAGCGAATCCGAGATCGACGAACTGCAGGCCCGCCTCGACGCGGTGCCGGCGCCGCTCGATCCGCTGGACGCCAGCATGGTCGACGGTTTCCTGTGCGGCGTGCTGGTGCAGCCGGTGCGGGTGCCGGCGCAGCGCTGGTTGCCGCTGCTGACCGATGTCGACGGGCGACCTCTGCCGGCGAACTTCGACGCCCGCCGGCTGCACGAGCTGGCGCAACGCCGCCATGCCGAGCTGAACGATGCGATCGCGCGCCGCCAGTGGTTCGACCCGTGGGTGTTCGAGCTCGACGACGGCTCCGACGAAGACGATGCCAGCATCGAGGCGGTGCTGCCCTGGGTGGCCGGCTTTGCGACCGCGATGGAGGCGTTTCCGGAGCTGATGAACGGCGACGCCCAGGCGCTGACCGAGCCGCTTGCGCTGCTGTACCGCCACCTCGACCCCGACGACCTGGAAGACGCCGACGAGCTGCTCGAGGAGATCGAATCGCTGGAGCCGCCGGCCGACCTGAGCGAGGCGGTCGAAGGGCTGGTGCGCGCGACGCTGCTGCTGGCCGATGTCGGCCGGCCGCTGCAACCGCAGCAGCAGGCACCCCGCGCGCAGCAGCGGCCGCCGCACCGCCCGCGGCGCTGAGCTTTTCGCGTCAGCCGCGCTCGAACCAGCGCTTCGCGTGCAGCCCCAACCCGGTGGCCACGCTCGCGAACCGGTCGCCGCGCACCGCGCGCGCCTGCGGAAATTCCGCCGCGATCTGCTGGGCCAGCAGTCGCAGCCCGGTCGAGCCGCCGGTGAAGTACAGCGCGTCGACCTGCTCCGGCCGCAGCCCGGCCTGCCGCACGGTCTCGCGCGCCGCGCCGACGATGCGCGCGATGTCGCCCTCGATCGCCTGCACCGCCTCGCGCTCGGTCAGCAGCACCTCCAGCCGCCGCTCGACGTGCGACAGGTCGATGGTGGTGTCGCCGCCCTCGGCGACGCTGATCTTCGCGGCCTCGGCGCGCGACGCCAGCTCGTGGCCGAGCCGCTCGGTCACCACCGTCATCAGCCGCTGGTGGTGCAGCGGGTTGCCGTAGAAGCCGCGCATGCTGCGCAGCTCGGCGACCCGCTGCGGGCTGTAGACCGAGTTGATCAGGTGCCAGGTCGCGAGGTCGAAGTAGACGCCGGTCGGCACCTCGCGCGCCGGCGCGCCGGCCACGCTCGGCCCGAGCGCGCCGTAGCCGAACTCGCGCAGGATGCTGGCCAGCTCGACGCGGCGGTCGAAGTCCGTGCCGGCGATGTGCACGCCGTGGTTGGCGAGGATGTCGTCCTTGCGCTCCAGCCGCGGCGCGCGCTCGGGACCGACGCGCACCAGCGAGAAGTCGGAGGTGCCGCCGCCGATGTCGGCCACCAGCACCAGCTGCTCGCGGTCGATGCCGCTCTCGAAGTCGAAGGCGGCGGCGATCGGCTCGTACTGGAAGTGCACCTCGTCGAAGCCGACCATCGCGGCGGCCGAGGCCAGCGTGGCCTGCGCCTGCGCGTCGCGCACCGGGTCGTCGTCGACGAAGAACACCGGCCGGCCCAGCACCGCGCGGTGGATCGGCGACTGCGCCTCGGTCTCGGCCAGCGTCTTCAGGTGCTTCAGGTAGCCGGCGATGATGTCCAGGTACTTGACGCCGCGCCCGCCGCCGACGTCGGTGGTCTGGTCGGCCAGGCTGCTGCCGAGGATGCTCTTCATCGAGCGCATCAGCCGGCCGTCGAGCCCGTCGACATAGGCGGCCAGCGCCGCGCGGCCGAACGCCCGCGGCGGGCCGTTGGTCTCGGCGCCGTCGACGAAGTAGAACACGGCGGTGGGCATCGTGCGCTGGCCGGGCTCGAGCTCGACCAGGCGCATCGCGCCGCCCGGCGACGATCCATCGGGGATCGCGATGGCCGAGTTGGACGTGCCGAAATCGATGGCGCAATACATCATGGCGGCGGGGTCACGACGGATGGGGGGCGCGGATTGTAGGGCACACTGCCGCGCGATGAACCCGACGAGCGTCCCGCCTCCCGACCTGTCCGCGCTGCTGGCCCGCATCGCGCTGCGCGAGCGCGCGGCCTTCGAGCCGCTGTACCGCGCCACCTGCGCGCACCTGCTGGGCGTCGCCTACCGCGTGCTGAACGACCGGGACCGTGCCGAGGACGTGCTGCAGGAGGCGTTCATGAACGTCTGGCACAACGCCGCCGGCTACCGGCCGGACGTGGCGGCGCCGATGACCTGGCTGATCAACATCGTGCGCAACAAGGCGATCGATGCACTGCGCTCCGGCAAGACCGAACGCGCGTCGACCGTCGCGCTCGACGACGAGGCGATGGCGGTGGCCGGCGACCCGGCGCTGGAGCCGCAGCGGCTGCTGGACGACGGGCTGACGAAAGCCCGCATCGACGGCTGCATGGCGGCGCTGAACGCCTCGCAGCGGCAGGCGCTGGCGCTCGCCTACTACCGCGGCATGGTGCACACCGACATCGCGCTGGCGCTGAACGCGCCGGTCGGCACCGCGAAGGCCTGGGTGCGGCGCGGCCTGGACAAGCTGAAGGATTGCCTCGGCGCGGCGGGGGTGGGCGCATGAACTACCTGCAACCCGAGCGCCTGGACCGGCTGGCGCGCGAGTACGTGCTGGGCACGCTGACCGGCGGCGCGCGGCGCCGCTTCGAGCGCGTGCTGGCGGCCAGCCCGGCGGCCTCGCTCGCGGTCGGCGCGTGGCAGCAGCGCTTCTCGGTGCTCGCGGCCAGCGTGCCGCCGATGCAGCCGCGCGAGGCGACGTGGCAGCAACTCGAACGCCGCTTGTTCCCGGCCGCCTCGAAGGACATGCCGAAAGCCGGAGGCTTCGGCGCCTGGCTCGCCGGCCTGCTGTCCGCTCGCTCGCTGGGCGGCGCGCTGGCCGGCGTGCTGCTGTGCCTGGCGGTGCTTCGGCTGCAGCCGGGTCTGGTCGTCCCGCAACCGCCGTCCGAATCGCTGCCGCAGAGCTACGTCGGCCTGCTGAGCGACACCGAAGGCCGCCCGGCGGTGCTCGCCAGCTCGCTGCGCCACGGCCGCCAGCTCAGCGTGAAGCTGCTGCAGCCGGTCGCGGTGCCGGCCGGTCGCGTCGCGCAGCTGTGGGCGCTGCCACGCGACGGCAGCGCGCCGTTCCCGGTCGGCGTCGTGCCCGACCATGGCAGTGGCGTGGTGGCGTTGGCCGACAGCTCCGAGACGCTCTTCTTCAACGTGACACGCTTGGCGGTCAGCCTGGAGGCGGCGCCTGCGCAGGCCGGTGCGGCACCATCGGCACCGTTCGTGCTGATCGGGCCGTGCGTGAAGCTCTGGTAGCAATTTCTTTCAATCGCGGATGCGTCCGCCGGCGCGTCCCGACCCGTAAGTGCCCGCAAGACATCGACGATGGTGTCTGCCAACCAACCTGAAGGACCTGAGATCATGAACACGACATTCGCCCGCCTGCTGACCTTCTCGACCCTCGCGCTGGCCCTGGGCAGCGCCTTCGCCGCCGACAGCGCGCCGCCGGCCCCGACGCCGGCCGCCGCGGCCGCCGACAAGCTGGGCGCCGCACGCGCGCAGATCGCCGCGAAGAACTGGAGCGGCGCGATCGACGAGCTGAAGAAGGTCAACGACACCGGCAGCGCCGACTGGAACAACCTGATGGGCTACAGCCTGCGCAAGGCGAAGACGCCGGACCTGGCCGGCTCGGAGAAGTTCTACAACGATGCGCTGCGCATCGACCCGAAGCACAAGGGCACGCTGGAGTATTCCGGCGAGCTGGCGCTGATGAAGGGGGACCTGCCGACCGCCGAGCAGCGCCTCGCGTCGCTGAACAAGGTGTGCGGCGCCGGCTGCGACGAGACGGTCGAGCTGAAGAAGGCGATCGAGCGCTACAAGGCGGCGGGCAACAAGTTCGTCGCCTCGTCCTGGTAAGGCGACAGGTTCAGGCAGCCGCCATGCGCGCGGCCTGAGCTTGCGGCACCTCGCCGCAGAACCCGAAATCCAGCGCCGGCCGCACGCCGCTCATCAACTCGGCGAGCGCGCGGCCCGAGCCGGCGCCATGCGTCCAGCCGAGGGTGCCGTGGCCGGCGTTGATCCACAGGTTGGCCAGCTTGCTGCGCCCGATGTACGGCACGTTGGTCGGCGTGCTCGGCCGCAGGCCGGTCCAGAAGTTCGGTTCGCTGGTGTCGGCCACGCCGGGGAACAGTTCTTCGTAGCGCTCGATCAGCGCCTGGCAGCGCACGCGCGAGGTCGCGCTGTCGAGGCTGGTGTCGTAGCCGGCCATCTCGGCGGTACCGGCGATGCGGATCGTGTCGCCGAGCCGGCTGATCGCGATCTTGCGGGCGTCGTCGATCATGCTGACCACGCTCGCGTCCTGCGGGCGCTTCAGCGCCAGCGTTGCCGAGTAGCCCTTGGCCGGGTAGATGTTCAGGTAGATGCCCAGCGGCCGCAGCAGCGGCGCGGTGAAGCTGCCCATCGCGGCGACGAAGCTGTCGGCGGTCAGCACGCGGCGCTCGCCGGTCTGCAGCTGGCGCAGCTGCACCGATCGCACCGCGCCGCCGGCCGCTTCGATGCCGGCGATGTCGTGCTCGTACAGGAAGGTCGCGCCGCGCTGCTGGCAGCGCAGCGCCAGCTGCTGCGTGAAGACCCGCGCGTCGCCCGATTCATCGCTCGGCGTGAAGGTGCCGCCGGCGATGCCGTTCGCAAACCCCCGCAACGCCGGCTCGACCTTCAGCACCTCGTCGCGCGACAGCACGCGGCGGTCGACGCCGTGGTGGCGCATCAGCTCGGCGCCGGCCGCACCCTCGTCGAATTCCTGCTGCGTCGAGAAGAAGTGCAGGATGCCGCGCTCCAGCCGGTCGTACTGGATGCCGGTCTGCGCGACCAGCGCCTTCAGCGATTCGTGGCTGTAGCGGCCCAGCGCCACCAGCTGCGCGACGTTGCGCTCGAAGGCCGCATCGTTGCACTGCAGCAGGAAGCTCAGGCCCCAGCGCCACTGGTGCGGATCGAGCTTCGGGCGGAACAGCAGCGGCGCATCGTCGCGCGCCAGCCACTTCAGCACCTTCAGCGGCGCACCGGCGTTCGCCCACGGCTCGCAGAAGCTGACCGAGATCTGGGCGCCGTTGGCGAAGCTGGTTTCCAGCGCCGCGTCTTTCTGGCGGTCGACCACGGTGACCTCGTGGCCCTGCTCCAGCAGGTACCAGGCGGTGCTCACGCCGATGATCCCGGCACCCAACACGACGACTTTCATTGAAGCTCCTTCGACCCTGTCAGAGCGGGCGCCACAGCAACTGGGCCGCCACGCAGAACATCACCACCGCGACGCTGGCGTCGATCGCCCGCCACACCGCCGGGCGCTGCAGCCAGCGCGAGGCCGCTGCGGCACCATAGCCCAGCGTCACGAACCACATCAGCGACGCAAGACCCGCGCCGACCGCGAAGGCGAAGCGGCCGTCGCCTGGCTGCTGGGCCCCGACCGTGCCGAGCAGCAGCACGGTGTCGAGGTAGACATGCGGGTTCAGGTAGGTCATTGCCAGCACGCTGGCCACCGTGGCGCCCAGGCCGCCGGAGCCGGCCCGCGCCTGCAGGCCGGCTCCGGCGCCGCGCCAGGCCTGGCGCGCCGAGCGCAGGCCGTACAGGAACAGGAAGGCCGCACCTCCGTAGCGCAGCACCTGCAACAGCACCGGCATCGATTGCACCGCGGCACCGAGCCCGAACACGCCGAGCAGGATCAGCAGCCAGTCGGACGCGGTGCACAGCGCGACCACCGGGCCGACGTGGGCCCGCGCCAGCCCCTGGCGCAGCACCAGCGCGTTCTGCGCACCGATCGCGACGATCAGCCCGGCGGTCATCAACCAGCCTTGGGCGAATGCGGCGGAAAGATCGGGGGGCGTCGGCATGGGTGGGGATTCAGGTGGCAACAGCGGGCCGTCGGATTGTCGGCAAGCCCCGCGAATCCATGAAGCCGGATTCATATTTCTCGACTTGCATTAGCATGGCTTATGAAAGACCTGGACCCCGCCGCGCTCGATGCGCTGGCCGCGCTGGCCGATGCCGCGAGCTTCGAACGGGCGGCGCAGCGCCTGGCGATCACGCAATCGGCCGTCTCGCAACGGCTGCGCACGCTGGAGCTGCAGGTCGGCCAGCCGCTCGTGGTGCGCTCGCGCCCGCTGCGGCTGACCGAGCCCGGCAAGCTGCTGCTGCGCTTCGCCCGGCAGATGCAGGCGATGCGCGCCGACCTGGCGCAGGAACTGGGCGACGCACCGGCGTCGGACCAGCGGCTGCCGATCGCGGTGAATGCCGACAGCCTTGCGACCTGGGTGCTGCCGGCGCTCGATGCGCTGGTGCACGAGGGTCTGTCGCTGGAGCTGGTGGTCGACGACCAGGATTTCACGCACGACTGGCTGCGCCAGGGCGAGGTGCTCGGCTGCGTGACCAGCGTCAGCGACGCGCTGCGCGGCTGCCGCGTGGTGCCGCTGGGTGCGATGCACTACACCGCGGTCGCGAGCCCCGGCTTCATCGACGAGACGCTGCCGCAGGGGCTGACGCGATCCAACTTCGCGCAGGTGCCATTCCTGATCTTCAACCGCAAGGACGACATGCAGCAGCAATGGGTGTCGAAGGCCTTCGGCGTGCGCCAGCCGCGGCTCAGCGAACGCTACGTGCCGTCGTCCGAGGCCTATGTGCGGGCGGCGGCGATGGGCTGGGGCATCGGCGTCGTGCCGGAACTGCAGGCGCGGCCGCTGCTCGACAGCGGCGCGCTCGTGGCGCTGCGGCCGGACGACCGGCTGGCGGTGCGCCTGTACTGGCACCAATGGAAGCTCGGCCCGGACGGCGCGGCGCCGTCGGCCCGCGTCGGGCTGCTCGACCGGGTCGGCGACGCGTTGCTGGCCGGCGCGCGCGCGGTGCTGGATGTGACGTGAACCACGGCGCCGCGAACTGCACCGTTCGCGTGCTTCATTTCGAGCTTCAGCAACAGCAGGTGGCATCCGACACTGAATGTCACAAGCACTCGTGGAGCCGCATCATGAACCTGGCATCCGGATGGTCCTGGCTGGCCTCGCTGGCCCCGCGCCGCGCGCCGCGCCAGGTGGAACCCGAGGCAGCCGACTACGGCACCGCGTTCGGGCTCGACATGAGCCTGTCGCCGCCGCGCGACAGCGAGCTCGACGCGTTCTCGCCGGGCGCGACCGCGCCGGCACCGCTGCAGTGGATGAGCCGGATCACGTCGCGCGGCCGGTGAGCTGCGTGATGGGCTGAGCTGCGGCGGGTTGCTGCTTGCGGATTTCGTGCAAGTGCACGGAACCGCGTGGTCGAGGTGGGCCACTCAGTGGGATCCATCCACTCGAAGGCCGAAACCGTGAAGCCTGACGCAATAGGCAAGACAGCCGAGGTAGTCAAGAAGGTATACGACTTTGGAAAGAAGGCGTTCGGCTTGAAATATTTCAAGACGGCACGGTCGAACGCACGGCTTCTGTCTCCAAAAACTGTGCTGGACCCTTTCAAGCTCCTGCCGGACCGGGAGAACGAATGCGCGATTGCAATGGCCCTGCGGATATCAAATCCCTATCTTCCGGCGGACCTGGTGAATGAAATCATCGGCTTCGTGATGAAGTCAAAATTCCTGCGGGACTTTGGAGTCGACGTCGACACGGCGAGAGAGGTCAGGCGAGCTCTCAATCACAACCCCTTGCTGAAGTCCGCGATGACAGAGCTTCGAGCCGCCGTCACCCAGCTGACGAATGAGGATTCGTCCGTGGCGCAGGCGGGTCGGGTTGCTCTCGAGAGATGTGCCGAAAAACTGCGGAACAGTCTCGATGCGCCCGTGGCACTCATAAGTTACGTCGAGGCGGGTCTCGACGCGATCGTCACGGCAACGAATCCGCTGGAGCAATTCATGCCCGCAAGCAACTTTCTGAAAATGCTCAGTGCCTTCGGCATCAAGACGGGGCGCCCCGATCCCACGATCCCGAGCGCAGCCTCCACTTAAACGGAGATCACCCGCAGCCCGTCGTAGCCCGCGCTCTCGCCGCGCTTCGTGTGGCCGCGCGCGTTGCAGACGACGCGCGTCGTGCCGCCGGCATGCGCCACGGCGTAGTCGTGCCGGCAGTGCACATGCCCGTGGATCCACAAGTCGGCATGCGGCAGCAGGTCGTCATCGGCATTGCAGAAGCTCGCGGTGCCGGCCTGGCTGCCGTAGCGCGGGTCGGCGCTTCGCAGACTCGGTCCGAAGTGCGTGATGACCACCGTCGCGTCGGCATCGTGCGGCGCGGCCAGCGTGTCGGCCAGCCAGGCGCGGCAGGCCAGCGCTTCGTCGCGCACCTGCGGCGCGGCGAACACCTCGCCGTTCAGCGTCGAGCGCTGCACCTTCATGAAGTACGAGCCGGCGCGCATCGATTTGTCGCGCTGCGCCGCGCCGAACAGGTCGAAATCGCACCAGCGCACCGTGCCGACGAAGCGGATGCGCCGGCCGTCGGCGCCGCTGCGCACGCAGGTCTCACGTTCCAGCATCGTCATGCCGAGCGATTCGCAGCGCGCGCGCAGGGCCGGCCAGGTGTCGTTCAGCTCGCGGCCGTCAAACTCGTGGTTGCCGGCGACGAACACGATCGGCACCGGCCAGCCGCGAAAGGCGTCCAGCGCCTTCCAGGTGCTGTCGATGTCGCCGGCCAGCACCAGCAGTTCGGCATCGGGCGCCGGCTCGGGGGAAAAGCTCTCGGTTTCCTGGTGCAGGTCCGACAGCAACTGCAATTTCACGGGGTCAGGCGGCTCCGTGGCATTGCTTGAACTTCTTGCCGCTGCCGCACGGGCACGGGTCGTTGCGGCCGACCTTCGGCGTTTCGCGCTTCACGGTGTCGACCTTGTAGCGCGCGTCGCGCGTCAGGTCGGACAGCTCGGCGACGGTCGTGACCATCTCCTCGATCGCGTCGTCCAGCGTCGACAGCGGGTACTCGCGGTCGAGCGTCGCGACGACCTCGCGTTCCTCGTCAGTCTCGGCCGGCAGGTGGCGGTACAGCCGCGCGAGCGAGGTCATCACCTCGTCCTGCGGCAGCTCCATCAGGTCGGGAAAGCAGATCGCCGCATGCTGGAAGCCGGCGACCCACGGCATCAGCGGCTGCGACACCTCGGCCAGCCCTTCCATCGGGTCGACCTCGCCTTCGGCCAGCGGGGCCGGCGGGTGCTCGTCGTCGAACTCCAGCACCAGCGGGTTGAACCAGCCGTCCTCGACGATCGCGCGGTTCAGCGCGGTGTAGCGGCGCAGCACCAGCGCGCGGGTGCGCTCCAGCCAGGCGGCGTCGACGTCGTCGGGCAGCGGCTGGCCGTCGAAATCGAACACATGCGGCAGCCAGGTGGCGGGTTCCAGCAGCACCGGCTGCACCAGCACGCCGCACAGGAAGCCGTCGAGCATCACCGCGTCCACCGGCTGCAGCGGCTCGGGCGTGGCCGCCAGCAGGTCGTCGAGTTCGGCGAACTCGGCATCGGTCAGGTCATGGGCGGGCGGCAGCGAAGCGGGCAGGGCGGTGGGAGCGGGCATGGCGGGTCTCTTGAACAAACGATCGAAGGCGGATTGTCATCTGGATCGGAAGGTGATCACGATTTGCCAGGGGAGAAAGACCCGATCAGCCGATAGCGGGCGCCGGGATGTACCAGCCGCGCGACCGACGCGACGACGCCCTGCGACAGCGTGCGCCGCGACACCTGCAGCAGCGCGCTGCCGGGCGGCACGTCGAGCAGCCGTGCCTGCTCGTCGGTCGCGAGCACCGCCTCGACCACCTGCTCGGCCTCGGTCAGCGGCGCGTGCTCGAACAGCACGTGCGACGGCGTGACCTGCGTGAAGTCCTGCGCCAGCAGGTCGGGCGCGAGCGCAGGGTTCACATGCCGGTCTTCGTACTGGATCGGCACGCCGTTCTCCAGGTGCACCAGCCGGCAGCGGATCACCGCCGCGCCCTTGCGCAGGTGCATCGCGGTGGCGATCTCGGCGCTCGCCTTCACCCGCTCGACGCCGCACACCCGCGTCGTGTGGCGGTGGCCGCGCTCGACGATCTCGTCGTGGATGTCTCGCACCTGCAGCAGGTTGGAGATCGGGTGCAGCTCGGCCACGTACGAGCCCGAGCCCTGGCGGCGCTCGATCAGCCCTTCGTCCTCGAGCTCGCGCAACGCGCGGTGCACCGTCATGCGGGCGCAGCCGAACTCCTGCACCAGTTCGCGCTCCGACGGCAGCTTGACGCCCGGCTGCCAGCCGCCCTCGGCGATGCGGTGTCGGATCGAATGCTTGACTGCTTCGTAGGGCAGCGTCTTGTCGCCGGATTTCATGGGCCGATCTTACCCCTGTGCTAAAGTTGTCTAGACCACTTTGCGGCGCTCGCCGCGGCCTGCGAGGACCCCCATGACGACGCCTGCGCACCTGATCATTCCCGGCCAGCTCGACAAGGCGATGCTGCTCGACGCGGCCGCCGGCGGGGCCCGCTTCACGATCGCGCCGTCGGCCCGGGCCGGCATCGACGCCAGCGTGCAGGCGGTGGCCACGCTGATGGCGCGCCACGAACCGGTCTACGGCATCAACACCGGCTTCGGCAAGCTGGCGCAGACGCGCATCCCCGACGACCAGCTGGCCCAGCTGCAGAAGAACCTGGTGCTGTCGCACAGCGCCGGCATCGGCCAGCCGATGGCGGCGCCGGTGGTGCGGCTGATGCTGCTGCTGAAGGCGGCCAGCCTCGCGCATGGCGTGTCGGGCGTGCGGCCGCAGGTGATCGATGCGCTGCTCGCGCTGCTGGCCGCCGACGTGCTGCCGGTGGTGCCGGAGAAGGGCTCGGTCGGTGCGTCGGGCGACCTGGCGCCGTTGGCTCACCTGAGCGGCGTGCTGATCGGCGTCGGCGAGGCCTTCGTCGACGGCCAGCGTGTGGGCGCAGTGCAGGCGCTCGCGCACGCCGGGCTGCAGCCGCTGGTGCTCGGCCCGAAGGAAGGCCTCGCGCTGTTGAACGGCACGCAGGCGTCGACCGCGCTCGCGCTGGTCGCGGTGCAGCGGCTCGAGCGCATCTTCGACGCGGCGATCGGCATCGGCGCGATGACGGTCGACGCGGCCAAGGGCGCCGACACGCCGTTCGACGACCGCATCCACAAGGTGCGCGGCCAGCCGGGGCAGCGCAAGGTGGCCGCGAGTTTCCGCAGCTGGCTGAGCGGCAGCGCGCTGCGCCAGTCGCACCTCGATTGCGACAAGGTGCAGGACCCGTACTGCCTGCGCTGCCAACCGCAGGTGATGGGCGCCTGCCTCGACCAGATGCAGCATGCGTGGAACGTGCTGCTGACCGAGGCGAACGGCGTCTCCGACAACCCGCTGGTGTTCGCCGACACGCTGGAGGCACTGTCCGGCGGCAACTTCCACGCCGAGCCGGTGGCCTTCGCGGCCGACAACCTGGCGCTCGCGATCGCCGAGATCGGCGCGCTGTCGGAGCGGCGCACCGCGATGCTGATGGACCCGGGCATCTCCGGGCTGCCAGCCTTCCTGGTCGAGAACGGCGGGCTCAACTCCGGTTTCATGATCGCGCAGGTCACGGCGGCGGCGCTCGCGTCCGAGAACAAGTCGCTGGCGCATCCGGCGAGCGTCGATTCGCTGCCGACCTCGGCGAACCAGGAAGACCATGTGTCGATGGCGACCTATGCCGCGCGGCGCCTGCACCAGATGCTGGACAACACGGCCGGCATCGTCGCGATCGAATGGCTGGCCTCGGCGCAGGCGCTCGATTTTCACCGGCCGCTGCGCTCGTCGCCGGCGCTGGAATCGCTGCATGCCCGGCTGCGCGAGCGGGTGCCGTTCCTGAAGGAAGACCGGCTGATGGCGCCGGACATCGAGGCGGCCGTCGGCATGCTGGAGCATGCAGGGCTGGAGTCAGCCTAAAAATAGGCTGCCATCTCATTTCAAGCCACTTATTGGTCTATTTTTAGACTGATAAGAAGAGCTTCATTGATATCAGCATCGTGATAGGCTATTTTTAGTCTGTTGTTGGCGAATTTCGCTGTTTGCAGACTAAATTCAGTCTCTTATCCTGCCATTGATATCCATGAACCTGGACCATCTGAGCGACAAGGAAATCGCGCAGCACCTCGCACAGCGCTTGCGCGCGTGGCGCGTCGATCCCGATGCGGCTGGCATGACGCTCGACGAGTTGTCGCAACGCAGCGGCATGGGGCTGACTCCGCTGAAGCGTTTCGAGAAGACCGGTGGCATCACCTTGCGCAACCTCATCGCGTTGATGCGGGCGATGGGCCTGCTCGACCGGTTGGAAGAACTGGTGCCGACCTCCGAAGGTCCGGGGCCGCTCGACCTGCTCGACGCCGAGCGCGCCAAGCCTGCCCGCAAGCGGGCCCCCAGGCGGTCGACGGCGGGCGTCGAGGCAAAGCATGGCTGAGGCCCTCCGCGCCGTCGAGGTCCGTCTGTGGGGGCAGCGGGCCGGCGCCGTGGCTGCGCTGCGCGGCAAGCCCGGCTTCTACGAATTCCAGTACGACCCCGACTTTGCGCGCTCGGGCCTCGAGCTGTCGCCGATGAAGATGCCGCTGCGTGCGCGCCGGCGCTACGGTTTCGCGGAGCTTCCGCAAGACACGTACTTCGGTCTGCCCGGGCTGCTGGCCGATTCGCTGCCGGACCGCTTCGGCAACGCGCTCATCAACGAATACCTGGCGCGGCATGGCACCGCCGCCGCGGACATCACCACCTTGCAGCGCCTCGTGTACGTGGGACGCCGCGCGATGGGCGCGCTGGAGTTCGAGCCGGCGGTGCGCGACCGCGATTCGGCGCAGGCTGCGGCACCGTTGCAGATGGCGAACCTGGTCGAAGACGCCCGGCGCGCCCTGCGCGGCGAGTTCTCCGCCGTCGCGCAGGACATCATCGACGTCGGCAGCTCCGCGGGCGGCGCCCGTGCGAAAGCCGTGATCGGCTGGAATGCCACCGACAACAGCATCGTGTCGGGGCAGTTCGATCTGCCGGCCGGGTACGAGCACTGGCTGCTGAAGTTCGATGGCGTCGGGGACGACGGCCAGCTCGGCGCCGCAGCAGGCTTCGGGCGCATCGAGTACGCCCACTACCGGATGGCCGTCGACGGCGGCATCGCGATGAGCGAATGCCGGTTGCTGGAGGAAGGCGGCCGGGCGCACTTCATGACCCGCCGCTTCGACCGCGTCGGCAACCGCAAGCTGCACGTGCATTCGCTGTGCGGCCTGCAGCACCTGGACTTCAACGCGCCCTACGTGCACGGCTACGAGCAGTTCTTCCGCACGATCCTGTCGATGAAGCTCGGCGCCGCGGCGATGGAGCAGGCGTGGCTGCGATGCGTCTTCAATGTGATGGCAAGGAACTGCGACGACCACACGAAGAACATCGCGTTCCTGATGGACGGGTCCGGTGCATGGTCGCTGGCGCCCGCCTACGACCTCTGCTTCGCGCACAACCCGGCGCCGGGCAAATGGACACGCCAGCACCAGATGCTGGTCGCCGGCAAGGGTGACGGCATCACACGCTCGGACCTCGTGCAGGTGGGCGACCAGTTCGGCATTCGACAGCCCGGGCATCGCATCGACCGGCTGGCCGACGTGATCTCGCGCTGGCCGGCCTACGCCAGCGAGGCCGGCGTGCCGGCGCCCGAGGCGGCGCGCATCGCCGGCCTGCAGCAGCTTCTCAAGCCGGGCGCGTGACGTCGGCCATGCCGGCCGCCTTGATGCTCTCGGCGCGGATGTCCTCGGTCAGCTGCGCCTT
>Ga0209050_1000964_pt1 | contig 37092 bp, 20 predicted proteins | sample Araplavi_mTSA_r2_FD_184276 | JGI IMG/M metagenome (GOLD analysis project Ga0209050, IMG submission 184276) | Arabidopsis root microbial communities from North Carolina, USA - plate scrape MF_Cvi_mTSA_r2 (SPAdes) (version 2) | ecosystem: Host-associated > Plants > Roots > Endosphere | place: USA... | reverse complement strand
GGAAAAAGAAAAGCTCATCACCGAGCGCGAAGCCCTGCTTGTCAGCTTCGCCGATCCCGCCACCCGCGAAAAACGCAAAGCCTTGCTCGGGGAAATCCAGCGCCTCAACGCTGAACTCACCAAGCTCCCCGCTCCGAGCGTCGTCTACGCCGGCACCATTCAATACGGCTCCGGTAATTTCCGCGGCACCGGCCCCGATGGCGGCAAACCCCGCCCGATCTTCCTCCTCGCCCGCGGCCAGGTCACCACGCCGGGCAAAGAGGTCACGCCCGGCACCCTCTCCGCCCTCACCTTCGAGCCCGCTCGCTTCGCGCTCCCCGCCACCGCCTCCGAAGGCGACCGCCGCGCTGCCCTCGCACGGTGGATCACCGATCCGCAAAACCCACTCACCTGGCGCAGCATCGTCAATCGCGTGTGGCAGTATCACTTCGGTCGCGGCCTGGTCGAAACGCCCAACGACTTCGGCCGCAACGGCGGATTCCCTTCGCACCCCGAGCTGCTCGACTGGCTCGCCTCCGAATTCCGCGATAGCGGCGGCTCCCTGAAAAAACTGCACAAGCTGATCGTGACCAGCGCGACCTATCGCCAGGCCACCACCGCGAATCCCGCAGCGGAATCCATCGACGCGAACAACGCCCTCCTCTGGCGGCAAAACCGCCGCAAGCTCGAGGCCGAAGCCGTGCGCGATGCCGTTCTCTCGGTCACCGGCAAACTTGATCTTACCGCCGGCGGACCCGGCTGGCAGGACTTCGTCGTCGAGCAACCCGCGCACTCGCCGCACTACGAATACGGCCTCGCCAATCCCGACGATCCCAAGACCTGGCGCCGCAGTATTTACCGGTTCATCGTCCGCTCGCAGACCCAGCCGTGGATGACCGTGCTCGATTGCGCCGACCCCTCGATGCGTGTCGATCGCCGCAACGAAAGCCTCTCCGCGCTGCAAGCTCTCGCGCTGCTGAACAACGGCTTCATCCTCACCCAGGCGCGCCATTTTGCCGAGCGCCTCCAGCACGAAGCCGCCGATCCTGCCGCGCAGATCGACCGCGCCTTCCGCCTCGCGCTCGGACGCCACCCGACCGCGCGCGAGCAGGCCGAACTCCTCGCCTTTGCCCAAGCCAACGGCCTCCCCAATCTCTGCCGCGTCGTCCTGAACCTGAACGAATTCACCTTCGTCGACTGATCCCCATGCAAAACGATTCCCCTTTCCATCGCGCGCCCGCATCCCAGTCTGTTTCGCGCCGCGACTTCCTCTGGCAATCCGGCGGTGGCCTCGGCGGCCTCGCCCTCGCCTCCATGCTGCACGGCGAAAGAGCCCTCGCCACCGGTGGCGTGCTCGAGGGCCGCTTGCATCACCCGGCCAAGGCCAAACGCGTCGTGCAGTTCTTCATGGCCGGTGCGGCCAGCCACGTCGATCTCTTCGACTACAAACCCGAGCTCGTGAAACGCCACGGCCAGCCGAGCGACTTCGGCGAACCCGTCGAAGCTTTTCAAAATGGCCTCGGCCCCTGGCTACGCCCGGTGTGGGATTTCCAGCCCTACGGCCAATCCGGCAAAATGCTGAGTGAAGCCGTCGCCCCGCTCGGCGCCGTCGTGGATGAGATGGCATTCATTCACAACATGGTCGGCAAATCCGGCGTACACAGCTCCGCCACGCTGTTGCAGTCCACCGGCTTTCAGCTCCCCGGTTTCCCCGGCGCCGGCTGCTGGGTCAGCTACGCGCTCGGCTCGGCCAATGACAACCTGCCGAGTTTCGTTGTGCTCCCCGATCATCGTGGCTTCGGCTCGAATGGCGTGAAGAACTGGGATGCCGCCTTTCTCCCTTCGCAGCACAGCGGCACTATCATTTACCCCGGCACGCCGAATCCCATCGCCGATCTCTTTCCGCACCGGACCGGCGATTACATCAACCCGCAAAGCGAGACTGCCACGCAAGGCCTGCTCGCCGAGTTGAATCGCGAACACGCCACCACCCGCGCCGGTGATCAGCGTCTCGAAGCCCGCATTCGCAGCTACGAACTCGCCGCCAAAATGCAGCTCGCCGCGCCCGAGGCGCTCGACCTGAAAGCCGAGCCCGAGCACGTCCTGAAGCTCTACGGCCTCGACCGCGGTCCACAGACTTGGGCGAAGGAAATCAACGAAGCGGAGGAGAGCTTTTACTTCGCCCAGAAATGCCTCGCCGCCCGCCGCCTGCTCGAACGCGGCGTACGTTTTGTCCAGGTCTGGAGCGGCAACGACAACGGCTTCCCCCGCCGCAATTGGGACTCCCACGAAGACATTCAGCGCGACCACGGCCCGCTCGCCCTCGGCATGGCCCGCGGCGCCGCTGCCTTCATTCAGGATCTCAAGCAGCGTGGCCTGCTGGAAGACACCATCATCCTCTGGACCACCGAGTTTGGCCGCATGCCTTCCAGCCAGGGCGGCAAAGGCCGTGACCACAATCCTTACGTCTTTACCAACTGGCTCTGCGGCGGGGGCATCCGGGGCGGTATCACCCACGGCGAAAGCGATGAATGGGGCTACAAACCCCGCGACCGCAAAAACCCGACCGAGGTCTACGACGTCCACGCCACGCTGCTCCACCTCCTCGGCATCGACCACACCCGCCTCACCTTCCGGCACAATGGCATCGACCGCCGCCTCACCGACGTCCACGGCCACGTCCTGGAGCCTCTGATCGCCTGAAGGCGGCTTGACCCTTAGGGGGCGGATAGAGCGGCGAAATCCCCGCCCAAATGAACGGGGTTTGGCGGCACCTTTCCCATTGCGGGACTTAATCCATATCATTTAAGTATACATAGGTTATATGGAACTTAACTCTCCTTCCCTCTATCTCGGCCAATTGCACAGCGACGACCTCGACACCCGCCTCCAGGCTCTCCTGGATCTCGACGAGGAGCAACTCGATGCGCTCCAGGTCAAAGACCTCGAGCCTCTGCTCACCGATGAAGACCACGCCATCCGGCAGCTCACCTTGTCGGCCCTCGCCGAACTCGGCGACCTCGCGGCCATCCCCCTGATCCTCGAGGCTACGGCCGATCGCGATGCCAGGGTGGTCGCCGCTGCCACCGCTGCCCTCCGCGAGTTTCGCACGCGGGATGCGATCGATCCTTTCACCGCCGGAGTAGCCCATCGCGCTCCGGAAGTACGCGCCGCCGCGATCGTGAATTTGCGCGACTTCCGCAGCCAGCGGGCGATCCCGGCCTTGCGCGCAGCGGTGGAAGACGCCTCGGCTCTGGTCCGGCGCGAAGCCGTGGTGACGCTCTCGCAAGTCGCCGATGCGAGGACTTCCGAACTGCTGCTCTGGAGCTTTTACGATCAGGACGCCGGTGTGCGTCAGGCCGCCGTTCGAGCCGTCGGCGGAGTCGGCGACGCCAAGACTCTCGGCCTCGTCATCCGCGCCCTGCAGGATGTGGATGCAGAAGTGCGGCGCGTCGCGGCGAGCATGCTGGTCGGCTATCCCGGCGCCTCAGCGGCTCAATTTGCCCTGCAGCGAGCCCTGAGGGATTCGCAGCCCGAGGTGGTGCGCGAAGCCATTCGCAGCCTCGGCAAACTTCGGGCTCCCGTCGCCCAATACCTCGCGCCCTTCCTGGAAAACGAATCCCGCGAGATCCGCATCGCCGCCGCCAAGGCCCTCGGCCAGATCGGCGAAGCCTCCTCGCGTTTCCAGCTCGCAGCTCTGCTCCACGACAGCGACAAAGGCGTCATTCGCGCCGCACTCCACGCAATCGCCCAGCTCGACGCTTTCGAATCGAAAGCCGCGTAACGCGCGCTGCGCGCCTGAGGGAATGACCGCCCTGCCCGGAAATCTCCGCCCTGGCGGGGAGCACTGCTCCGACTGCGAGGAGCCGCGGATTTTCCGCCGGCCGCGCCTCTACCCCGGTCTGCACGCCACCCTCACCGTGATCACTTTCGGCATCTGGGTCGTGCCCTGGATTTCCTACACGCTCCACGCGTTTTTTTGGGCGCCCTGGCGTTGTTCCCGATGCGGCAGCCCCCGGTCGGACGGAGCCCTCGCCTCGTCTCCGCTCGCTCGTCGCCGGGTCGGATTGCTCACCCGGATCGCAGCCGATGCGGTCGTCGTGAGCGAAGATCCGATTAAAAATATACTTACCGAGTAGAAATTACTTTACAGCCCATCTCACTGCGGCTTTTGTCCCGGCACACGACCGCGCAGGGACTGCACCAGCAGACGGCAACGGTTGTTTCGCCTCGCGGATTTGCCCACCTGGGCCCTCCGCTCGTTTTCCACTTTTTTGGCCGGCCTACCACCACGCGGTGGCGCCACGCGCCAAGTCCGCTCATGCCCCGGATGTTTCGTCCTCGTTTCTTATCTTCATCTTTCGATCTGCCCCGTCTTCGCTTCCCCGCTTCCCGGAAAACCCGGCGCGCGGCAGGCATGGCGGCGGTCGCCCTCGCCATTCTTTCCACCCGTATCCTCGCGACTGACGGCGTTTGGACGAACAAGACCTCAAACTCCCCTTGGGGCACGACTAGCAACTGGGCCAACGGCACTGTCGCCAGCGGCGCGGATGCCACCGCCGACTTCAGCACGCTGGATCTCAACCCCGCCGGGCGCACCGTTCAGCTGGGCGCCAATTGGACCATCGGCACCCTGAAGTTCGCCGACATCGATCCCACCACCGATTTTAATTGGACCGTCGCCAATGGCACGGGCGGTCCGTGGGCGCTCACGCTCGCCACCACGACCGCGACCGCTCCGGTCGTGAATGTCATCAATCAGACGGCGACCATCTCCGCCGTCCTCGCGGGTACCCAGGGCTTCACCAAGATCGGTGCGGGCACGCTGACTTTGACCGGCGCCAATACCATCACCGGCGGAATCAGCCTGGCTGAAGGCGTCCTCGTCTTTGCGAACAACTCGCTGAACAGCAACCTCGTCACTTTTACCAGCGCCGCGACCCTGCAGTGGCAAAACGGCAACACGCAGGATTACTCCGCGAATCTTAAAATTAACGACGGCGTCACGGCCACGCTGAATAGCGGCAACGCCTCCAACATCGTCACCCTCGCGACTCCGTTTCAGCTCGGACCCACCGCCAACGCAGCGGTCACCAAGACGGGCGCCGGTACGCTAATCCTCACCGCGGTGAATACCTATTCCGGCGGCACCCGGGTGAGCAATGGCCGCCTGATCCTCACCAGCGGCGACAATCGCCTGCTCACCACCGGCGCGGTGATTCTCGGCCAGAATGCCAACAACGGCATCCTGCAATTGGGCGACACCACTTTCGGTGCGAGCAATCAAACGGTGACTTCGCTGACTGCCAGCAGCAACGCCGCGACCAACCCGACCAATGCCGTTGTCGGCGGCGCCACTGTGGTCTCCACGCTCACGGTCAACAACTCCGCAGCCGTGACCTACGCCGGCGTGCTCGGCGGCACCGGCACGAATGAAAACAATCTCGCGCTGACCAAAACCGGCGCCGGCGCGCTCACCCTGAACAATGCCGCCAGCACTTTCACCGGCGGCGTGAACCTCAATCAGGGCACGCTCTCCTTTGTCGATGGTGCTCTCGGCACCGGCGCGATCACCTTCATCGGCGGCTCGACGCTGCAATGGGCCGCTGGCAATACCCGCGACGTTTCCGGCCGGATCAAAGTGAACGACGGCGTCGCCGCTGCGTTCGATACGAATGGCAACAACGTCACCCTGGCCACCGCCTTCCAGACTGGCGCGCTCGGCACCGGTGCACTCACGAAAAGCGGCGCCGGTACCCTCACCCTCACCGCGGCCAATACCTATACCGGCGCGACGCGGCTGAATAACGGCCGGGTCGTCCTCGCGGGCGGCGATGGCCGTCTCTCGTCGTCCACGAATCTCATCTTCGGCAACGGCGCCAACAGCGGCGTACTCCAGCTCGGCGATACGAATGGCCCGAGCAATCAGACCGTCTCCGGCATCGCCCTGGCCGCCGGTGCCACCGGCACCGGCAACGCGGTGGTCGGCGGCAGCGCCTCCATCTCCACGCTCACGGTCAACAACTCCGCAGCCGTGACCTACGCCGGCGTGCTCGGCGGCACTGGCACGAACGAGAACAACCTCGCGCTGACCAAGACCGGCGCCGGCACGCTCACCCTCGGCGGCAACAACAGCTTCGTCGGCGACGTCTCCATCCTCGCCGGGACCGTCGCCATCACGAACTCGAATGCCCTCGGCGCCGGCCCGAAAACCGTCACGGTCAACGGCAGCCTGAAGCTCGATGGCACCGCCGGCGGCCTCAGCCTCGGTGCGGGTTTCGGCCTCGTCACGAGCAACGATAGCTCCACGGCCCCTGCGATCCTTAACGCGGCCGGGGACAACGTGATTGCCGGCCCCATCACCCTCGCCAGCGGCGGCGGCGGTGGCGGTCAAACCCGCATTCAGGCCAATGGCGGCAGCCTCACCCTGAATGGCACCATCGCCCCCGCCGCCGGTCTGCCTGCGGCGCCCACTTTGATCCTCGATGGCACCGCCACCGGCACAATCAATGGCGTCCTCTCGCAGATCCTGAATCTCACCAAGGAAGGCACCGGCACCTGGTCGCTGAATGGCGCGAATACCTACACCGGCCCCACCATCATCAGCGGCGGCCGCCTCAATCTCACCACCGCGCAAACCGGCGGCGGCGCGGTCTCGCTGGCTGATGGCACTGCCCTCGGGGTCGCTCTGGTCGGTGCGGGCCAGACGTTGAATACCTCGGCTCTGACCCTCGGCAGCACCACGGGTACGACCCTGTACATCAATCTCGGCGCCTTCAGCAACCCGGCCAACGCCGTTATCAATGCGGCCGCTTTTACCACCGCCGGCACCAGCACGATCAATATCTCCGGCACTGGTCTGAGCGTTGGTGAGTTCGATTTGATCACCTACGCCGGCAGCCTCGGCGGCGCCGGCTTCGGCGGTCTCACCCTCGGCACCTTGCCCGCCCGGGTCACGGCTCACCTCGTCGATGCGGCTTCCAAAGTCCGCCTGAATATCAGCGCCTTCGATGTACCCAAGTGGACCGGTGCCGCGGACGCGAATTGGGATATCAACGACGGCGCCGATCCCACCACCGGCCTCGGCACCGTCAACTGGAAGGAAACCAACAGCGGCATCGCCACGCGCTATCTCCAGACTGGCAGCACGATTGATAGCGTCCTCTTCGACGATTCCGCGACCGGCTCCACCACGGTCAATCTCACCGCCGCGCTCACGCCCACCACGGCGACGGTGAATAACAATACCAAGACCTACACCTTCACCGGCTCCGGCAAACTCAGCGGCGCCACCAGCCTGCTCAAACAAGGCCCCGGCACCCTCGTCATCGCGAATACCGGCGGCAATGATTACACCGGCACCACCACGATCACCGCGGGCACCTTGCAAGTCGGCGATGGCGTCACGCCCAGCGCCGGCCAACTCGGCAGCGGTAATATCGTGAACAACGGTTCGCTCGTTTTCTTCCGCCCCGACGATCTCACCGTGGCCAATGCTATTAGCGGCACTGGCGGCCTGGTGAAACGCGGCACGGGCGTCCTCACGCTTTCCGGCAACAACGCTTCCTTCGACGGCGGCATCGAGATCGCCGCCGGCAGCCTGCGGGTCGGCAGCGCCAATGCGCTCGGCAGCAACGTGGGTACCGTCACCGTGCAAAGCGGCGCCGCGCTCGAACTCACCGGCCAGACCATCACCAAAACCGTGCAGCTCAACGCGGGCACCTTGCGCTCCTTCAGCGCGACCACGAACTCTTTCAATGGCAGCCTGTCGCTCAATGGCGGCGGCACCCTCGATAGTCTCACCGGCACCTCTCTCGCCATCACCACCGCAATCACCGGCACCGGTGGCCTGCTCAAGAGCGGCCCTGGCACGCTGATCCTCACCGGGGCGAGCACCTATGCTGGCGGCACCACCATCACCGAGGGTGTGCTGCAAATCGGCGCCACCGGCGGTGCGGGCACCACTGGTTCGCTGGGGACGGGGGATATCGCGCTCAACCCCACCAGCGGCACCGCCACGCTCACCATTCTTCGCGGCGACAATTCGCTGAACATCGCCAACTCGATCACGAGCAGCGGCGCGGGCACCAATGCGCTCATCATCGGGACCAACGGCGCCAGCTCACCCAGTGGCACGGTGACCCTCAGCGGCACGAATACCTTCACCGGTAACGTGACGATCAGCGGCGGCGCGCTCCGCATCACCAATTCCGCCGCCCTCGGCATTGGCCCGAAAACCGTGAGCATCGCCAGCAACGCCGGCCCAAGCCTCCAGCTCGATGGCACCACCGGCGATCTCAATCTACCCGCGAACATCAGCTTCACCGCCAGCAGCGACGGCACCCTCATCAACGCCGCTTCCAATGCCGGCGCGATCATCAACATCGCGGGCAACAACACCATCAACGGCCACATTGCCCTCACCAATGGCGGCGGTGGCAACGGCCGCATCAACGTCACCGCCGGTTCATTGACCCTCAACGGCGGCATCGATGCCGCGGGCTCGACCGGGGTGCGCACTCTGCTGCTTGGCGGAGCCGGACAGGGGACCGCCAATGGAGTCATCGCTGACAACGGCAACGTCGTCAGCGTCACCAAGGATGGCGCGGGCACCTGGAACCTCACGGGCGCGAACACCTTCACCGGCGCCGTTACGGTCAGCGCTGGGACGCTGCGGGTGAACGCCATCGCCTCCAACGGCACCGCCCAGCCGCTCGGCACCGCGACGGGTGTGGTGAACATCGGCACGGCCACCACTTCCGGCACCCTCGAGTATTCCGGCTCGGCCAATGCCACCCTCGAGCGCGGCGTTACCGTCGCCGGAGTCGGCGGCGGTTTCATCCGCAATACCGGCGGCGCCACGCTCACCCTCGCGGGCACCCTCGCCAAAAATGGCCGCGTCTTAACCCTCGCTGATGGCGCCTTTAATGTCACCGGTGCGATCAATGGCGCCACCGCTGCCGACCTCATTCTCGATCACGCGACGGTCACGCTGAACAACACTGCCAGCGCCTTCGCCGGTGGGGTGCAAATCATCGGCGGCAGCACCCTGCGCAACGGCGCGGCCGATGTGCTCCCCAATACCGCCAGCCTCACCCTCGGCGAGGCCACCACGAATTCCGGCGGCACCTACGACTTGAATGGTTTCAACGAAGTCATCGCCGGGCTGAACAGCGCCGGCACTGGGGCAAAGTTCGTCACGAATACCGCCGCCAGCGGCCTCAGTTTCCTCGCGATCAATGGCTCGGGCGCCTTCGACGGGGTCATCAAGGACGGTCCCACTGCCCTGGTCGCGCTGGCCAAAACCGGCACCGGAATTCTCAACCTCGCCGGCGCGAATACCTACACTGGGCTCACCGATGTCAGCGGCGGCACGCTGCTCGTTTCCGGCAGCCTCAACGGCACCATCCTCAATGTGCACACCGGAGCCACCCTCGCCGGCGCCGGTACGATCACGACGAACGATCAGCCTGTCACCATCGACGACGGCGCCAAACTGGCCCCGGGCAACAACGGAGTCGGCACGTTGACCTTCGCCACTGGCCTCGAGCAGCTCGACCTCAGCGGTGCCTTCACCGATCTCGCCAGCGGCGCGCTCGTCTTCGAGCTCGCCACCGTCGCCGCCAGCGATCAGATCGCGCTTTCCACCGGCATCGTGAAGATCGGTTCCGGCCTGCTCGCTTTCGGCGATTTCAGCTTCAGCGCGCTCCCCGGTTTCGGCCCCGGTACGTACACGCTCATCTCTTCGAGCAACCCGATCCTCGGCGATCTCGATCCCGCCAATTTCGCCGGCACCATCGGCGAATACGACGCTCAGCTCGCCTTCACCAATGGCGGCAAGGACCTCGCGCTTATCGTCGCGGTGCCCGAGCCCGGCAGTGGCGCTGCGTTACTCGGTGGCCTCGGTGTGCTGCTCGGCCTCCAGCGCCTGCGCCGCTCAGCCCGTCGTCCTTCATCCAAATTTGTTCAGGTCGGTGTGTGAACGGCGGCCGGCCGGGAGCGAGACCCGGCCGGTCGCCTACCGCCCGTCGACTGATGCCATTCACCGAATCTCATCATGCGCTTCTACGTTCATCGTCGCGGGCAATTTACCCATCAGGGGAGCTTTTCTCCGGACCAATCGCGTCCAGGGAAGGTCACAGCGGCCGGCCGGGCCGGGGAAACCCGGTCGGCCGCCACGTTCTTCGCCGACGATGAATTCACCGATCTTCACCCGCAGCGGACAACCAAGGAGGAGTGCGGGGATGACAGCGGCCGGCTGAACCGGGGGGAACAGCCGGCCGCTCGTATTTTTTTCCGCATCGCTCCCCAGCCCCGGCTGGAGCTTGGCGAGTCATGAAACGCCCGAGCGAATCCCGGAAACGCAAGCCCGGCGGCCTGCTCCGCCCAGGCCGCCGCAGCATCAATCAAATCCTCCGTGCCGCCTACGAACGCGCCACCACCGATCGCCGCACGTTGCAGGTGGTCGAGCGCCTCCTGCGCTGAAGCTTCCCCGGTCCAGCCCCTGAAATTTCTCCTCGCCTCCACCTTCCACCGGTGCTCTATGCGCTTTTGCTGGCTGATGGTTTTTCCGTCAGCCGGCCACGCGCTGACCGGTCCACCGGAAGCTCGAACGTCAATATCCGACCTTTTTCGAGTCATGAGCCTCGTCCCGTTGTTTGCGGGGCGTTTCAGGTGCGTGGGCCGCTTTCTTTTGCGGAAAGCCCGGCCTTTTCCTGAGCTGCGAACGCCCGTGCGGTGTTCACGAGGCGCGCGATGGGCTGGGTTGTGGGCTGGCGTTCCTTCGTGCGCGTCGCGCCGGAGCACATCCGGTGCGGCGCGGATCCTTCCCGATTTTCCGGTCCGTTTTCCTGTCACTTCGATCCAATCATGAGCACTGCTTCCGATCCTCGCCTGAGCCTCAGCGCCCAAGCCGCCCGCAACCTCGCCACCGCCACCGTCACCTCTCCGCAGTGGTCGGAGATCACGCCCCGGTGGCTGCAAAAACTCCTTCCGTGGATTGACGTCGACGGCGGCGTCTATCGCGTGAACCAGGTCGTCCGCAAAGACCCCACCGTTTCGCTGCTCACTTCCGATGGTGGTGAACCCGTGCTGCCCACCACTTTCGTCGACTACGACGTCGATCCGCGCGAATATCACCTCAGCACCATCCAGACGATCCTGCGCACGCACACCCGCGTGACCGATCTCTACAGCAACCGCATCGACCAGCTCCGCGAGCAGGTCCGCCTCACGGTGGAAGCGGTCAAGGAGCGCGAGGAGTGGGAGCTCATCAATCATCCGGTCTTCGGCCTCTTCAACGAAGTCGCCCCGGCCCAGCGCATCAACACGCGCAAAGGCACGCCTACGCCCGACGACCTCGACGAACTGCTCACGCTGGTCTGGAAAAAGCCCGCCTTCTTCCTCGCCCACCCACGCGCCATCGGCGCCTTTGGCCGCGAAGCCACGCGCCGCGGGGTGCCGCCGCCCACCGTGACCATTTTCGGTTCGCCTTTCATCACCTGGCGCGGCATTCCGCTCATCCCGAGCGACAAGCTCCAGATCGGTGAAGACGGCAAGACCAGTATCCTCCTGCTGCGCGTCGGTGAAGCCCAGCAAGGCGTCGTCGGTCTGCAAAAAGCCGGCGTCGCGGGCGAAGTCGAGCCCGGCCTTTCTGTGCGCTACATGGGCACGAACGAAAACTCCGTCGCTTCGCACCTCGTCACCCGCTACTTCTCCGCGGCGGTGCTGACCGAGGACGCCATCGCGCGTCTCGATGATGTGTCCGTGGGCTCCTACCATGAGTACGTCTATCCCCAGGCCTGATCCCGCGGACGCGGCGGCTCCCGCCGATCCGTTCGATACCGCGCTGATCGCGCGCCTGGCCAACGAGTTTTTCGCCGGCCACGCGGACCGCTTGCCGGCCGCCGCGCCCAGCGCGCCCACGACCGTGGCCGGAGTACCCGCGCACGTTCCGGGCGCGCCGACCAAAGCCCCGAGCAGCCCGTCGCCGGATATCTCGCTCACGGGTGGTTTTCCCGCCGCCGCACCGAGCGGACCGCCGCCGGTTCATCCCGGCGTGGTCGCGCCGGAAAATGAACCCGGCACCGCCGGCGGCCGGACCAGCTCCGGCACCCATCAACCCGGCGCCACGGATTCCTACGAATTCGGCGAGCCGCGTTGTTATCGCGATTCGTTGCAAACCCTCGCTCCAGGTCCCAGCAAATCGTCAGGGCCCGAAGTCGAGGTCTCGGAAGAACCGCTGCTGTATTTCCTGAAAGCGTCCGACGTCGGCCCCGTCGCCGGTTTCGGCCTGCCTCATCCCGCTCCCGGCCCGAAGCTCACCGCTTTCGATGTGGAAGGAGTGCGGCGCGATTTCCCCGCGCTGCATCAACGCATCAATGGCCGCCCGCTCATCTGGCTCGATAACGCCGCGACCACCCACAAACCACAGGCCGTCATCGACGCCACCTCGCAGTTCTACGGCCGCGACAATTCGAACATCCACCGCGCCGCGCACACTCTGGCTGCCCGTTCCACCGAGCTCTTCGAAGGCGGCCGCGAAAAAGTGCGCCAGTTTCTCGGCGCGGCCGATGCGAAGGAAATCATCTTCGTCCGCGGCACCACCGAGGGCATCAATCTCATCGCCCAGACCTATGGCCGAAAGAACATTGGCGCCGGCGACGAGATCATCGTCTCCGAGCTGGAGCACCATGCAAACATCGTCCCGTGGCAGCTCCTCGCCGCCCAGGTCGGCGCTACGATTCGCGTGATCCCGATGAACGACCGCGGCGAGCTGCTCGTCGAGGAACTCCCGCGCCTGCTCAGCCCGCGCACGAAGATCGTCTCGGTCACACACGTTTCGAACGCGCTCGGCACGATCAATCCCATCGAGGAAATCATCGGCCTCGCTCACGGCTACGGTGTCCCCGTCGTCGTCGATGGCGCGCAATCCACGCCCCACATTCCCATCAATGTGCAGGCGCTCGATGCGGACTTCTTCGTCTTCTCCGGGCACAAGGTTTTTGGTCCCACCGGCATCGGCGCCGTCTACGGCAAGGCCCAGCACCTCGAAGCCATGCCCCCGTGGCAGGGTGGGGGACACATGATCCGCGACGTCACCTTCGCGAAGACCACCTACCAGGACCCACCCGAGAAATTCGAAGCCGGCACTCCCGATATCGCCGGCGTCGTCGGCCTCGGCGCCGCGATCGACTATCTGCTCGGTGTCGGCCTTCCCGCCGTCGCCGCTTACGAACACGCGCTGCTCGAGTACGCCACGCACGCGCTCACCGCCATCCCTGGTATCCGCCCCATCGGCACTGCCGCGCACAAAGCCAGCGTCCTCGGCTTTGTCATCCCCGGCGTGGAAAACGCGAAGATCGCCAAACACCTCGATCAACACGGCATCGCCGTTCGGGCTGGTCACCACTGCGCCCAGCCCGCCGTGCGCCACTTCGGCCTCGAAGGCACCGTCCGTCCGTCGCTCGCCTTCTACAATACCTTCGCCGAAGTCGACGCCCTCGTCAGCGCCTTGCATTCACTGCCCCGGGCCTGATCCTGCCACCATGAAAACCGTTTCGCCTGCCGAGCTCCACCGCCTCCTCACTGCCGATCCCGCGCTCGCGGTGCTCGATGTGCGGACGCCGGTGGAATTCGCCGCCGTGCACGTCGCGCAGGCGCAGAATATCCCGCTCGATGCGTTGCGTCCGGGCGCCTTGCCGTTGCCCAAGGACCGCCCGGTCTACCTCCTCTGCCAGCGCGGCGGCCGCGCTACCAAAGCCGCCGAGCAACTGGCTCAGGCTGGTTTCACCAACCCCATCGTCGTCGAAGGAGGCACGGAAAGCTGGTCAAATGCGGGTCTGCCGGTCGAGAAAAGCGGAGCGAGTGTGATCAGCCTCGAACGCCAGGTTCGCATCGGTGCCGGTTCCCTTGTTTTGCTCGGCGTCCTGCTTGGCTGGTTCGTGCATCCGTACTTCATCGGCCTCTCCGCTTTTGTCGGTGCCGGGCTTGTTTTCGCCGGCCTCACCGATTGGTGCGGCATGGGCCTGCTCCTGGCCAAAGCGCCCTGGAACCAGCGCCAGTCTGGGTGAAATCCGACCTTCCATCGCCCATGGATAAGCTTCCCAACTGGCACCTCGCCGAGTTGCTCGCCTCGTACGAGCGCTTCGGTGGCCTCAACGATCACAATGCCCACAACATGCCTTCGAAGCGGGCCGTCGGGCAGATTTGCGAGGACCTGCTCCAGATCATCTTTCCCGGGCTGCACGACGACGACGCGATCTTCGATGGCACCCTCGCGCAGATCACCGCGGAGCGCTTGTTCTCCGTCATCCGCCGTCTCCAGGAGCAGGTTCGCAAAAGCGTGCGCGTCGGCGATCCCAAACGCCCCACCGGCAAGACTGCGCCGATCATGGAGAAATTCTCCCGCGCCCTTCCGCTCGTGCGCGAGCTTCTCCAGACCGATGTCGAAGCCGCTTTCGAAGGCGATCCCTCCGCCATCAGCCGCGAGGAAATCATTCTCTCCTATCCCTGCATCGAAGCGATCGCGATCCAGCGCCTCGCCCATCGGCTCTACCGCGAAGGCGCCCCCATCATCGCCCGCATGATGACGGAGTGGGCGCACTCCCGCACCGGCATCGACATTCATCCCGGCGCCGCGATCGGCGCACATTTTTTCATCGATCACGGCACCGGCGTGGTTATCGGCGAAACCTGCCGCATCGGGAATCACGTGAAGCTCTATCACGGCGTCACCCTCGGCGCGCGCAGCTTCGTCAAAGACGAAGCCGGCCAGCTCGTCCGCGGCACCAAGCGTCACCCCGACGTCGAAGACCACGTCACGATCTACCCCAACTCCACCATCCTCGGTGGCGAAACGGTGATCGGCGAAAACTCCACCATCGGCGCCAACGTATTCCTCATGAACAGCGTTCCGCCCCACTCGCTCGTCGTCTACGAGGAGAAGCAGCTCAGCATCCTCGACAAACGCGCCAAGCGGAAAAAAGACGCCGTCGAGTTCTCGATTTAACTTCGCCAATCCGCGAAGCGAACGTAGGCGGCTCTTCCCAGAGCCGCCCCGAAAACCCCACCCGCCGCAGGCGGCAAACTTCGCGGGTGTACGGCCTTCAGGCTGCGACGAGAGGCTATAAAGCCTGTACTCCAACAAAAGCTACTTCCCGCCAGCGCGCAGCAACGCCTGCAGCTCCGCCACGGTCGCCGCGGAGCCCGGATCCGCGGCGAGGTTGCGATATTCGCCCGGATCGTTGTCGTGATCGTACAACTCAGCTCCGGCGCTGCCATCGTTCCATTCGGTGTAACGCCAGCGTTCCGTGCGCACGCTGCGGCCCATGATCGCGTTGCCCTTCTTTTTACCCTGAGCTTCCGCCGGCGCATTGGTCCCGACGTTTCCGCCGCGGCTCACCTGCGAAAAGGCGGGGTATTTCCACTCCGCCTTGGGATTCGCGAGCAGCGGTTTGAGGCTGTAGCCCTGTGCTTCCGGATCCGCTGCGATCCCGCAGAGATCGGTCAGGGTTTTGTGCAGCGAAACGAGTTCGACCGTGCGGGAAGAAGTCTGGCCGTCCTTGCGATCCGGAGTGGCGATGATCAGCGGCACTCGCGCCGATTCTTCGAAGATACTCATCTTCTGCCACAGATTCTTTTCCCCGAGGTGATAGCCATGGTCGCTGTGGAAAACGACCACCGTCTTACCCGTGAGTTTCAGCCGATCGAGCGCACCGAGCACCGTGCCGACCTGCGCATCCATGAAGGTCGTCGCGGCATCGTAGGCCTGGATCGCCTGGCGTCGGAGATCGTCACTCATCGCCGTCTGTTCCTTCTTCTGCGTGGCTAGGGCCGGCGCTGGGAAAAGCGACGCGAGGTTGGAGGGAATCCGTGGCAGCTGAATCTTGTCGAGCGGATACAGCGCGAAGTACGGCTTCGGCGCCACGTATGGGGTGTGCGGGCGGAAAAAGCCCACCGCGAGATAAAACGGCTCCCCGCTCTTCGCGTAGCCTTCGAGCAAATCCACCGCGGCTGCTGCGATCTTGCCGTCGGTCTGCTCCGCATCGGTGCCGTCCTGCGCGAGCCAGCTCAGTTGTCCGCCGAGTTCGGTCAAGGCCTTCGCTTTCACCGTGATCGTGCCGTTGCCATCGGGTGAGGCCGCGATCCGATCGATCTGCGGATACTCATCCACATCGCGTCCTTTCGGATTCACCACCTTTTCCCACGAAGCCGGATCATCGAGCCCATCGGTGCCGATCTGCGAAGGCACGCCGTAGTGATAAAGTTTGCCCACCCGCGCAACGTGATAACCCGCCTTGCGAAAACTTTGCGGCAGTGTCGTCGCGTCGGGAATCACGCTACGAAAATCGGTCCGGTTTTCGTAGACCTGGGTCACGTCCGGCCGGCGCCCGCTGAGGAAGGAAGCCCGCGAAGGATTGCAGAGTGGATACTGGCAATAGGCGTGCTCGAAGCGAACCCCACGCGCCGCGAGCCGATCGATATTCGGCGACTGCACCAGCGGATCACCATAGCAGTGCAGCCGGGCGGCGAGATCGTCGGAAATGATGTGCAGCACATTGAGCTTTTCGGCTGCTTCGGTGCGAACGGCGAAAACAACGGAGGCGGCCAGCGCCAAATGAAAAAGACGAGCGAGCGGATTCATCGGAGGAGATGGAGGAACCACCATTCTTCCCAACCGCGGAGAGATTGTGTGCGCCCCAAATGGGTAGGATTTCCGATCACAAGCGTGGCTGCCATTCCATCGTTCACGCCCGCGGCGGGAACCACGTAGTGCGTCCCGCTAGTTCAAATACCGAAACTCTGCCGCCGAGAAGAGCGCGCGCGCAAAGCTCGTCCACGTGGCCTGAATTGCTTCTGCGTCCTTGAGCCCACCGACCGTCGAATCGCCCTTGGCCCAATTGCTGGGGAAGCGGCTGAAGAACGTCGCGGCCGCTTGTTTCTCGACCGCATCCGGGGCGCGGTTGAAAACGAGCCAGTACGCGTAGCGCAAACGCGGTTCGAGATTGGCCTGCGCGGTGCCATTCGGGCCGGCGGGATAGGCCTGGAGGACTCGCTCGGCCAAATGCTTCGCCTGTGTCGCGACGAAATCGCTATTGAGCAGGTAGAGCGCTTGCACCGGCACATTGGTCGTATCGCGCGTGCCGCTCACGATCGTGGAATCCACGAAATCGAAGACCGCGAGCGAATCCGGCGTGAGGTCGCGTGCGATCGGCAGATAGACACTACGATGCTGCCCGCCCGCATTCACGATCGCCTCTTCGCCGGTCCCTGGGGTGCGCCCGCCGAAGAAGCCACCACCTCCGCCGCCTTGCCGCCGTGGACCACCGATCGGGCCATCACCATTTTCCGCGATCGTGCTGGCGATAGGCGGGGTAAGGAGCAACTGCCCGCTGGCAAAAAGCATCGCATCGCGCACGCACTCGGCATCGAGCCGGCGTCTATTCGCCCGCCACACGAGGGCATTCTCCGGGTCTGCCTGGAAAGAAGTGGCGTCGTAGGTCGAAGCGAGCCCGTATGCCCGGCTCAGCACGATTTCGCGGATCAGTCCCTTTACGTTCCAGCCATTCTCCACGAAGCGCACCGCGAGGGTATCGAGCAACGCCTGGTTCGAAGGCTTGGCTCCCGTGGTGCCGAAATTGTCGCAACTCTCGACTAGCCCGCGGCCGAAGAGCCAATGCCAGGTGCGGTTCACAAAAACCCGTGCTGTGAGCGGATTTTGCGCCGCTGTGAGCCACTCCGCGAGCTCGAGGCGACCGCTGGAGCCATTCGCGATTTCCGGGGCAGAACCATTCGTCAGCAGCGTCGGAAAACCGCGCGGAATTCGCTCGCCGGCTTTGTCCACCTCGCCGCGCGCATAGAGTGCGCTATCGCGAATCGTCGCAAACTCCGGCGGTCGGATCCCGCCATAACGCCCGGGACCAAACCCGCCTCCCGGTCCCATGCCGGAGCGCCGGCCAGGTCCGCTGTTGCCGAAAAGAGTGCCCTGGGTATTCGGTAAATCGCGGACGCCCATCGCGAGCGGTTTGGGTGAGCCGTCTTCGTTAAACGACTTCAGCTCCGCGTCGAGCTGGCCGCTCTGCGTGAGCAATTGTAAAAAGCGGAGTTGCGTGTTCGCCGCGAGCGGCGGCTGCCCGCCCTGGCCCGGGCGGAATTGCCCGGCGCGTTCGGCGAAAAGCTTGCGCTGTTCTTCCTGCAATCCTTCGAGCCGCTTCTGCTTCCGCGCCCGTTCTTCCGGTGGCAAGGTGCGATCGAGCATCGCGACGTGCGCGTCGGCCGGCAGCTCCACCAGCGGACTGGAGTGCCGGTTTTGCACTCCGACAGCCGTGCCGAACCGCGTCTCCGTGCTGAGGAAAATGCCGGCCAGCGCATAGTAGTCGCGCTGCGGAATCGGATCGAATTTGTGATCGTGGCAGCGCGCGCATGCGATCGTCATGCCGAGCACCGCTTGCGACATCGTGTCGATCTGCTCATCGGCCACATCGAGGAAAAACTGGCGCGGGTTCTGTTCGTTGTGCGACTTCGCGCCGATGGCGAGAAAGCCGGTGGCCACGAGGTGGTCGGCCTTCTCCTGGCTGGTCTTCGCGGGAAGTAGATCGCCGGCGACCTGCTCGCGCAGAAACTGGTCGTACGGTTTCCCTTCGTTGAAGGCCGCGATCACGTAGTCGCGATACCGCCACGCGTGCGGGTAAGCGATATTCACATCCTTGCCGCTCGACTCCGCGTAGCGGGCCACATCGAGCCAATGCCGTCCCCAGCGTTCGCCAAATTGCGGTTGCGCGAGCAGATGGTCCACCACCTTGGATAGTGCCTCGGCGGAAGTGTCCTGCAGGAAATCATCGATCTGCTGGAGCGACGGCGGCAGCCCCACGAGGTCGAAATACACGCGCCGCAGCAGCGTGGTTTTGTCCGCATCTGCCACCGGCGCGAGACCCTTGGTTTCCAGGCCGGCGAGGATAAAACGATCGATCTCCCCGCGTGGCCAGGCCGGGTTCTGCACCGTGGGCGCCGGCGACTTCTGCGGCTCCTGGTACGACCACCATTTCTTCGCCTCCGCCGCGTCGAACTTCTTTACCACCTTCGGCGTCCCTTCCCGCGGATCGGGCGCGCCCATTTTGACCCAGGCCTCGAAATCGGCGATCACCGCCGCGGGCAGTTTGCCGCCGGATTTTTCGGGCGGCATGGCGGAGTCTTTGTTCGCGTAGCGAATGGCCTCGATGAGCAGCGATTCCTCGAGTTTGCCGGGAACCACCGCCGGCCCGTTATCGCCTCCGCGCCGGATGCCTTCGCGCGTGTCGAGCACCAGCCCACCCTTGATCTTGTCGGCCTGTTCCGAGTGGCATTTATAACACTTGTCCGCGAGCACGGGCCGGATCTTCTTTTCGAAGAAATCGAGCTGCGCGGCGCTGGGGGGCGTCCCACCCTCTTCGAGCGCGGCAAAAGCGCAGGAAGAAAGCGCGGCAAAGGGAAGAAAGGAGCGCAGGTTCATGGCGGCTGTGTCCAAGCTGAAACCGCGGAAACCCTGAAAAGTTGCGTGTGAAACGAAATCGCTACGGCTCGCTCTGTGAAACTTTGCCGCCGTCCTTGGGCGGGTTGTCGATGCCGTAGGTCAGCAGGAGCATGGAATCCTCCCACTTCTCCAGTTTGCCGTCGTGCATCACCGTCGCGACGACCTCGCGACCGTTGCGGAGCAGGGCACTCACCAGCGTGTGTTGCGCCGGGTTGGTGTAGCCGGTTTTCACGCCGGTGCAGCCTTCCAGCCGGGTGAGCAGCCGGTTGTGATTGCTCAGTTTCCAAATCTCCGGATTCGCTGTGGCCGGTGCGCCTTCGGGCAGGCACTTCTGCCAGGAGTAGCTCTGTGTGCTCACCACTTGCCGGAAAAACGGCTGCTGCATCGCACACCGCGCGATCACCGCGAGATCGTGCGGCGTCGTATAGTGCTCCACGTGGTGCAATCCATGCGGATTGCGGAAGTTGGTGTTCGTGGCGCCCAGTTCGCGCGCCCGTTGCGTCATCTTCAGGGCAAAGGCTTCCATCGTTCCTGCGTTGTCGCGGCCGAGGCAATGCGCCACGTCGTTCGCGCTCTTCAGCATCAGCCCATAGAGCATCTGGCGCCGCGTGTAGTGGTCGCCCGGTTTAATCGAAAGGCTGCTCTCGCCGACCTTGGCATCTTCTTCCGTGACGACGATCTCTTGATCGAGATTCCCCGCCTCGATGACCAGCAGCGCCGTCATCACCTTTGTCGTGCTGGCGGGAAATTGCGCTACATCCGCACTCTTCTCGTAAAGCGTCGCGCCCGTGAAGGCATCGATCACGATTGCGCCCGGCGCCTTGAGCGGGAGTTCTCCCGGCTGGAGCAGGTGGAAATCCTTCGGCATCTGCCCGGGTTGTTTCGCATCCGGTTTGTCGTCGTCATCGTCGCGATCGAGCGCTTGGTTCGCCGGCGTTTGCAGCGAAGGTTTCGTCGCGGGTTTGCGCTTTTTTGTGGCGGCAAAAGCATCCACGGCCCCGCCGGCGCAAAGCGCGGCGAGCAAAAGCAAAGAAGTGGTGCTACGAGCGAAGAATTTGTCCATCGATCATCACCCACGGAATCGCCCTGTCGTATTGGACGATTTCCTCGTGGACATCCTCAACGTTGCCCGAGACGGGCAGAGCGATCAAGTCGGCGAGTGCCCCCGGCGCGATTTTACCGAGCTGCGCTTCCCGCCGGAGCGAACGCGCCGCATTGCGCGTCACCGTCCGCAAAAGCTGCTCGGCGGTGAGCGAAGGCTCCGCCGCCGACAGTCGCCGCAATTCCGCGAGCAGGCTGAGCGAATCCGTACTCGCGAGGCTGTCCGTGCCCACGCACAGATTCACTCCGAGCTGCTCCAGGCGCTGCCAGGGGAAGGGAGGGCGGTCGAAATACTGATGCGTGCCGGGGCAGTGGACGACGGTTGGTTTGCTTCCCCGCGGCAGACTGCCGAGCAGCTCGAAATCGCTCTCGCTCAGCTGATTCATGTGCGCCAGCAGCCACTGCGAATTGACTGCCCCCGCATTCCACAACTGCGCAAACGGCGTCGCATACCCACAGTCGCTCATCGGGCGCTGGATCGATTTCAGGAAATCGTAGAGCGGTCCCTTCGCCTCGGTGAACATCGCGAACTCCTCGTCACTCTCCGCCAGGTGCGTCGTCAGCGGCATCGCAAACGCCTGCGCACAATCACCCGCCAGCCGGTAAAGATCCAGCGACGCCGTGAACGGCGCATGCGGGCTCAGCCCGAAACTGGCCAGCGATCCCGCGCGATGCTGGAAAAAAGAAAGCGCCCCCTGCACCACGTCTTCGGTGGTGATGCGGTGCCGCACATCGATCATCTCGTAAAACCACCAGGTGCGCAGCGGCGGATCCGGCATCCGCGGCATCAGCTCGGGAAAACTCTCGATCGTGCATACCGTCGTCGTCCCCCAGGCTAGGCACTGCGCAAACCCTTCGGCGATCGAATTCAGGCAATCCTCCGCATCGAGGCTGCGCTTCACCGCATTGATCCGCTGCACCCACGCCGTGAAACTCTTCTGCGGCAGGATCGCCCCGCGCAGGATCGTGTAGTCGAGATGGCAGTGCGCATTGATCAACCCCGGCATCAAAACCACGTCACCGAGATCGGTGACATCTTCACCGTCACCCACGACCAGATCGGCAGCCCGTCCGACTGCCTTGATGCGATTTCCGTCCACCACCACCGCGCCGTTTTCGATCGGCAGCCCATCGAGGGGTAAAACGATCCTGGCGCGGAGAATCATCCTTTTTGCATGGGCCGGCCGGGTGCCGGTATTCCAGGCCTGGGGATCATCGGGCGCGTGGAAGAAATCATGTGGCGGTACTCTTCACCACCTTGCGTGCTTCGGCGACCAATAGATTGCACGCTTCCTGACAGAGCAGGGGAAATGCCTTCGCAACCGCGGGCGCCGGCGTGGCATTTGGCTCTTCGAGTTCCCACAAACGGTGCTTGAGGCAGCCGGCACAAAAGCCGTCGACCATCGCCCGAGCCTGCTCGTCGGTGATCTTTTGCGTCACCCGATACATCCCCGTCTGCCGGCCGAGCGTGACCCGCAGCGAAACCGGCGCCAGCTTGCCCAGCCGATGGCTGAAAGCCACGCCCACCATCGCCGGGTAGAAATATTCCAGCGCGACCCGCACCGTCGCTACGTCCGGAAGCTGCAGGCACCAGCCGTGGGGGAGGTTCGGCGCGGTCTTGAGCGGGCGGAATGCGCCGGTGTCATCGAGATTGGCCAGATGGCGCGCATCCTCGGCGGAGGTTTTCACCGGCAGATCGGTCCGGCCGAGATTATCCACGTGGCGCAGCTCCCAGCCTGTCGCGATCGGCGTGATGGCCACCTGCCCGATGCGCCGCCCGCCGTCCGCCAGCCATTCGCTGAGAAAACGAGTGAGGTCCCGCATCTAGGTGACCGCCGCTGCCGCGGAAGGGTTGATCACACCGTACTGCTGATCGAAAGCCGCGACCTGCTCGGCGATCAGATCCGCCAGCAATGGTTCCGTGCCGATGGCGCTGGCATAATAAAGCGTCCGCCCCCGCAGCTGGTAAGGATTCCGTTTGAAAACCTCGAGGGCGTTCACGCTGGCCGCCCCCAGGGATTCCCCGCTGATCCCGAGGAGCACCGGGATGTCTTCATAGCTGTGCAGCCCATCGGAGATGAAAAACGGGACCACGATCACGTTCGGGTAGGCCGAATCTTCGTGCCAGTTCCCGATCAGCGGCGCCTCTTCCATGTAGGCATTGCGGACCTCGCCAAAACGCCCCAATGCCTGGATCCTCTCGACCTCGCGTTTGGCCGCCACGGCCGAGTTTTCATTCAAATCCGTGCCGTGACCGACAATAAAGAGAGTCGTCTGACTGAGATCGACCTCCGGCGCCACCTCCACCGCCCGGTGGAGAAGCAGGTCCGTCATTCTAGGGTGATTCCCGACTGGGTCGCAGTATTTGATGACCCGTCCGCCGCGTTGGGTGACCGGCCCATCGAGCTCGAATTCCCGGGGAATTACCGTGCGGGTGAAGTACCCCTCGCTGATGAAATTCGGCACCACATAAATGTCGTCGCGATCGATCAGGTGCAGCACCTGCCGAAAGCTGGGCTCCTCTTTCCAGAAGCAGCAATGCACTTCCCCGAAGAGGCCGCTGCGCCGGAGCGTTTCCGCGTGGTCGTAGGTCGGCGCGGCGGAGTCGGGATTGAGAGTCGAGCCGTGGCCGGCGATGACTAAGGCACTATCGGGTTTGCGAAGCATGGGACAGAAAGGTGAGTGCGCCAAGACTCCCGCTTGGGCAAGCCCGGAGGTTTCGGTGGTCGCGGGGCGCCGGGCATTGTTGCTGCTTCTAGCCCGCTCCGAAGATTTTTATCGCCATGTCTTTCACCCCACGCATCCGCCCCGCCATCATCGAAGCTCTCGAAGATCGCATCGCTCCCGCCTTGCTTGTCAAAGGCGCGAATCTTCTCGGGGCTGGTGGCCCCACCTCCGGTGAAACCTCCGTGGGTGACAACTCCGTAACCTTGGTCAAGGTCCTCTCCGGCCAGGCGCTGGTCTGGTTCGATGGCTTTCATGTCACGGCCATCTCGGTTGGCCCCAATACCCGCTTGGACATCACCGGCGACGTCGGCACCATCGTGGCCAACCTCGAAGCCGATGGCACCTTGAGCGACTCGGATGGCGACGCCACGAATGGTGAAGACGGCAGCGTCCTCCTGCCGAACGACATTCTCGGCATCAAGACGCACCCGCTTTCCAACCAGAAGGGGAGTATCGGAGTCGTAATCACCGGGGGCGCGATCAGCAACGTCGACGTCGCCGGCGAATTGGACGGTCTTTATGCGGGCGACGGGGTATTCCGGACCGAGTTTAACAACGGCAGTGGGGGCCCGATTGTCCTCGCCAGCGTCGGCGACATCGATATCGATCCCATCACCGCCGGGCAGCAGACCTTTTTCACGATTGACCATGCGTGGAATACCGGGGCGGACGCCGTGCATCCACTGCTGAAAGCGGGCGCATCAGTCACCAACGTCCATGTGACGCTCGGCAAAGAACTTGAGATCTATGCCGGTAACGGCGCGACGGTTCCCAACGGCAATGGGATCGCCGGTGGCAGCGTGACGAAAATCACGATCGATTCGGCCCAGGCCATCAGCGGCTTTGCTTATCATTTGATCGCCGGCGACGGCGGTGAGGGCAAGAAGGGTGGAGCGGGTGGAAGCATCAGTAATATCATCGAAATCACCTCCTCGGGTGAGGTGAAGATCGAGGCGGGTGACGGTGGCAACGGTACCGGTGGCGCAGGTGGCGCCGGCGGCAGCGTCGTTGGTTTGGATCTTCAGAGTTCCAGCACAATCTACAACGTTTATGGCGGCAAGGGTGGCAACGGCACTCCCGGCGGTGCGGGGGGCAAGTTGTCGGGCAACAACTTCGTCAATCGTACGCCGACCACGGGTATTTTGGTTTCCGCAGACTTCACGGGAGACGGCCTCGACGACGTACTCGTAGCCGATGCCAGCACCGGCGGGATCGTCATCGAGGAAAACCTGGGAGTGAACAATGGTTTCCAGCCCATCGTTCAATACATCGACTCCTCTTCGGGCGATCCCGTCATCGTCATCTCTTCCCTCGGTGTCACGCCGGTCGATGCTTTCGCGGACGACGTTAATAGCGACGGAAAGATGGATTTTGTCGTTACTTACAAGAACGGTGTCATCAGCGCCTTCCTGAACCAGGGGAGCGGCGTCTTCTGGGATTCCAGCTTGAGCGGGACTGGCGATTATGACCGGCTGAGCGGGAATATCGGGTTTACCCCGGTGAAGGTGGCCAATCTTGGTGGAGGCTTTTTGGGGGTGGCCGAAAACACCGATGGGAAAGGTACCATGCACTTTGTCGGGTACGCGGTGAACGACGACCAGACGGGTCTGGACACCATTTCCACTGTCTCGAAGCTGACCTATTCCACGGCGATTGTCGATCTGGCGGGGAGCTACATCGGCCTCGGCGACGGAACGGTCATCAGCTACAGCGCGTTTTTGTCCACGGACGGAGTCGTCACTTCCTCCCACCCGATCACTCCCGTTGCGGGAGGATTGATCGATCTGGATATCGATGCGGCTTCCGGGCGGTTGCTGGCGGTGAGCCCCGGTGCGCGCACCGTGACGGTGTATGATATCTCTGGCTCCACGGAAACCCTCCTCACGACGCTGTCCCTGGCCCAGGTGCCCGGTCGTCCGTTGATGGCGAAATTTGTCGACGATGGAAACTCGTCGACGGAAGACGACATTTTTGTCCTCACGACCCTGAACAGTGGCGCGACCTTCGCCCACTTCACTGCGACTGCGGACGACGGGGACCCGACCACGATCGAGGAACCCTACACCTTCGTGCAGCAGGGGAGCAGCTCAAACCAACTGAAGAATTTTGTCCCGGTGAATTCCGGGACCGGGATCCAGATTGCGGCCGTCAGCGGTTCGCTAAAGAACCTCTCGATCATCACCGATTTCAACCAGGAGACGCTTTATCTGCTGCCCTTTGGTGTGAAGGAAATCCACCTGAATGCAGGGAATGGCGGTAAAGGGCTGGATCTCAGTGCTACCAAGCTCGGCAAGGGCGGCGATGGTGGTTCGATTACCGGTTTGAATGCCGATGCGCTGCTCATCGAGCTCGTCGCGGGTATCGGTGGTGACAGCACGGCTGGCGCCGCCGGTCGCGGTGGCTCCATCTCCAATGCCGGCTCGTTCACGACCGCCGGTGGCGCCACCGTCACGCCGACGTTGACCGTGACCCAGCTGGTGATGACTGCGGGCGACGGCGGGAGCCCGACCACGCTAACCGATTCCAAAGCAGCTGCTGGCGGAGCCGGTGGCTCCATCTCCGGTCTGACCATCACGCTCAACGACGACGTGACGGGCGATACGGCGCCGAAGAGTTTGCAAATCGTGGCGGGTGACGCCGGCATCGGCAAAGGCGGAGCCGGGGGGGCGGGTGGAAATGTTTCCAACATTTCCGTCGTCGCTGGAAATGCGAATCTGTCGGTCACCGCTGGCGAGGGCGGAGCCGCTCTGGGAACACTCCTGGGCAATGGCGGTGCGGGTGGGAGTATCACCAACTTCAAATACAAACTGACGCTCGATGAGGTGCTCGAGGCGTTGGAAAATGGTTACTCGCTGAGCTTCCAGGCGGGCAATGGCAAGGATTCGGCCGGGGGTATTGGTGGAGCCGGTGGAAATCTGACGAATGTCACCCTCGAAATTGATGGAGCGGACCGGACTTACGACGATGCAGGGGCCAAACCGCCGAAGGTCGATGCCCATCGCGACAGCACTGTGGTGATCGCCGGGAGCGCAGGCGAGGGTGGCAATGGCGCCAAAGGCGGTGGCGCAGGTGGCAGTATTACCGGGTTCTCTTCGACCACCATTCACGACCAGAAAGATCGCTTTAACACCATCATTCTCAATTACGTCGTTCTGAACCTGTCTGGCGGAGGTGGGGGTGATGCGACAGTCAGTGGCAATGGTGGTGCGGGTGGCACGATTTCCTTCTCGAAGCCGCTCTCCGGCATCACGTATTGGGACCCCGATTCTGCGATTTTCGTCGTCGGCAGTCCGGTTTACGACCCGGGGGCGGCTGCGCTGACGGTGGTCGCCGGCGATGGCGGAAATGGCGCCGCCAAAGGTGGCGCGGGCGGCAGCGTCACCGGACTGACGGCGCAAAACGCCCAGTTTGTGGGCGGTATTAACATCACCCAAAACCATCTGGAAAGCGCGTCGATCGTGGCTGGCGATGGTGGCCAGGGTGGCTCCGGCAACGGCGGCGATGGGGGCGCGATCAAAAATCTTCTGATCGGCGTCAGTGCTGGCTTCGAGTCCTGGAAGATGGCTGGCAACTTCGTCGACGTCGATGTGGCTCACGGAAGCCGTGGGTTCCTCGATGTGTTGGCTGGTACGGGCGGCATCTCCACCTCGGCCAAAGGTGGCAACGGTGGTGCCGTGAGCAGCGCGGAAATGGGGCTGGTCCAGACCGACATGGGCGTCGGAATCAATGTCGTCACCGGTGATGGTGGTAATGGAGCGACCGCCGGCGGTGCCGGTGGTGTGCTTGGTGGCGGAGCTGGCTCGATCAAGATCAACGTGCCGCAAAGTACGGACAATCTCTCGGTCTTCCTGACTGCCGGCGACGGCGGTACCGCCAGTGGCGCTGGCGCCGTTGGTGGCAAGGGTGGCGACGTGAACGGGGTCCTTCAGGCGAAGGATTTCAATAGCTCGCTCAACTTGATCCAGGCCGGCAGTGGTGGCGCCGCGGGTGCAGGGAAAGGTGGCGCAGGCGGGAATGTTTCGAACGTTAAAACCGTCGGTTTCATCGGCCGCCCGAGCGATGGCAACAGCACCCGCTTGGGGGTGTTCGATCACTACGACTACGACAAAACCTACGATTTCTACAGCCCGCTGGCTTCGGGAACGAACATCGAGTTCGCCCAAGGTGTCTTCTCTGGCCGCGGCGGAGACGGCTCGCTGAGCGATGGCGTGAATGGCGCGATCACTAGCATCGCCGCTCGGCAAGTCTCCGCCCTGGCTGCGGCGCCGGATCTGGTGACTGGGCTGTTTGCCCCGGCCAGCAAGGTGACCGGAGTGACGGCTGCGGTCGTCGGTTACGATATCAATGGCGATCATATCTTCGCCACGACCGGTGCGGCTGGCACTTCACCGAGTGCAGCCAAGCCGATCGACGGATTTATCCTCGCGGGGGCGATTACCAAGGTCTCGGTCACGCCGTTGGCCAGCTTCCCGGCCTAAGCCAGCGCGCCGGCGAAGTTGAACGTTGGAAATTGAGCGCCGGGGTGCATAAACCCACCCCGTGCGCTCCCTTCTCCCTCTTCTCTTCCTCTCCGCGAGCTGCGCGCTCGCCCTCGACGACTACAAGTCGGATTCGCCCGATCATCAGGAAAATCCGAACGTTCCACACGGCACGGTGACCAAGATGCCGCCGTGGGAATCGAAGATTTTTGTGGGCACGGTGCGCGATTGGTCGGTCTACGTCCCGGCGCAGTACAAGCCGGACGGCAGCGCCGCTCTCATGGTCTTTCAGGACGGCCACGACTACGTGAACCTGAAGGGCAACTGGCGTGTGCCCACGGTTTTCGACAACCTCATCGCGAAGGGCGAAATGCCCCCGACCATCGCGATCTTCATCAACCCCGGCAACGACGCGACCAAACCCATGCCGCCAAGCGCGTGGAAGGTCTCCAACCGCAGCACGGAGTACGATTCGCTCGGCGATCGTTACGCGCGGTTTTTGGTCGAAGAAATCCTGCCCGCCGTCCGCGAGAAATGGCCCTTCAGCGACGACCCGGAGAAGCACGCGATTTGCGGCGCTTCGAGCGGCGGCATTTGTTCCTTCACCGTCGCGTGGGAACGGCCCGATCAGTTCCGCAAGGTGCTCTCCACCATCGGCAGCTTCACCAATATCCGAGGCGGCAATGCCTATCCCTACCTGATTCGTAAGACCGAGCGGAAGCCGTTACGCGTCTTCCTTCAGGATGGCGCGAACGATATCGATAACGAGTTCGGCAATTGGCCCCTCGCGAACAAGATGATGGCCAACTCGCTCGAATATATGGCCTACGATGTGCGCTTCGAACTCGGCGACGGCGCCCATAATTCCAAGCACGGCGGCTCCATCTTCCCCGACGCCCTCCGCTGGCTCTGGCGGAAATAGGCGCCAGCGCGGCCGAGCAAAATCCTTCAACGCCGCCGGTGATTGCTCCCGGCGGCGTTTTGTTTTTCGGAAGTTGAGGTCGGGGCTTAACCCTGACCACTCATGCAGGTTGCGGCTTCCTGCATCTCTTCGTGGCTCACGTCGCGGATGTGCGTCGCGATCGACCACTGGTGGCCGAAGGGATCTTCGATGATGCCGTAACGATCGCCCCAGAACATATCGGCCACCGGCATTTTCAGGGTCGCGCCGGCCTTCACTGCCTGGGCCACGAGTTCGTCCACATTCTCGACCGAGAGGTGAATGGTCACCGGCGTGCCCTTGAGGGTCTTCGGGCTGACGTTGCCGCAACCGGGGAACTCTTCGCAGAGCATGACCACCGAATCGCCGATCGTGATCGATCCATGAATGAGCGACCCGTTGGGCGCGACGAGTCGGAACATTTCTTTGGCCCCGAAGGCCTTCTTGTAGAAGTCGATCGCTCGCACCGCATCGGCGCAAACGAGATGCGGCGCGACGGTGTGCATGCCGTCGCGGATCGGTTTCACGGCCGGAGCTTTGGCCGAGGAAGCCGAGGACTTGGATGTGGTGCTGGGTTTGGTGGTTTTGGTCGCCATGGATGAGTGGTTTTTCATCCCCTCGACGAACCGCCTTCCCGGCGAAGGACAAAATCTGCGAAGAAATTTCGAAGCTCTGGTCCCGGCAAAAAAAACAAAGCTTTCGCTCGCCCACATCCCGCGCCAGCCTACCTCGTCACTTCGACCCTGCCGATGAACGCCACGCTCACTGCCACCGACGCGAAGCCCGAGTATCTCCTCATTTTCCGGAATACCGACCTGGAAAATCGCCTCTCGGAAACCGAACTCACCGCAGTTCTGCAGCGCTTCAATGGCTGGCTGGAGACCTGGTCGAATCGCGGTTACATCAAAGGAGGTCAGCCACTTGGGTATCAAGGCCGCGTCCTTTCGAAAAAGGGGAAAGATCAGCCCCGCGTCACCGTTGATGGTCCCTTCGCCGAAGCCAAGGAAGTCGTGGGTGGCTATGTGGTGGTTCAGGCCGACTCCCTCGAAGACGCCACCAAAGTAGCCGAAGAATGGCCGCTGCTCGACCACGATGGAATCGTCGAAGTCCGTCCGGTTTTGGTGCTCTGCCCCGCCATGCAACAGCTCGGCATGGAAATGCAGCCGGTCGGCGAAGCCGCGGCCCACTAGGCCTGTAGCGTAGCGGCGGTCTACGGCCGTCCATTTCCCCCGTGGGGACGAAACGGCGGCAGCTCGCCCCATTTCTACATAAATCCCCTTAATCTAGGCCTGTCCTGCCTATTTTTAGGCCATTGACGCGGCGCTTCTTGCTCGACTTCCCCCGGGCGGCGGCGCACTCCGAAACGACCTTTGCGCCAAGGGATTCATGACGTGGCGCATCTTCCCCGACTTCTGCCGATGAATCGTCTTGCCTCTGCTTTGCGCCGTTTGACCGCGGGTTTCTTTGGACTCGCGCTGCTCGCCGTTTCCCCCGCTTGGGCCGCCCCCGGCGACCTCGATCCGGGTTTCGGCACGAATGGCAAACTCGTCCTGCCCTTTGGCCCCGGCACCGAGGATGACTATGGCGATGCGGTGGCGGTCCAGGCCAACGGGCGGATCGTCGTGACCGGCTCGACCCGAGTCGGCGGGGGCCCGAATGTGGCCGTGACCCGCCTGCTCGCGGACGGCCAGCTGGATCCCGAATTTGGCACCGGCGGCAAGGTGTCCCTGCCGATCCCGGGTTCGACCGGCTACGCCGTCCGGATCCAGCCGGATCAAAAGATCGTGATCGCGGGTGAAACCGAGGCCGGTGCAAACAACTTCGATTTCCTCGTCATCCGCCTCCTCCCGGACGGCACCCCGGACCCCGAATTCGGGACGCAAGGGGTGGTCACCACTGAATTCGGCGGCAATGATTCGGGCAAGGCGCTCGCTTTGAGCAGCGGCAGCGACGGAACGATCGTGGTTGCCGGGGTGTCTGACGGCAAGTTTGCCGCGGCGCGTTATCTTTCGAATGGTGCGGTGGACTCCGGTTTTGGCGACGGTGGCAAAGTGACGGTGACCGGCCTGCAGGCGGTGGATTTCATGGGCACGGCGATCCAGGGGGACGGTAAGGTCGTGGTGGCTGGAACCTCTTACTCGGAAGGCAACCCGTGCTTTGCGACCTTACGTTTTTTGACCAACGGAGATCCCGATCCGCAGTTTGGGGACGGAGGCCAGGTGCTCACCAGGCACTCGGACATCTTCGTTCAAGTGGGTGGGGTCGTGATTCAGGACAACAAGATCGTCGTGGCTGGGACGGACTTCGCAGCCGACGGAGTAGCCGTGGTGCTGACCCGGTATCTGGAAGATGGTTCGCTCGATCCTGCTTTTGGCACGGGTGGCATCGTTTCCACGGTAAAGCCGGGCGCTTTTCTGGTCGGTTTCGCCGTGGCCTTGCAGCCCGATCAAAAGCTGGTCGTGAGCGGCTACACGGGCGACGGCGACACATTCCTGGTCCGCTATTCGAAAGACGGGCCGCTGGACTATGATTTTGGCACGAATGGCCTGACCTTCACCGACTTCGGTGGGGGCGATGAATACGCCACCGCGGTCACCGTGGATAACGACGGGAACATCGTCGTGGCCGGCTATACCAATGCCAATCGGATCCCGATGAGTCCCGTCACCAACTACGACTTCGTCGTCGCTCGGTTTGAAGGGGGGCCCTACGATACTGTCACCCAGACGCCGACCGATTTGCAGGTGACCTCGGTGGAGTTCCAGGGCCGGTCCTTGAATGTGAGTTTCACCCTGCCTGAAGCTGCGCAGAGCGGGAGTGTGAAGCTCACCTTCACTCCGGCCGGGGGCGGTACGGCGCAGAGCTACACGCTCGCCTCCGATTACGAGACGGCAGGGCCTCACCTGTTCGGTTTCAATCCCGACAATCCCTCGGCCTCGGCCTCGATTGTCATCGCCGATGGCGCGCTGCTCGATGGCACTTATTCGGTCACGGTTTCTTATCGGGACAAGTTCGGCAACGCCGCTGCGACGTCGACTGCGGTGACGGGAGTCACGATTGCCAGCACCCCGGTGCCGGGCAGCCTGACCACGTTGGATGCTAATATCGTCGGCCCTCCCAATGCCTCGGTCGTTTACGCTACCGCCGTGCAGCCGGACGGAAAAATCCTCATCGGTGGCGCATTCACCTCGGTGCAGGGCGAGTCGCGCCGCCATTTTGCGCGCCTCAATGCCGATGGCAGCATCGACACGGCTTTCGACGTGACCACCGAAGGCTCCATCTATGATGGTGCGGGTTTCGTGACCTGCGTCGCCGTGCAGCCCGACGGCAAAATTTTGGTCGGCGGTGACTTCACCGCCATCAAACCTCACGGCGCCGCCCAATCCACGCCGCGCCACGGCTTCGCCCGGCTCAATGCCGATGGCACGCTCGATTCGACCTTCGATCCGCACCCGAACTCTCCCGTTTACGCCATCGCCATCCAGCCCGATGGGAAAATCGTCATCGGCGGCAACTTCTCCACGCTCCAGCCGGCTGGCGCCGGCTCCCCGACGCTGCGTTTCTGCGCCGCCCGGCTGAATCCCAATGGCAGCATCGATCCGGATTTCGATCCGCACATTTCCGGCGAAAATCCGGCCATCGTCACATCGATCGCCTTGCCGCCCGGCGGAAAAGTCCTGATCGGCGGTTACTTTGACTCACTCCAGCCCCACGCGGACGGCCCAACTTTCACCCGCCATCATCTCGCCCGCCTCAATGCCGACGGTTCTGTCGATCCCGATTTTGCCGACTATCACATCGCCGGCTATGTCGGTGCGGTCGCGCTCCAGGCGGACGGGAAAATCCTCGTCGGCGGGGATTTTAGCGGCATCCAGGACCCCGGCGCCGCCAACCCTTCGCTGCGCGAAAAACTCGCGCGCATCAATGCGGACGGCTCGCTCGACCTGCTCTACAACCCCAACCCGAATAGCGAAGTCTATTCGATCGCCGTCCTGACAAATGGGAAGGTGCTCATCGGTGGCCGCTTTGTGATGGTCGGCTTGGGAAACAATATCACCCCGGCCAACTACCTGGCGTGCCTGGGAGCCGATGGTCGGCCGGATCCTGATTTCCTGGATGTGAATGCCGATAGCTCGGTCCGCAGCGTCGCGGTCCAGCCCGACGGCCAGGTGCTGATCGGTGGGGCCTTTAGTTCTCTGGCTCCGGGGAATATTTCGTCGCCCACCACGCGCAACCTGTTCGCGCGGCTCGAGAATCGCCCGGGCAGCCAAATCCTGACCGTGGTCGATGCGACGAAAATCCAGTGGCAGCGCACCGGCGCGGGTCCGGAGTCTTCGGCCGTTTCCTTTGAGCGCTCGCTCGATAACGGCACCGCTTGGAAGAGCCTCGGCGCCGGCACGCGCATCAGCGGCGGCTGGGAAATCGCTGGGCAGAATCTGGCCGGGCTCCGCGGCCTGGTGCGCGCCCGCGCCCGAGTGGCGAGCGGCTGGAATAACGGCAGCGCCGGCATCGTCGACCAAACCACGACGTTTGATTTCGATACTGCGGGTGGCGTAACCCTGACTCCCGCGCTCGCCGCGCCCGCCTCGGGTTCCGCGACGATCGACCCGGTCGTCGTCACGTTCACCCTGCCCGAGCCGGCTAAAGCGGGTTCGGTGGAGCTGCGTTTTGTCACGACGGACAATGCGGTCAGCCGCACGCTGACGCTCGCCACTTCCCAGGAAAGCGCCGACACCCACACGTTCTCCTTCAATTCGAAAAACCCGGCGACCGGTGGCCAGTCCCGGATCGCCTCGATCACCGGCGGAAATGATGTCCCCGACGGGCTCTACAACGTCACGCTCGCCTACCGCGACACGCTCGATCACACGGAAGCCACCGCCGTCTCCACGAACGTGAGGATCGACACCACGCCACCGAGCATTTCGGCGCCGGTGGGCGGTTTCGCTCCGCTCATCGTCGTGACCGGGACCCCGCTTCCGAATTATGCCGCTGACCTCGTCCGTACCGATGTCAGCGGTATCGCGAGCGTCGCGCAAACCCCGCCCGCCACCACCACGATCCTCACGGCCAATACCAGCGTCTACCTCACCGCCACGGATACCCTGGGCAACACCTCGGACCCGCTCGAAATCAAAGTCGTCGTGCGCCCGCAAAATCCCGGCCACACCGTCGCTTTCGGCAAGGGCTCGGATGCGCCCGGCGCCGGCACCAATGAACTGCCTTCCGGCGCCAAGCTCGCCACCTTCAACACCCCCGCCATCGACGGCCAGGGTAATCTCGCCTTCGTCGCCAAGTGGACAACTGCCGATGGCAAAACCAAAGGCACCGGCCTTTTCCTCAGCGACAAATGCCTCGCCGTCGTCGGTGGGAGCGCCTCAGCCATCGCGCCGAACGCGAAGTGGAAGAGCTTCAGCGATCCCGTCGTCGAGAATGGCAAGGTCGTGTGCATTGCGAAACTGAGCACCGGCGCCAGCGCGGTCGTCTCCAATTTCTCCGGCTCCGCGCTCGAAAAAATCGCCATTACTGGCGAGGCCGCGGCGGACGAAGGCGACGCGAAGTTCAAGGGGTTCAAGACCGTCGCGCTCCGCGGGGGCAGCCTCGGTTTCCTCGCCCAGATGGCGGGCGGCACCGGTGTGAACAAAGTAACTCCTGCGCGCGACATGGGACTGTGGGTACAGGAACCCGGCGCCGCGCTGCACCGGGTGTATCGCGACGGCTTCGACCTCGGCGGTGAGAGGATCGTCGGTTCATTCGTGAGCTTCCAGCCGGGCGTCGGTTCGCCCGGGCAAGGCCGCGGCTGGCTTACCCACAACCAGCAGGGTCTCGTCCTCACCCTGAACACCTTCACGGATAAGGCCAAGACCAAGGCGCTGGTCTTCGGCGGCTTTGGCGGCGACACCTTCCTCGCCCTCACTGGCGAGAAGAACAACAATTTCGCCCCGGCGCTGACCGATGCGAGCTTCGCGTCGTTCCGCTTCCCCGCGCTGAACGACTCGCTGGAAAACACCTTCTACGCGACGATGAAAGTCGGCGCGGGTGGTGTGACCAAAGCGGATGCCGGCGGCATCTTCGCCAGCGGAGCCGAATTCGGCGGCAGCCTCGCGCCCTACGCGCTCCTCGCCCAGGTCAACCACGACGCCGGCACGACCGGCGCGAAATTCGCCCAGCTCAAGGACCCCGTGCTCTCCGAAGATGGCGACATCGCCTTTCAGGCGACCCTCAAAGGCGGCACCGCCAAAGGCTTCGCAGCCCAAACCATCTGGTGGAAGCCTGCGGACCAGCCGCTGGCCCTGCTCGCCCAAGGTGGGGCAAACGCCGGTGGCGCACTGAACGATCTGCCCACCGGCGCCCAGTGGAAAACCTTTCCATCGCTCGCTATTGCCGATGGCCGTGGCGCCATCTTCACCGCCACCCTCGTCGTCGGCAAAGGCGGCGTGAAAGCCACCGACGCCACCGGCGTCTGGGCCATGGATTTCACCGGCAAACTGCGCACGCTTTTCCGCACCGGCGCCACCATCGGAGGCAAGACCGTTAAAAGTTTCCTCGTGCTCAACACCCAGGTCGGCAGCACCGGCGTCACCCGCCATTTCAATGACGCCCAGCAAGTCGTCTGGCTCGCGACCTTCAAGGAAGACAAGTCCCAGGCCATCGTCGTGACCGAGGTGCCGTAAGCGGCACGCCCGCGTCGCGAAGGACCCACCCATCCGCGGGCGGAAGAAGCTTGGACTTTCCTGTCAGGTGTTCTATGCAGGTTGGCGGCCCCTTCCCGGCTCGCCCTCCCACCCTGCTCCCGCCATGCACCCGCGTCTTGTTTCCTCCCGCCGTCTCTTCGCTGCGCTCTTCGCCCTGCTGACCTCCGCCACTTACGCGGCCTCCTCGGTGGTCAACACGACCAACGACACCGTCAACGGAAGCGACGGCGTCACTTCCCTGCGCGAAGCGATCATCGCGGCGAACTCCGGCGGCGGCACGATCACTTTCGATGCGACGACCTTCGCCCCGGCCGGTGGACCTTACACCATTCAGCTCACCAGCGTGCTGCCGAATCTGGCTGCGAATATCACGATCACCGGTCCCGGCGCGAATGTGCTGACCGTGAACGGTGAAGGCTTCAATCCTCCGACGCCTTACCGCATCTTTAATGTCACCAGCGGGAGCACGGTGGGTATTTCCGGTTTGACGATCAGCAACGGCCGAGCCGCCGGCACGAATGGCGCGACCGGTACGGTGGGGCAGGGCGGCGCCATTCTTAACGCAGGCAGCCTGACCCTCACCGAGTGCGCTTTCACGAGCAACACGGCTCAAGGCGGCAGCGGCAGCGGTACAGGTGCCACCGGCGGAAAGGGGCAGGGCGGCGCGATTTTCAGCACCGGACCGCTGCTCACCGTGCAGCGCTGCACCTTCACCAGCAATAGCGTCACCGGCGGCGGCGGTGGCAATGGCGCCTTTATCAACAGCTCCACCCATGGCCCCTTCGAGCCAGGCGGCAACGCGGCCGATGGGCAAGGCGGCGCGATTTACGCCAACGCGCCGACCGGCGTCACCATTACGAACAGTACCTTTTACAGCAACAGCGCGACCGGCGGAACCGGCGGCGGCAGCGGCTTTAGCAATAGCCCCTCCAACGATGGAACGGGTGGCGCCGGCGGCATCGGGGATGGTGGCGCCATTTACAGTGCGCAGGCACTGACCGTCACCTCCTGCACCATCGCCGGTAACTCGGCCAATGGCGGCGCCGGTGGCACCAACAACTCCTTCAATAATGTGGGGCCTGGCGGCAACGGGCGGGGCGGCGGCATCTTTTCGGGAGGCACGGTCACCAGCGGCAATACCTTGGTGGCCAGCAATAGCGCGACTCCGGGCAACAGTACCAACCCGGGTACGGCCCTGGGGCCGGATGTCTTCGGCACCTTCAGCTCGAACAATTTCAACCTCATCGGCATTCTGACCGCCGCGGCCACCGGCTTTGGTGGCGCTGCCGACCAGACTGGAACCAGCGGCACTCCAATCGATGCCAAGCTCGACGCCCAGGGCCTCCAGAATAACGGCGGATCGCTCACCACCATCCGCTTGCGCAAGGGCAGCGCGGCCGTGGACAAGGGCAAGGATCTGGCCGGTCTCGGGATCGATGAAACCGGCGCCACCCGCCCCAAGGATCTCGCCGATGCCACTTACCCGAATGCCGCCGGGGGGGATGGCAGCGACATCGGGGCCTTCGAAGCGCAGAGCCTGCCGAACGATGTGCCGACCGTGAACGATCAGCAGTTCAACGGCTCGGTCGGCACGGCCTTCAGCAACGTGCAGGTCCAGGCCAACGATGGCGATGGCGACACGCTCACCTATTCCGTGGAACT
>Ga0209050_1000961_pt1 | contig 37162 bp, 30 predicted proteins | sample Araplavi_mTSA_r2_FD_184276 | JGI IMG/M metagenome (GOLD analysis project Ga0209050, IMG submission 184276) | Arabidopsis root microbial communities from North Carolina, USA - plate scrape MF_Cvi_mTSA_r2 (SPAdes) (version 2) | ecosystem: Host-associated > Plants > Roots > Endosphere | place: USA... | reverse complement strand
GCGACCCAGCCGAGCGTGAAGAACGTGCCTTTCACCCCTGCTGCGTCGAACAGCGCAAGAATATCGTCGCAATTGCGCTCGACCCGCGTGCGGATGGCGGGCCAGTCGGCGCGGTCGATCACCGTCTCGAAGGCGCCGACCTGGAACCAGTCCTCGACATCGACCGAGAGGCCGTTGATGGGTCGGGTGTCGTTCATGGCGTCCATCCTTGTCGGCTGGGTGCGGTAGGCGAAACTCAGGCCGCCTGGCGCTGGCCGTCGCCGCTCTCGAACCATTCGATCAGCATCGTCAGGGTGTGGCGCAAGGTGCGTTCCTGCTCCTCCAGACGGGCCTCCAGCCGGGCGCTCTCCGCTGCCGCCTGAGCGAGCTGGTCCTGCAAGGACGCCACGCGCGGGTCTTCGCCCGCCGTGCCCGCGTCCTTCTGCCGCTCGACATTCGCCGCCAGTTCGAGAACCGCGTGCTGAAGCTCGTCGATCTGCGAATCGCGCCCGGCCAGCGCCGCTTCGATCAAAGCAATCGCGGCCTTCGCATCGAGCGCGTCACCCTGCGGTGCGGCGCCCTGCGCAACCACGACGGGCGCCTCGGCCTCGGCAGCAAGCTCGCTCTGGCAGACGAGGTTGCGGGTGCCGTCCTCGTCCAGTTCGTCGAGCACGTCGTGCAGCATGTCGAGGTCGATCAGCGAACGCTGCTCCACCGCGCCGAGCAGCAGCAGGCGGCTGACGATCTGGTTGATCCGGCGCGGAATGCCCCCCGTGGCCTCGTGCACTTCGGCGAAGACACGGTGGTCGAAGCCCGGATTGCCCTTCCAGCCCACGCAGTTCAGGCGGTGCTCGACATAGGCCTGCACTTCGCGCAGCTCCATCGCCGTCAGGTGGTGCGTGGCGATCACCCGCTGGCGAAGCTGTTCGAGCAGCGGGCTTTCCAGCAAGGTGGTGCGGAATTCGGGCTGGCCGAGCAGCAGGGTCTGGAGCAGCGGATGCGAGCCGAGCTGGAAGTTCGACAGCATCCGCAGTTCCTCGACCGCGTCGATCGCCAGGTTCTGCGCCTCGTCCACGATCAGCAGGCAGCGGCGGCCCGCGCGGGCCTCGGCATGGAGGAAGCTCTCGATCGCGCCGAGCGCCGAGGCCTTGTCATGCCCGGCCACCGGCAGCCCGAACGCCTGCGCGACGACATGGACGATCGCCTCGCCGTCGAGCGCGCTGGTGACGATGCAGGCGGCAGTGAGCCGCGCCGGATCGATCGTCGCCATCAGGTGCGAGACGAGCGTGGACTTACCCGCGCCGACTTCGCCGGTGATGACCACGAAGCCCTCGCCCTGCGCCAGGCCGTAGCCGAGATAGGACAGCGCCTTGCGGTGCGTCGCGCTCTCGAAATAGAAGGCCGGATCGGGCGTCAGCTGGAAAGGCCGGCCCTCGAACCCGTAGAATTGGTCGAACATCCCTGCTCTCCTTCGCAATCAGAAGCTGTAGCGCAGGCCCGCCAGGGCCGACGCGGTCCAGTAGTCGTCATAAAGCGGATCGTCGCGGGTCGCCCCGTCGATCCCCAAGGCCACGCTCGCACGCAGGCGGCGGGCGAGCATGCGATAATAGCCGAGCGTGGCGCCGTAGCCCGTGACATTGCCGGTCAGGGCGTCGCTGCTGCTCAGCCAGTTGGCGTAGACATTGGCCGACCAGCCCGCGTCGCGGCCCAGCTGGCCGTTGAGATAGGCGGCGATCCACCAGTTCTCGTCGACCACGCCGTCGGCGGCGGCGAGCACGGTATTGCGCCCGGCGATGAAGTCGCGGCGGTCGTAACCCGCGCCAATGCCCGCGGTCATATGGCCGATCTCGCGCGAATAGCTCGCGGCGATCCCGCGCCCGCGATAGACCGCCGAACGCACCGAGCCGAGCGCGCCCGAGAGGCAGTTGTTGCCGTCGAGCGAGATCACGCAGCCGCGCAGTTCGCCGGTCACCGGGTCGCGCACGGCCACGAAATCGTCCGGCAACTGGTCGAGCGCGCGGTTCAGTTGTCCGCCGAAGCCGCTGACATTGTCGTAGACACCGACGCTCAATTGGCTGCGGTCGTCCGGCGCGTAAGCAAGCGTGCCGCCGAAACTGGTCGAACCGTAGCGGCGGCCGATATGGGCCGAAAGCGATGTCCGGCGGCTCGGCCGCCACATGACCGCGACATCCCAGAGCAGACCGCTGACGTCGTAGGACAGTTCGCGCGGGGCGCTCTTGTCGGTGACATAGCGACCGTCGCGGCCGATCACCGGATTGCCATCGGCATCGCGCAGCGCATCGCGGCTGGAGACTTCGACATCCTCGTAACCGATCGCGCCGACGACCTGCACGGTGCGGCTGACCGGCACCGTCACCAGCGCCCGCGCCTGCATGTCGCGCACGCGCTGGTCGAGGTTGGAGACGTCCTCCTGATAGAGGCTGCCCGCAATGCCGAGGCCCACCGGCGCGATCACATGCGGCGCGATGCCGGCCTGGATGTCGGCCATCTGGGTCACGCTCTTGTCGAACAGGTCCGCCGCCGCGCCGCCGGGCACGGCGACATAGGCATCGGGCTGCTCGACTTTGGTGAAACCGGCGCGGTAGTTCGCCGAAAGGTCGATATCCCCGGCGCGGGTCTTGAACGAGGGACCGCCGTAGACGGAATAGATGTTGGTGCGGGTGGTGTCGTTCACCAGCCCGCCGGAGAGCGCCGAGCCGCCGTTCTCGACGCGCGCCTGGGTCGCGAGCGCGCCCGCTTCCAGTGTCAGGCCCGGCGTGATCGTGGTATAGCCGCGCACCAGCCCGCTGATCGCATCGCCGTCCCGCGCCTTGCGGCCCCAGCCGATGTAGCGCTCGTAGCGGACCGAGGCCGAGAGCGCGTTGTTGCGCCCGGAAATGCCCGCGTCCACACCTGCCGCCAGCTGGGTGTAAGTCAGCACGTCGCTGCCGGGCGAAAGCTGCGCGTCGACGATCTGATCGATCTCGATATAGGGCGTCACTTCCAGACGGCGCGGCTTTCGCTCGCCGCGACCGGACTTGCCGCGCCCGCCTGCATCGGACGAAGGCGCAGTCGCCTCATCGGAGCCGCTGCCGACCTGATCGTAGCCTACCGTCTGCGCCTGTACGGCCGGCGCCGTCGCAGCAGCCAGCGCCACCAGACCCAGTGTACTCAATTTCATCTGGCGGGACGTCATCCCTTGTACCCGTAATAGGAGCCGAAGCGGCGTCCGCTCGGGCTGAACTGCGCGTCGTTCAGCAGCAGCTGCACGTTCGGACAGGCATTCAGCAGCGAGATCGCATCTTCCAGCGCGCCCTGCCCAGTCCGGTCGGCGCGCACGATGACGACGGTCTGGCCGACGTATTTGGCAAGCTCGGCGGCGGGCGAGGCCGCCAGCGCGGGCGGCGAATCGAAGATCACCATGCGGCGCGGCGCGTTCTCGGTCAGCCGCTCCAGCACCGCTGCGGTGCGCGAGGAGGACAAGTATTCGCTGTCGTTGATCGTGGTATCGCCCGCAGGCATGACCCACAGACCGGGGATATCGGTGCCGAGTACGCAGGCCGCCGGATCGATCGTCTCGTCCATCAGCGCGTCCATCAGCCCCGGCCCGCCGGGAAGCCCGAGCGCGGACAGAATCGAGGGCTTGGCGAAGTCGGCATCGACCAGCAAGACTTCGCTTTCCTTCTCCGCCGCGATCGAGAGCGCGAGGTTCAGCGCGCAATAGGTCTTGCCCTCGCCCGGATGGGGAGAGCTGATGAGAATGCGCTGCGCGGCGGCTCCGGCACCCTGACGGCGCAAGTCCCCGGCCTGGACCAGAAGCTGGCGCTTCACGATGCGGAATTCCTCCAGCAGCGTGGTGACAGTGCCCTCGGGCACGATCAGGCCCTGTTCGCGAAGCTGCTCGCGGTCGACCGGATGATGCTCGCCGTGGAAAGCGGGCGTGGGCGGCGGGGTGGCTTCGGCAGGCGTTTCGACGGGAAGTTCGGCACCGAGACCGGGCGGCGGCGCGAACGGCGCCGGAGCCGTTACGGGTGCGCTGACGGCCTGAGCATTGACTGACGACGCGACCGGCTCGGCAGGAGCCGGGGCCGCCGCCTTGCGCACAGGTTCGGCGGGCAGCGGGCCGGGACGCGCGATCATCGCGTTGAAATCGAAGTGTCCGGCGGCGCGCTCGATCAGCGATTCGCCGGGAGCGCGGGTCTTGGCAGGCCGCTCCTGATCGGCTTCGTTCTGGCCCGAGAGCGGGATCTTGCTGTGCTGGGTCATTGCCGTTCCTCAGGCCACCATGCCGCGCTGGATGAATTCGACTGCCAGCAGCACCACGCAAAGCACGCAGAGCGCCGCGCCCGCGCCGAAGAAATACTTGAGGCGGCGGCGGCGCAGCAGGCGGACCTGATCGGTCACGTTCTGCGAGATCGCGCCGAGCACCGGGAGGCCGGTCGCCCGCTCCAGCCCCGCCGTCGTGGCGAAGACCGAACGGACCTTGCCGAGCGCGAAAGCCCCGGCGCAGCCACCGACGAGTCCCACCATCAGCACACCGACCAGCAGCAGCGGACGGTTCGGCGCCACCGGCTTGCGCGGCGTCGTCGGCGGATCGACCACCTGGAACTTCACCGCCTCGCGCTCGGTCTTCACTTCGCCGCGCAGGCGCAGTTCCTCGCGGTCCTGCAGGAGCTTGTCGTATTGCTGGCGCAGCACGTCATAGTCGCGGTTGATGCGCTGGGCCTCGGTGGCGAGTTCCGGGTCCTGGATCGCCGAGGCGGTCAGCGAAGCCACGTCAGACTGCAAGGCCGCCTTGCGCGAAGTCAGCGCCTGGACATTGGCGAGCCGCTCGGCGCGGATCGACTGGAGCGAGGAATAGGCCGGATTGGGCGCCCCGCCGCCGCTGGCCGCTTCCTGCGCTGCCGCGCTGCGCAGGCCCGCGATCTGGTTGCGCGCCACGATCACGTCGGGATGGTTGTCGGTGAGGCCGCGCGCTTTCATGCTGGCCAGTTCGGCCTGCGCGGTGGCCAGCGCTCCGGCGGCACCACCTGCCCCGCCGCCCGCTACCGAGCGGGGGGTTCCGGCAAGCTGCCCGTCGATCGCCGCCAGCGAGCTTTGCGCGGCGGAAAGATCGGCCTCCAGATCGCGCAGCTGGGTGCGCGAGCTTTCCAGCCGCTGCGCCACCGCCGCGCCGCCGAGCGCCATTTCGGGATGCTGCGCCTCGAACGTGGTGCGGCGCTGCTCGGCGGTTTCCAGTTCCTTCTCGCGGGCGCGAAGCTGCTGGTTCACGAAAGTCAGCGTTTCGACCATGTCGCCGCGATCGCCCGAGAGGTTTTCCTCGCGGAAGATGTCGATCAGCTTCTGCGCCACTTCGCGGGCGAGCTGGGCGTTCTCGGCATCGGAAAACGAGGCGTAGTTGGCGGTCGCGGTGATCTCGAACAGGTTGTCCTGCTGGGCGACCACCGAGACGTTCTTGCCCAACCCGGCCACCGCCGATTCCATCTGCTTGGGCGACTGGATGGTGTCGCCCAGACGGGTGCCGCGCACGACTTTTTCCAGATTGACCGCGCTGGTCAGGGTCTGGCGGATACGCTCGATATCGCGCTTCTTGTCGGCCACGCCGATGCCGACCTGCTCGGCCAGCGCGTCGTCGAGCTGGATGAAGATGCGCGCGCGCGACTCGTAAGTGTTCGGGATCAGCGCGATCGCCAGCCAGCCCAAGAAGCAGATCGCCCAGGCCGCCGCCAGCGCGATCCAGCGCCGGTGCCAGACGCTGTGGAGCGCCGCCAGCAGTTCTTCGTAGAGGCCGTTCATCGCGCCGCGCCGCTCCCCTCAGGTCCTCAGAACATGCTTTCCGGGATGATGATGACATCGCCCGGATTGAGCATGACATTGGCCTTGCTCTTGCCCTTCTTCAGCAGGTCGCTGAGGCGCAGCGCATATTCGGTCTGCTTGCCGCTCGCCTTGTCGAAACGGATCAGGCGGGCGCGATTGCCCGCCGCATATTCGGACAGGCCGCCCACCGCGATCATCGCGTCCAGCACGGTCATGTTGGCGCGATAGGGGATCGAGGCAGGCTTCTCGGTAGCGCCGACAATGCGGATCTGCTGGCTGTAAGTGCCTGAAAACCCGTCCACGATCACCGAGACCAGCGGGTCCTGAATGTACTGCGACAGCTGGAGCCGGATGTCCTCCGCCAGCATCGCCGGGGTCTTGCCCACGGCGGGCATGTCGGCGATCAGCGGGGTGGTGATGCGCCCGTCGGGCCGTACCTGCACTTTGGCGCCGAGTTCGGGATTGCGCCAGACGAACACGGTCAGCTGGTCGAGCGGACCGATCACGTATTCCTCGCTAGGCCCTTCCTGCATCGCCACGAACTGGGCGGGCGGAAGCTCCTGCTTCGGCGCGGCATGGGCGCAGCCGGACAGGACGATGTTGGCGAGCATAGAGCCGGCCAGCAGTCCGGTGAAGCGGCGTTGCGACATAGACCAATCCCTTCAGGCGCCCGTCTCTTCCGCCGTACCAGACTGGCGGACCGGGCAAATTTCCAGCCTCGCCTATCGCTCAAAAGGGTGAACATTGCGTTAGTCGTGAGCCAGCGATTCCCGCGCGGTCCCGGAATGGGACAACATCGGCGTCGGGCTTTAACCGCAGTCCGGCGCCGTCACACCAGCATTTCCAGCGCCGGTCCCTGCCCCAGAAAATTCGCCGGACTGGCCGAGGCGCCATAGGCTCCGGCGCAGAACACCGCGATCAAATCGCCCACATCGGCGCGCGGGAACCCGCCCTTGTCGGCCAGCTTGTCGAGCGGCGTGCAGAGGCAACCGACGATCGAGGCCTCCTCCTCCACGGGCGCATCGAAGCGCGTGGCGATGGCCGAAGGATAGTTGCGGCGAACCACGGTGCCGAAGTTGCCCGAGGCGGCAAGCTGGTGATGAAGGCCGCCGTCGGTGACGAGGAAGACCTCGCCGTGGCTCTCCTTCCGGTCGATCACGCGGGCGAGGTAAATTCCCGATTCGCCAACGAGATAGCGGCCGAGTTCGATGCAGAACGCGGTCTCCTGCAAGACCTCGGGAAGGTGCTCGAAACGCGCCGCCAGCCGCTCGCCCACAAGGGCTAGATCAACCGGGGTGTCGCCCGGAAAATAGGGAATGCCGAGGCCGCCGCCGAGATTGCAATGCGGCAGCGGCGCGCCGCTTTCCTGCGCCAGCCGCGCCGCGAGGTCGATCGCCTGCCCCTGGGTCTCGGCAATCGCCTCGCCGTCAAGCGCCTGACTTCCGGCGAAGATGTGAAAGCCCCGCCACTCTGCGCCGCTGGCGACGATTTCGCGCACCAGCACCGGGACGCGCGCCGCATCGATGCCGAAGGGCTTGGCCCCGCCGCCCATTTTCATGCCCGAACCCTTGAGGTCGAAATCCGGATTGACCCGGATGGCGAGGCGCGGCGTCAGGCCCAATTTTTCACCGATGGCCAGAGCGCGCCGGGCCTCGGCTTCCGATTCGAGGTTGAGCGTCACCCCGGCGCGGATCGCCGCTTCGAGTTCGCGGTCGCGCTTGCCGGGCCCCGCAAAACTGACCGCCGCCGGGTCGATCCCCGCCCCGGTCACGATGGCGAGTTCCCCGCCCGAGGCGATGTCGAAACCGTCCACCAGCCCGTTCATCAGCGCGAGCAGCGGCACAAACGGGTTGGCCTTGACCGCATAGTGCAGCGCCAGCCGCTCCGGCATGGCCGCCCGCAAATCCGCCACGCGGTTGCGGATGCGCGCCGCTTCGTAGAGGAACAGCGGGGTGTCGCCCGCCGCTTCCACCCATTCCGTCACCGGCCTGCCGCCGATCGCGAGAACGCCGTCTATCGCCGCAAAACCGGCGGGGATCGGACCGAGCGGTTTCATGCCGACAGTTCCGCCGCCAATTCGGAAGCAAGCCCGTTACGGTCGATCTTGCCATTCGGCCCGATCGGCATGGCCTGACGCCAGTGGATCACTTTAGGCTGCATGAAATTCGGTAGTTCCTGCATGAGCTTACGCGGCAATTCTGCCTCCGCATCGGAAGTTCCGGGGGAGGCGCGGACCACAAGATGGACGGCGTGCCCCAGCCGCGCATCGGCCACGCCCAGCGCCACCGCTTCGGCGACGAGACCCGTCGCCAGCGCCGCCTCTTCCACTTCCTGCGGACTGATGCGGTTGCCCGCGCTCTTGATCATCGCATCGCGGCGGCCAACAAAATAGAGCAGCCCGTCGGCATCGCGCCGCACCCGGTCTCCCGACCAGACCGCCATGCCGCCATAGCGCGAGCCGGACGGCGCGGGCCGGTAGCGTTCGGCGGTACGCGCCGGGTCCTGCCAGTAGCCATGGGCGACCAGCGGGCCGCAATGGACCAGTTCGCCTTCCTCATTGTCGGCGGCGATTTCTCCGGCCTCGTTCACCACCAGCACTTCGGCATGGGGGATTTCCTTGCCCATCGAAGTCGGATGGCTGTCGATCAGCGCCGGATCGAGATAGGTCGAGCGGAACGCCTCGGTCAGCCCGTACATCGCGAAAAGCCGGGCCTCGGGGAACAGCGCGCGCATCCGGCGCACGAGGTCCACGGTGAGCGCGCCGCCGGTATTGGTCAGGCGGCGCAGCTTCGCGGCGACCTCTGCGGGCCAGTCGATCTCGCAGATCTGCACCCAGAGCGGCGGCACCGCGCCGAGGCTGGTGATGTCGTGGCGGTCCACCGCCTTCATCACGTCGCGCGGCATCAGGTAGTCCAGCGGCACCACGCAGCCGCCCGCATGCCATGTGGAAAGCAGTTGGTTCTGCCCATAGTCGAACGAGAGCGGCATGACCGCCAGCACCCGGTCCTGCGGAGTGACGCCGAGATAGTCGGCCACGCTCTCCGCCCCCAGCCACAAGTTGGCATGGCTGAGCATGACCCCCTTGGGCCGCCCGGTGGAGCCGCTGGTGTAGAGAATTGCCGCAAGTTCCTCGGGATCGGCCTGCGAGGGCGCCATGTCGCCGCCGAGCGCCTGCGCTTCGGCGAGCGCCGCGCCTTCCTCGATCCGGCGGCAGGCGGCGGGAACGTCGCCCTCCTCCAGCGAGGCCAGCCGCGAGGGCGTGGCGATCAGCAGCACGGCGCCGCTGTCGGCCAGGATATGCGCGACCTGCCCGTGCTTGAGCAGCGGGTTGATCGGCACATGGACAAGGCCCGCCCGCGCGGCGGCGAGCGGCAGCAGGCAGGTCAGTTCGCCCTTCGCCGCCCACGAGGCCACCCGCGCGCCCTTTTCCGGCACTTCCTGCGCCAGCCATGCCGCAAGGCGGGAGACACGGGTTCTTAAGGCCTTGTAGTCCAGCACGTCTCCGCGCAGCACAAGCGCCTCGGCCGAATCCTCTCCGCGCAGTGCGAGATGGTCGAGCGGCAGGATCATGGCGGGAAAGGCTCCACAAGGGTTTGGTACAGGTCGATTATCACCGCGATCTTAAGCAAGTGCAATCGGACGGCCAGCTAACCGCATGGCTTTCCGAGAGCAACCAGCGCGCGCCGTTCGACCGGCTGGTGTGGTTCGCCGGGCTGACCGAGCATTGCGGGCTGACACCCCTGATCGCCGTGGCGCGCGAGGGTAACGACATCGCCGCCCTGCCCTTGCAAGGTGAGGGCGGCCATCTCCATGCGCTGTCGAACTGGTACACCTTCCGCTATCGCCCCCTCGCCTCGCGCCCGGACGGCCTGCTGGAAGCGCTCGCGCGGGATCTCGCCGGAAAGGCCCGCCGCGTGACGCTTTGCGGGCTTCCCGAGGAAGACCGCAGCGCCTCCCGCCTCGAAGCGGCCTTTCGCAACACCGGATGGCTGGTCCGCCGTGAAGTCTGCGACAGCAACCACATCCTCCCCGTCGATGGCCGCAGCTACGAGCAATATCTCGTCTCACGCCCCGGCAAGCTACGCACGACACTCAAGCGCAAGTCCGGCAAAGTCGAGACACGGGTGCTGGAGCACTTCGACGCAGAAGTCTGGAACGCCTACGAATCGATCTACGCCGAAAGCTGGAAGCCCGAGGAAGGCAGCCCCGCCTTCCTGCGCGCCTTTGCCGAGGCGGAAGGCAGGGCGGGCAGGCTCCGGCTCGGCATCGCCCTTGCCGAAGGCGCGCCGGTGGCGGCGCAGATGTGGACCGTCGAGCACGGCACTGCGTGGATTCACAAGCTCGCCCACCGCGAAACCGCCAAGCCGCTCTCGCCCGGATCGGTGCTGAGCGCGGCGCTGTTCCGCCATGTCATCGACGTGGACCGGGTCGATCTCGTCGATTTCGGCACCGGCGACGATCCCTACAAGCGCGACTGGATGGAAGTGGTCCGCCCGCGATACCGGCTGGACATGTTCCGCGCGGGCTCGCCGCGAAACTGGCCGACATTGGGACGAGTCCTGCTGCGCGCCGGTGCACAATATCTTGCCGCAACTGCGAAGCGCGGCTAGAGGCGCGGGGTTACGAACAATGCCCGAAGAGAGGGGCCATGCAAGACGATACCGACCTGCTGCTGCGCCGCATCCTGACGGACGTGCTGGGCCTCAAGCAGGGTCAGGCCGAGACGTTCGATGCCGATACCGGCCTGTTCGGGCACTTGCCCGAGCTGGATTCGATGGCGGTCGCCGGCCTGCTGACCGAGCTGGAAGACCGGCTCGACATCATCATCGAGGACGACGAGATCGACGGCGAGATGCTGGAGACTTTCGGCGGCCTGCTCGAATTCGCGAAAGCCAAGCGCGCGCCTGCCTGACTCTTCGGGGGATGACCCGGCTTGCGGGGAGCATCGCATGATCCCCGCGACATGGCCATCAACTGCTGATGGACGCGAGGAAACGGCGCTCGTCCGCGATGCTGTGCGCTCATTGCGCCTGCTGATCGTCCCCGCGCTGTTCGACGAAGGCAATCGCCTGCGCCGCTTCACGGTGGAAGTCATGCGTCGGCTGGGCCGCGCCGGAATCGACACGATGCTGCCGGACCTGCCCGGTACGAACGAGAGCCTGCCCGGCCTCGAAACGCAGGATACGGGTATCTGGCGAGAGGCGATGCGGGCCGCCGCGCGTCATTTCGCTGCGACCCATGTGCTGGGCCTCCGTGGCGGCTGCCTGTTCACGCCGGACTTGCCCGCCTTTCACTATGCGCCGGTCAAGGGCGCGCAGATTTTGCGGGGCATGCTCCGCGCCCGGATGCTCGCCGGACGGGAAGCCGGGCTTGAGGAAAATCGCGATTCGCTGACCGAGACGGCGCGGCGCGAAGGGATCGTGCTGGCTGGATATCCGCTCGGCGCCGCACTTTTCCGCGAACTCGAAACGCTGGAAGCGGGTCCTGCACAGATCATTGCACAGGACCGGATCGGCGGCAGCGGCCTATGGCTGCGCGCCGAGCCGGATGAGGATGCCGCCCAGGCCGACGCCCTCGCCGCGATTCTTATCGAGGCTCTGGAAGGATGACGCGGCGCCATTTCACCTTCGCCTGCGAAGGCGCGCAGCTTGTCGGAACGCTCGACGAAGCGGCGGGCGAGACCGCGCTGCTGATCGTCTCCGGCGGCAACGAGGTGCGCGCCGGGGCGTGGAACGGACAGGCGCGTCTCGCCGCCCGCATCGCCGCGCAAGGGTTCCCCGTGCTGCGCTTCGACCGGCGCGGGGTGGGCGACAGCGAGGGCGACAACCACGGTTTCCGCTCGAACGGGCCGGATATCCACGCCGCGCTCGCCGTGCTCCGCGCCGAATGTCCGCACATCCGCCGCGTGGTGGGTTTCGGCAACTGCGACGCCGCCAGCGCACTGATGCTGGCCGAGGGCGCGGGACTGGACGCGCTGGTGCTGTCCAATCCCTGGACCATTGAGGATGATACGGCGGAAGCCCCTGCCGAAGTCGTGCGCGACCATTATCGCCGCCGCCTTGCCGATCCGGCGGCGATCAAACGCCTGCTCACCGGCAAAGTGGCGATCGGCGGGCTGGTGCGAAGCCTGCTTGCGGCGATGCGCCCGGCTCCGGCGGCTCCCGCCGGTCTGGCACAGGAGATCGCGCGAGGGTTGTCGGGCTTTTCAGGCGAAGTCCGGCTGCTGGTCGCGGCGAGAGACCGCACGGGTCTCGCGTTTCTGGCGAACTGGGACAAGGCGGACTCGCGCTTGCGCCAATGCGCCGGGGCTACGCATAGCTATGTCGAACCCGAGGCGCAGGACTGGTTGCTGGCCCAAGTCCTGGACGTGCTGAAACGCAGTTAGCGTGTTGCACGCCGAAGTATCGACGTTGCCGAAAGTGTTGTAATCTGGGCTTGGCCAATACGTCAGGAAATTCCGTCGCCCCCGCGAAGGCGGGGGTCCCGCTGCCTTTCCGCCCCGCCCGCAAGAAAACCGGGGTCCCCGCCTTCTCGGGGACGACTGGGTTTTATTGGATAAGTCAGGAACTACCTGTCACCTTTGCAATGCGCGCCTAAGGGTTAGGCGCGCGCAAAGGGAGACATTCCGCGGGTCAGGGGGCTCAGCCCCCGGAAATCCCTTCCTTACTGTAAAATCAGGCCTCAACCTTAGCCGCCTCGGCGAATTCCCGATGCGCGAGGTAGCGCTCGGCGTCGAGCGCGGCCATGCAACCGGTGCCTGCCGCGGTTATCGCCTGGCGGTAGACGTGGTCCATCACGTCGCCGCAGGCGAAGACGCCGGGGATCGCGGTCTTGGGCGTGCCCGGCTCGACGAGGAGGTAGCCGGTCTCGTCCATGGCCAGCTTGCCCTTGAACAGTTCGGTGGCAGGCGCGTGGCCGATGGCGACGAAGGCGCCGTCGGTGAGGATTTCGCTCTGCTCGCCGGTCTTGGTGTCGATCAGTGCGAGCGCGCGCAGTTCGCCGTTCTCGCCTTCCATGAAGCGTTCGACGCGCTTGTCCCACACGACCTTGATCTTGGGATTGGCGAAGAGGCGGTCCTGGAGGATCTTCTCGGCGCGCAGGGTGTCGCGGCGGTGGATCAGGGTCACTTCGTCCGAGTGGTTGGTGAGGTAGAGCGCCTCTTCCACGGCGGTGTTGCCGCCGCCGATCACCACGACCTTCTTGCCGCGATAGAAGAACCCGTCGCAAGTGGCGCAGGCCGAGACGCCCTTGCCCGAAAGTTCCTGCTCGCCGGGAACGCCCAGCCACTGCGCCTGTGCGCCGGTGGCGATGACGAGCGTGTCCGCTTCGTAGGTGTCGCCCGAATCGGCGGTCGCGGTGAAGAGCGGGCCGGAGAGGTCGACCGAGGTGATGATGTCGTACATCATGCGGGTGCCGACGTGGACGGCCTGGGCCTCCATTTCCTGCATCAGCCAGGGACCCTGGATGACCTCGCGGAAGCCCGGATAGTTCTCGACGTCGGTGGTGATGGTCAGCTGGCCGCCGGGCTGGAGACCCTGCACCACGATCGGCTCCATGCCGGCGCGGGCGCCGTAGATCGCGGCCGAAAGGCCTGCGGGGCCGGAGCCGATGATGAGCATGCGGGTCTTGTGCGTCGTCGCCATGTGAAAGTCTCCGGCGTAAAAGGGTCGAATATCGTTGGGCGCGAGATAGGGGCAAGCACCCCGGTTTGCCAAGCGTCAGGGGGCATAAGGAATATCTTGATCCCCGCAAATCCCGACTAACCGGCCATTGACCGCCACCCCATTGACGTCGATGCCGCGGCGCATCACGGTTCCGTCATGAAAAGCCAGCTCGGACCGACCTCGAACCGCTTCATCTCGCAGCGCCTGCGCCTCAACTATGTCGACTGGGGCAATCCGGAGGCGCCGCTGCTGATCCTCCAGCACGGCGGGCGCGACCATTGTCGCAGCTGGGACTGGGTGGCCGAGGAACTGCGCCACGACTGGCACGTGATCTGCCCGGACCTGCGCGGCCACGGCGATTCCGAATGGTCGCCCGAGGGGCACTACGGCATGGATGCCTTCGTCTACGACTTCGCGCAGCTGGTCCACACGCTGGGGCACGAGAAAGTCGCGATCGTCGCCCATTCGCTGGGCGGCAACATCGCGACGCGGTTCACCGGGCTGTTTCCGGAGAAAGTCGAGAAGCTGGTCAATATCGAAGGCCTCGGCCCGCCGCCGCACATCCGCCGCCAAATGGAAGAGCGCGGCGTGGGCGAGCGGCTCCGACAGTGGATCGAGGACAAGCGCCGCGCTTCCGGCCGGGCGCCGCGCAAGTATGCGACGCGCAAGGACGCCTACCAGCGCATGAAGGAGGAGAATTCCTTCCTCACCGAGGAACAGGCGCGTCACCTCACCATCCACGGCGCCAGCCGCAACGAGGACGGCACCTGGAGCTGGAAGTTCGACAACTATGTCAACGTCTGGTCCGCTTCCGACTTGCCCACCGACGACGTGGTGTCACTGTGGCAGGCGATTACCTGCCCGGTGCTGATGCTCTGGGGTAGCAAGAGCTTTGCCCAGAGCCCCGCGGAAGACGGCCGGATCGACCATTTCCCCAGTGCCACGCTGATCGAATATGAAAACGCCGGCCACTGGCTGCATCACGACCAGTTCGATCGCTTCATGGACGATGTGAAGGCGTTTTTGGGCCGTTAGGTCAGCAGGAAATATCCCAGACCGAGCCAGCAACACGCGCAGAGGGCAATGGCGATGATGAGGCCGCGCGCATCGTGTTCCTGATCGCTCAACCGGCCGCTTTGCGCGGCGTAGACGAGACCTGAACTTATTCCGAGATTTCCGCCGGCGAATCCTTCCGAACGGCGGTCGAACATACCTTCGTCAATGACGTTCATCCACAACATCCCCTTGTGCGTGGCGGCCTTTCCCGCCGGTTCGATGCCGCCCACCGTTGTGGTGTGACGCCTCGAACCTCCCGCAGAATCGGGATGCTAACATCTTCACGGGACCTTGCCCAGACCGTCACGACAAGCCTTTCGGATAGGCATCAACACCTTGCAATGCCCCGGTCCATCCATATACGACCGGATACAGCCATACGTCCTTTGGCAAACGCTCCGGAGTCTTCCCGTAATGCGCAAGCCGCTTGCCTTCATCCTCTCGCTTTTCATGGCTTTTGCCGCGCTGGTGCCGCCCGCCTTCGCGCAGCAATCCGGGCCGCTGGTGCTGGCTGCGGCGAGCCTCCAGGAATCGATGAACGCCGTGGCCGACGCCTGGGCGGCAAAAGGCCACGCGCGCCCGAAGATCTCGTTTGCCGGGTCTTCCGCCCTCGCCCGCCAGATCGAGGCCGGGGCGCCGGCAGACCTGTTCGTCTCTGCGGACGAGCCGTGGATGGACGAAGTACAGGGCAAGGGCCTGCTGCGCCCGAAGACCCGCGTATCGTTCCTCACCAACAACCTCGTGCTGATCGCCCCGGCGAACAAGCCGGTGCGCCTGAAGATCGCGCCGGGCTTCCGCCTCGCCGCCGCGCTCGGGCCGAACCGACTGGCCGTGGCCGATCCCAATGCCGTGCCCGCCGGAGTCTATGCCAAGCAGGCGCTGACACGGCTCAAGGTCTGGCCTTCGGTACAGGGCAAGCTCGCCCCTGCCGAGAACGTGCGCGCCGCCCTCGCGCTCGTCAGCCGGGGCGCGGCGCCGCTCGGCGTGGTCTACGCCACCGATGCGCGCGCCGAGCCGGGCGTGCGCGTGGTCGATACGTTCCCCGCCGCCTCGCACGATCCGATCAGCTATCCGGTCGCCCTGCTCGCCGCCTCGCGCCACAAGGACGCCGAGGGCTTCCGCCGCTTCCTGATCTCCGCCGAGGGCAAGGCCGTGTTCCGCCGCTTCGGCTTCGGCACGCGCTGATCCCCGCGCGGGTCATGACAGCGCTCACCCCGGAGGAATGGCAGGTTCTGGTCCTGTCGCTGAAAGTCAGCGGCGTGGCCATGGCCGCCGCCCTGCCGCTCGCTTTCGTGCTCGCCTGGGTGCTGGCGCGCTGGCGCTTTCCGGGCAAGGTCCTGCTCGACGCGCTGGTCCACCTGCCGCTGGTCCTCCCCCCGGTCGTCACCGGCTGGCTGCTGCTGATCGCCTTCGGCACCAATGGACCCCTCGGCCGCTTCCTTGCGGAGTGGCTGGGGCTGACCTTCATCTTCCGCTGGACCGGTGCGGCGCTCGCCGCCGCGGTCATGGCGCTGCCGCTGATGGTGCGGGCCATGCGTCTGTCGATCGAGGCAGTCGACCGCCGCCTCGAAAGCGCCGCCCGCACGCTGGGCGCCGGGCGCTGGCGGACTTTCGCCAGCGTTACCCTGCCACTGGCCATGCCCGGCGTGCTGGCGGGTCTCGTCCTCGGCCTCGCCCGCTCCATCGGCGAATTCGGCGCGACGATCACCTTCGCCTCCAACATCCCCGGCGAGACGCAGACCCTGCCGCTGGCGATCTACAGCGCGCTGCAGATGCCCGGTTCGGAGTGGCAGGTGACGCGCCTTGCCGTGCTGTCGATCCTCGTCTCGGTCGTCGCCCTGATGGCGTCCGAATGGCTCGCCCGCCGCAGCGGACAGGGATCGGCGCACCATGCCCTTTGACGTCGCCATCACCCTGCGGCGCGGCAAGCTGCGCCTCGACTATGCCTTCCGCACCGAGAAAGGCGGGCTGACCGCGCTGTTCGGCCCCTCCGGCGCAGGCAAGACCTCGCTGCTCGACGCCATCGCCGGTCTCGCCCGCCCGAGCGAGGGGCACATCATGGTCGAGGATACGGTGCTGTTCGACAAGGCCCGCCGCATCGACCTCAAGCCCGAGCAGCGCCGCTGCGGCTACGTGTTCCAGGACCTGCGCCTGTTTCCGCACAAGAGCGTGCGCGACAACCTGCTCTACGGCTGGCACCTGGCGCCGCCCGACCGGCGCTGGATGGACCTCGACACCGCGCTCGGCTTCCTCGGCATCGGCCACTTGCTGGATCGCCGCCCCGCCACGCTCTCCGGCGGCGAGGCCCAGCGCGTGGCGATCGGCCGCGCCCTGCTTTCCGGCCCGCGCTTCCTGCTGATGGACGAGCCGCTCGCCTCGGTGGACGCGGAAAGGCGAGAGGAGATCCTCACCGTGATCGAGCGCATCCGCGACGAACTCGCCCTGCCGATCCTCTACGTCAGCCACGACCGCGCCGAAGTGGACCGTCTGGCCAGCCGGGTAATCGCCATCTAAATCGCGCGGCCGCATTGCCCGAGCGTCGTGCGCCTCTATATCTGCGCAGCATATTTCCACGCTTGAGGAGGATTACCCCATGACCATCGCCATCGGTGACACGCTGCCCGACGTGAAGCTCGTCAAGGCCGGCGAAAGCGGCCCCGAACCCGTGCAGAGCGCGGAATTCTTCGCCGGCCGCAAGGTGGCGCTGTTCTCGGTTCCCGGCGCCTTCACCCCGACCTGCTCGGCCAAACACCTGCCCGGCTTCGTCGACAAGGCCGCCGAACTAAAAGCCAAGGGCATCGACGAGATCGCCTGCACCGCCGTCAACGACGCCTTCGTCATGGGCGCCTGGGGCAAGGCCAACGGCTCGGCCGACGTGACCATGCTGTCGGACGGCAACGGCGACTTCGTGAAGGCGATCGACCTCGTGATGGACGGCACCGCCTTCGGCATGGGCCATCGCGGCAAGCGCTTCTCGATGGTCGTCAACGACGGCGTGGTCGAGCAGCTCAACGTCGAAGCGCCGGGCGCCTTCGAGGTCAGCTCGGCCGACCACCTGCTCGGCCAGCTCTGATAGGGGCGCGATAGCGCAAGCGGGGCGGTCTTCCTTGCCGGAAGGCCGCCCTTTTTCGTATTCGCGGCATCGACGGGGCGTTGGCTTTCCCGCCTGCCTTGCCGCGATCCCGACAGGCGGTTAGCGTCGCATCAAAGCGAGGAGTTCTCATGGCACGTTCGGTTATCGTCACCGGTGGTTTCGGCATTCTCGGCGCGGCAGTGGTCGCCACCTTCGCAGCGGCAGGCGACAAGGTTTCCCGCATCGACTTCGCGCCCGAAGCCCGGGAACCGCTCGCAGGCGCGCTGGACATCGGCGGCGTGGACCTGACCGACGCGCAGGCCACTGAGGCCGCTCTGGGCAAAGTTGTCGCAGCCCATGGCGGCATCGACGTGCTGGTCAATGTCGCGGGCGGCTTCACCTGGGAGACGCTGGAAGGCGGATCGCTGGAGAGCTGGGCGCGGATGCAGGCGATGAACCTGACGACAGCGGCGACGATCACCCAGCTCGCCCTGCCCCGGCTCAAGGCTTCGGCGGCAGGCCGTGTGGTGAACATCGGCGCGGGCGCGGCAATCAAGGCAGGCGCGGGCATGGGCGCCTATGCCGCCTCCAAGTCCGGCGTCCACCGCCTGACCGAAGCGCTGGCCGAGGAACTTTCGGGAACTTCCGTTACCGTCAATGCGGTTCTCCCGAGCATCATCGACACCCCAACCAACCGGGCCGACATGCCCGACGCCGATTTCACCAACTGGGTGCAGCCACAGGCCATCGCCGACGTGATCGGCTTCCTCGCCTCCGACGCCGCTCGCGCGATCACCGGAGCGCTGATCCCGGTAACGCGGGGCGGCTGAAGTCCGGCGTCTTTCCGAGAACGCACAGGGCAGATCGCCACCTGCCCGTGTTTCTCATCCCGCACGACTTCCACCCCCGCTCATCCTGAGCTTGTCGAAGGATGGGAGGCCTCGCGCCACGCCTCGGGGGCTTCGACAAGCTCAGCCTGTGCGGGAGGCAAGGTCAGCCTGAGAAAGTGAGATATGCTACCGCCCCTCTGGCGGCGCCGTCTCAGTCCCGCTCACCGAACAAACGACAAGCCACGGCATCGAGCCGCGCCACCACAGCCGGATCGCGCGCATCGGGCGCGGTGATCAGCGCATGGTCGAGCGCCCTGTCGATCGGACTGGCAGCGCGCTCAGCAGGCAGGCTCGCCGCTAGCGCCCGCAGCGAATCCCGCGCCACGCGGGCATTGCCGTGCATGACTTCGAGGACATGGCTGACCTCGACGCCCGCCTCTTCCTCGCGCCAGGAATCGTAGTCCGTGACCATGCCGAGCATCGCGTAAGGCAGCTCCGCCTCGCGGGCGAGCCGGGCCTCGGGCATGCCGGTCATGCCGATCACATCGGCGCCCCAGCCCCGGTACATGCGGCTTTCCGCGCGGGTGGAGAACTGCGGCCCTTCCATCGCGAGGTAGCACCCGGCAGGATGGACTTTCGCCCCGGCCGCTTCCGCCGCCACGCCCGCCAATCCCGAAAGACGCGGGCAGACCGGATCGGCCAGACTCACATGGGCAACCAGCCCGGTGCCGAAGAAGCTGCCAACGCGGCCCGTGGTCCGGTCGATGAACTGGTCGACCATGACCATGTGCCCCGGCGCCATTTCCTCGCGCAGGGAGCCGATGGCGGAAAGCGCCAGCACGTCCGTCACCCCGCAGCGCTTGAGCACGTCGATATTGGCGCGGTAGTTCACCGCCGAGGGCGGGATCGCATGGCCCGCGCCGTGGCGGGCGATGAAGGTAAAGCGCACCCCGTCCAGCCACCCGGTCGTGACCGGCCCGGAAGCCGCCCCGAACGGACTGGAGACCGAAATCTCCTGCGCGTCCTCCAGTTCGATTCCGGCCGCCAGACCCGAACCGCCGATGATGCCCAAGTGCCAGAAGCTGCTTTTCTCAGCGCGCAAGGATACCTGCCATGATGATGTCGATCGTGTGTTCGCGGTAGCGGTCGCGCAGTTCCTCGGTCAACGAATCCTGATCGAAGCAATGCTTCAGCACCAGCCTTGCCGAGAAGAAGCGGTCCACCGCGCCGGTCACGGTAAAGTAGAAAAGCTGCGGATCGATTTCACGAAACACCCCCGCCTGCACCCCGTCGCCGATCAGTTGCTCATAGGCCCGGTAGATCGGCGAGAGATAGCAATCGGCGATGCGCCGCGCCTCGGCATCGTCGCTCTCGCGCACCATGCGCATGGTCAGGCGGTTGAGATAGGGCACTTCGTAAAAGGTATCGACGACCTTCCAGAGGTGACGCCGCAGCTTGGCCTCCGGCGACCAGCCGTCCTTGGCCAGAAGCGCATCGACGCTGGTGACGATCGCTTGCCAGTCTCGGTCGAGCAGGGCCTTGAGCAGCCCCGCCTTGTTGCCGAAGTAATACTTCACTAGCGCCGAATTGAGACCCGAACGCAGCGACAGCTCCGACAGCGAGATGTCGATCACGTCGCCGTCGCGCATGATCGCGCTGGCCGTATCCAGCAATTGCCCGCGCGCGCCGGGAGGCGGCGCGCCGTGCTCGGTCGAGGAAGTGCCCTGCGCCATCACCTTGTTCCGCAGCCCTTACTTCGGCCCCATGCGAATCGCGCCGTCGAGGCGCACGGACTCGCCGTTCATATAGTCATGCTCCAGCATGAAGAGCGCCAGCTTCGCATATTCCTCGGGCTTGCCGAGGCGCTTGGGGAACGGCACCATGGCCGCGAGCGCGTCCTGCACCGGCTGCGGCATTCCGGCCATCATCGGCGTCTCGAAGATGCCTGGCAGGATCGTGTTGACGCGAATGCCCTCGCTCATGAGATCGCGCGCGACCGGCAGGGTCATCGCCAGCACGCCGCCCTTTGACGCCGCATAGGCCGCCTGCCCGATCTGCCCGTCCTGCGCCGCGACCGAGGCGGTATTGACGATGGCGCCCCGAGAACCCGCATCATCCAGCGGATCGAGCGTCACCATCCCCGCCGCCGCCTTGCTGATGCAGCGGAACGTGCCCACGAGGTTGATGAGGATCGCCTTCTCGAACAACGCCATGTCATGCGCGCGCGGCGCTCCGGTCTCACGGTTGCGGCCGACAGTCCTGGAGGCAGGCGCGATGCCCGCGCAGTTGACCAGAACGCGTTCCTGCCCATGCGCGGCGCGGGCCTTGGCGAAACCGGCATCGACGCTGGCGTCGTCGGTCACATCGACCTTGCAGAAGACGCCGCCGATCTCGGCCGCGATGGCCTCGCCCGCCTCGGCATTGAGGTCGAACACCGCCACTTTCACGCCCTGCGCCGCCAGCGCCCGCGCGGTGGCCGCACCAAGACCCGATGCCGCGCCGGTAACGACGGCGGCCAGGCTGCTGTCCAGTTTCATGCTGCTTCCCCTTCCTGCTCGCGCACAAGATCCCGACCCGTGGCGGAACCTCGCAGGCCCGATGATTTAATCAACCGGTTAAGCAGGCGAAACCGGCAGGTCAATCGGGCAGGTCGGTGGAACAGGACAAAACCCGCCCCGGCGTCGTCACCGGGTGCGGGAAGCAGGTCGCCGAAAGCCTGCGATCAGCCGACCGGATCCATTCCGCGCTGGATTTGCGAACGCTCGATATTGGAGCGATCGCCGCGGCGCTGTTCTTCCCACTGGCTCTTGGTCATGCAGATCTTCTTGGCGCGAAGGCGCGAGCCGATTTCGGTGACGCGCTCGCAGATCAGCGGGTCCTTCTTGTCGATGTCGTTCTGCGCCACCGGCGTTCCGGCAACGGCAGGCGCGGTTTGAGGCGCAGGATTCCCGGCCAGCACCGGCGCGGCGGCAAAAGCGAGGGAAACGGCGGTAAGTCGTGTGAGCATATGCATGACGCAACTCCGTGGCATCGGCTCCTGGCGCCGCATGCCGAATGACTGGATGAAACGAAGGTAAATCGGGACGTACCGCACATCAAGTGCGGGCGATATCGAAGGCGATGGTCATGCGCTCGCCCGCCGCGAAAGGGCGGGTTCCGTGCCACATCCACGAAGGGAACAGCACCAGACGCGCGGGCTTCGGCTCCACCGAGGCGCGCGGCGCAAGGTCGCCCAGTCCTTCCGGCGCGCCGCCCAGATCGAGCCAGCCCTCACCGGGACGAAGCCCATCCGGAACGGAGAGATAGAGCGCCGAGCTGATCCAGCCCTGCGGATGGTGATGCGGCGCATGAAAGCCCGCACCCGCCAGCCTGACCGACCAGCTCCCGGCAAACCGCGGGCGGGCGGTGCGCTTCTGCCCCAGCATCGGATGGGCCGGATCGGCGGGCGGCAGTTCGGCCTCGAACCGCGCGACCTCGCGGCGCAGCACTTCGCGCACGCGCACCAGTTCCGGCTCGCACCGCCCCAGCAAGGCACCGTCGGTCTGGGTGCCGCCCCGCACCGATTGGTCGAGGAAACGCCCGGACCGGGCATGAAGTCCCCGCAACATCGGCACCAGCGTGTCGAGACCGATCTCGCCCGGATCGAGGTCGATCACCCGGAACAGCCCTTCCTGACCGTCGAGCCATTCCGACCGGGCATCGCCGGCAAGGCGCCAGGCGATCGCCGCATAAGGCCAGAACGCTTCCGCACCGCCACGCACCAGCCACGGCTCGATCTCGGCCGCCGCACGGGCGACCTCTCCTTTGCGCAGCAGATGGCGCAGATGCCAGATCGCGTGGCCCGACTCCGTCGCCGGTCCCAGCTGCTCGAATGCCGCCCCGGCTTCCTCGATCCGCCCTAGTTCGTCGAGCGCGGCGGCGCGCGCGAGCAGGAAGGGAGCGACCGGACCATGGGCCACGATCGCCCGCTCGGCCACGGCGAGCGCTTCGGCATGGCGCTCTCCGGAAAGCAGCAGGTCGATGGCGAGATTTCGCAGCGATTCGCTCTGGGGAAAGCGCTGCAAGGCCGCCTTGATGCTCGCCAGCGCACGGCGCTCCTGCCCGACCATGACTGCAAGCTGGGCGAACTGGCGGTGCCCTTCCATCCAGCCCGGATTGGCGCCAAGCATGGCTTCAAGTTCGCCGAGGCCGCGCAGCCCCTCCCCTTCCGCCAGCCGCGCCGAGGCTAGCCCGAGCCGGATTTCGCCCTTGGCTGGCGCCAGCCGGATCGCCTGCTCGAACAGCGCTGCCGAAGGCAGCCCGGCTTCCAGCGAGACATGCGCGAGCGCGTGAACCACCCCCGCATTGTCCGGCGCCATGCGGCGCGCCGCCTCCAGCGCCGCAACCGCACCGTCGCGCCGGTCGATCGCGCGGCGCAGCATCGCCGTCCAGTGCAGCAAGGTGACATCCGGCGCATGGCCCGACAGCCAGGTGCTCAGACGCGCTTCGGCCTGCTCCTCGCTGCCCTCGGCCAAGGCCTTCTCCGCCAGATCGGCCAAGTGTTGCCGCTCGTCCAACATCGTCGCTCCGCTCAACGGCCGCTCCCGCCGAACCCGGCCGCGGCAATCGTCGCCGCCACGGCCGCGCGTTCTGCTTCCGCCAGCCCCGGATGCCAGACGTCGAAGATCAGCACGATCCGCAGAACGTCGGTGGGATTCATCGCTTCATGCTCGATGGTGTCGTCGAAGGCAAAGGCCTCGCCCTCACGCCATTCGCGCGTCTCGGCACCGACCCGGAACCAGCAGCCCGGCGGCACCACGAGCGGCAGGTGACAGACCAGCCGCGTATTGTCGACGCCGACATGCGCGGGAATGGCGGTATGCGGCGCCAGCAGCGAGAACATCGCATTCGGCGAGGCACCGGGCACCTGCGGCTGCGGCAGGCGGGAGAGAATCTCGATCGTGCGCGGCGCCTGACGCGCATTATGCGCCACTTCCGCGCCCTGCTTCAGGAGATGGATCGCGCTCCAGTCGCGGTTCCGGTTGAGCGAGCGCCACTGCGCGAGATTCTCACGCTCCTCGTACTGGATGTAAGGCTCCAGCTCGGCCCGGTCGGACTTCAGGAGGGCCAGCATTTCCGCGCGAATATCCGAGAAGCCCGCTTCGACTTCGGCCAGCCAGGATGTGACGTGGCGCGGATGGAACTCGCGCTCGACCAGCCCCGGATAATGGAAGTGGGTCGGCTCGCTATGGTAGACGCGCGTCTTGTGCAGAATGTTGTCGCGAAAGCGCGCCAGCCGCCAGGCGAGATCGGCCCCGTCGTCAAGGTGGTCGTCGGTTCGGTCCAGCGTCGTTTCGGTCGCCGCTTCCAGTTCCCGTGCGCGCGCGTCAAGCCAGGCTTCGTGGAAAGCCCTGCCTGCCATAACCGCCGCTGCGAGCGGCGGCGGCAATGCATCATCGGGTACTTGCGCCAGCGCCTCGCCCCAGGCCGCTCCCGCCTGCGGTTCCTCCAGCCGTTCCAGCAGCCCCGCCCGCATGACCAGCGCCATGAAATCGAGCGGTGCCAGCTCCAGAGCGCGATGAACTGCCTCCAGCGCCTTGCGCGGTTGCCGCAAGGCCCGGCGCAGACCCGCCAGCTTCAGCCACTGGGCGACCAGAGCGTGCAAGTCGAGGTCGGACCGACCGGGAGCCGATCCCGCGACCAGCAGGTTCTCCAGCGCCTGCGCAGCGGCTGGCAGATTGCCGGCCGCAGTGAGCCGGTCCACTTCGACGAACGACGAAACCCCTGAATTCATTGCCCCCCCGAGCGCGTTCAGACCGTACCCGACACGAAACCGGGCACCCGGTCGTCGTCGAGCGAATAGCCGAAGCGTTCCACCCACGGGCGCAGGATATCCAGCACCGGTTCGAGATGCTTCTCGTACCGCCGCCAGCGCCCTGCGGCGCGGGTGTAGACCGCCTCGGTAACTTGTGCGTAGCTGGCCGTGCGCACGACTCCACGCGCACGCGCCGCATCGCGGTGATCGAAGTCCTCGCCGTTCCACGGCAGACCGAGCCAATCAAACAGCGGCGCCAGTTCGCGCGCCTGATCCGCCACCAGCCGTTCGTAGACGACAGTGTGCACCGGCAAGTCGAAGACCGCTCGCGCCTGTTCCCAGAAGGAAAAACTGAGGTCGTAGAACCGGGCCGCCGCCTCCCGATCGAGGAAATTGCTCATCGCATTGTTCGGGCGGAAATTGGTGATGAAGCAGCTCAGCACGACGTCACAGGGATGGCGCAGCGCTTGCACGAACTTCGCGTCCGGAAACAGGCGACGGATCACCGGTACCTTGTTGAGATGAAGCGGATGCTTGTCGATCACGACCGTATCCGGCCCCAGCGTTCCAAGCACCGAGACGCGCTCGAAATAACGGGACCGCGCGGCGGCGATCGTCGCCTCGTCGAGACCGGGCAAAGCTTCCACACCGCCGAGTTCGTTCTCTATCTCGGCGAAGAAAGGTTCTTCCTCAAGAACAAGCGTGTTCGGCGCCGTCATCAGCATCGTGTCAAGCAGCGTCGTGCCCGAGCGCGGGAAACCGAGGAGAATGACCGGCGCGAGTCGCTCGGCTGGTAGCGTCTTGCTCCAGCCCGCAGCCCATTTCGGCGTGACCAGAGCCTTGTCGCGCAGGAGTTCGCCGCGAAACCGTTCGGCGCGTTCGGCGGCGCGTGTGGGATCGTCCAGCCGACCGGCATTCATCGCCGCAAAGGCTGCGAAGGCTTCGTCGTACCGGCCCATGCGATCGAGCATGATCCCGCGCAACTGGTGGCGGCGGCTCGTCTCGACCACGTCGCCGGACTGCTCCAGCGCCGCGAAGGCCTGCTCGAAAGCTTCTGCCCGCTTGAAACGGAGAGCATCGATATAGGCCAGCGATGGCTTATCGACGCCGCTCGCCACGGCCCGCTCCCGCAAGGGGTCAAGCGCCATTTCGCGGTTGCTGCGCTCATAGACCGCCGCAAGCCCGACAAAAGCCGGACCGAGCGCCGGATCGATTGCTAGCGCCGCCTCGAACTGGGTTTCGGCTATCCGATAGTCGTTCCGCCGCGCGGCTTCCTGGCCATGATCGGAAAGTACTCCGGCATTGTCAGGCGCGCGCCGAGCGGCTTCGGCCATGGCCTCGTAAGCAAGGTCTTCCATGCCGGTATCGCGATAGAAAGCCGCGAGTGTGAGAATGGGAACGTGATCGCTTGGGAAATCTCGCGCGGCATCGCGCAGGATGGCTTCACCCTCCTCGACCCGTTCTGCCCGCAGCAGCGCACTGCCGAGATTGACCCGGATCGGCGGCGAATCCGGCGCAAGCGCCATCGCCCGCTGGAGAACTTTCACCGCCTCGGCATGTTCGCCGGCACCCGAGAGGGCGTTGCCGAGGTTATTCAATGCCGACCAGTCCTCGCTCTCCCGATTGAGGATATGGCGATAGAGCCGGATGGCTTTAGCCATGTCGCCCGCCTCCTGCGCCAGATGCGCGCCAAGCCGCGCGAGCCGCAGGCTGGGTTCGGCAAGAGCCGAAGCCTCGTCGCACAGGGCCAGCGCTTGCTCACCTCGTCCAATTCTGAAGAAGGACTCCGCAAGATTGGTCCTGACGACGAGATCCTGCTGACGAAGGGCATGAGCGCGTTCGAGGTAGGTGACGGCGCGTTCGAACTGCCCACGATGAAACTCCACCGCGCCGCCGAGCGCAGCCAGTGCGGGATCATCGGGATTCGTAGCGATCGACGTCGCGACCCGCACGGCCGCCTCGTCGAGACGCCCCATGCGCGCAAGGCCGGCAATCTGGCGAAGCTCTTCCGAGGGGGCGGCAGTGCTGGTCATCGGCAAGTCCGGTAAATTCGTGGCGAACCCCATGACAAGGTCGCCGGATACAAAGGCGGCGGCCCTCCCAGGGAAGACCGCCGCCAGAGACTAAACGTTCGTGAAAACGATTAGAAGTTCATCGTGATGCCGGTGAACACATAACGGCCCAGCGGATCGTAGGTGCCCGGGTAGACGTTGCCGTTACAGAACGTCGAAGCGCAAGCAGCCTGCGTGACCAGCGGCGGGTCCTTGTCGAACAGGTTGGTCGCACCCAGACGCCAGGTCAGGTTCTTGCCGAGGTCGGCCGTCAGGGTCAGGTCGAAGTAGTCCTGAGCCTTGATCTTGTCGTCCAGGGTGTTGGTGTTGCCAGCGAGCGTGCTCGACGGGTTGAGGTATTCCACCTTGGCCGACGAGAGGTGACGCCACTGGAGCGAGACACCGACACCATTGGTCATGGTGTAGGTCACGCGGGCCTTGTGGCGCCACTTGGGACGGGGAACGCCGCAAGTCGGGCCGTAGTAGCCGGTGCAGTCGTATTCTTCGGTCAGGCCGTTGTCGACGTTGTACTTGTCGAGCAGCGTGCCCACCAGGTTAAGCGACACGCGACCGGCGTTGCCGATCTCGGTCGAGTAGTTGCCGTTGAACTCGAAGCCGCGCGTCTGAACACCGCCCACGTTGTGGTTGATGTCGATGACGTAGCCGTCGTTGCTCAACCAGAGCGAACCGGCCGGGTTGCGCTGAACGAGGTCGCAGGCAGTGGTGTTGCCGTCACCGCAAGCGGCGAGGATGGCGTCGGCGCCGTAGCGCTGGATGGCGTCCTTCACCTTGATGTCGAACCAGTCGACGCTGGCGGTCAGGCCCGGGATCCAGCGCGGCTGAACCACAACGCCGATGGTCTTGGTGGTCGACTTCTCGGGGTTGAGGTCCGGGTTGCCGCCGATCAGGCCGTTGTACTGCGAAGCCGGGTTGAGGGGCGTCGGAGCGACCAGACCCTGCGTTTGGCAGGCCGGCGAGATCGTGGTCTGTCCGGCGCAGGGATCGGTCGTGCCGTCAAGCGCGACGATCTGCGGAGCGAACAGTTCCTGGATGTTCGGCACGCGAACGGCGCGGTTGTAACCGGCGCGGATACGGATGTCCGAAACCGGTGCCAGATCGATACCCAGCTTGTAGGTGTTGGTGTTGAAGGTGCGGCCGTTCGAGATGCTGTAGTGCGAATAGCGATAACCGCCATTGAACGACAGGTTCTGAACGAAACCGTCCTGGATCAGCGGAATATCGATTTCGCCGAACAGTTCGGTCACCTTGTAGCTGCCCGAGGTCGACAGCGTCGGAGCGCCCTGGCCGGTGAGGTCGCCGGTAGTGAAGGCGTAGTCGGTATTCAGCTCCAGCGAGTCGCGGCGATATTCGGCACCGAGAGCCACGTTGATGCCGTCTGAGGCGAGCGGCGACTTGATGCCGTATTCGCCGAGCAGGCCGGTGAAGCTGGCGCTGGCGACCTGCTGCGAGGTCTGGCCCTTCATGAAGCCGGTTGCCGAGAGGTAGTTCAGCGCTTCCGCCGAGATCGGCGCACCGCTGAACACGTCGTAGGGAACGCAGTTCGGATCCTGGCCGGTCAGGGTGACGCGGCAGGCCGGACCGTTCGGGCCGGAAACGACATCGAGCGCGTTGTTCAGGCGAGCGACCGAGAACTCGTTGGAATAGACCTGCGAGTAGTTGGTGCGGCCATACTGATAGAACGCGTCATACGACCAGGCGTTGCCCAGTTCGCCGCGCGAACCGATGACGGTGCGGAACGCGGTGTGCTGGAGATCGCTCTGGCGCGCGCCGCCTTCCACGTTGCGGCGAAGCAACTGGAAGAAGGCCTTGTTGTAGGTCGCCCCGGTGACCGGGTCGGTGAAGGCGAGCGGAGCGGCACCCTGGTTCGGGTTGAAGGCGGCGCCCGAAGCCAGCGGGAAGTTGCCGAGGAAACCGCTGATCAGGTTCGACGGGTTGCAGATCGTCGCCTGCTGGCTGGCCGAGAGCAGCGGGTTGTCGCAGTTGATGGTCAGCGTGTTGCCGAAATCGCCCGAGGGCGCGATCTGCGCAACGGTGCGGTCATCCATGAACATGAATTCCATGTACGGATGGATGGCCTTGTTGATTTCGTAGTCGGCGAAGACACCGGCGGTGTAACGCTCGTCGGGGCGCTGGTAGTAGTTGACCGGCGCGAAGTTGTAGATGTTGCGCGACCCCTGGGTAATCGTGCCCGCACCCAGTGCACCGGTGGTCGAGGCGCTGGCACCGTTGGGGATGTAAAAGGCGTTGCCCGGAGCAGCCGTACCCGAACCGCCGCAGTTGAACGCACCGCCCGAAGCCGCGATGGCGCAGGATGAATAGTCGCGCTTGCCCTGAAGGATCGGGTTCGCACGGCGATAGCCGACATAGGCAGTGGCGTGGCCGCGACCGTCGTCGAAGCTGGTGCCGAACGAGGCGGTCACGTCATACTGGCCGCCATCGACGTTCTGGCCGCGCGGATATTCGTAATCCGGGTTGCCTGCACGCTTGTCGAGAACCGAGCGGATGAACTGGTTGTCGTTGTTGTGCATGTAGACGCCGTAGTTGGCGTCGATCTTGAAGCCTTCGAACTCCGTGTCCATCACGAAGTTGACGACGCCCGCAACGGCGTCTGCACCGTAGGTGGCCGAAGCGCCGCCGGTCAGCACGTCGACGCGCTTCACCAGCGAGGCCGGGATGAAGTTAAGGTCGGCGGCCGAAGTGGTGGTGTTCGGGTCGCCGGTCATCAGACGGCGGCCGTTGATCAGCACCAGGGTACGCGACGGGCCGAGGCCGCGAAGGTCGACGTTGGCCGTACCGGTCGCACCGTTGGCAAGGTTCGAGCTCTGCGACGCGACGACCTGCGGCAGCGAATTCAGCAGGTCTTCGGTGCGGGTCGTGCCCTGAAGCTGGATATCCTGCGAGGAGACGGTGGTGATCGGTGCGATCGACGTCTGGTTCGGGGCGACGATGCGGCTACCGGTGACGACAATGGCGCCGCCGCTGGCGCTGTCATCAGCGCCGGCGTCCTGCGCCTGCGCGCCGCTGCTGAGCAAGGCGAAGCTGAGCACCAGGGGTGCTGCGCCGGCCTTCAGCGCGGTAAGAGTTTGCTTGTTCACTGGTGTGTCCCTTTTTTTCTAAGGCGAGGGTGTGACTCCCAAGCCTTGAATTCTCCGACACGCGCCATGCCCTTCGAAGGATCTTGCCCCAGTAAGGATATTTCGCGCGGCAGAAGATACGCTTTCATTACGCAAAGCCAGACTTGCTCAAAGTGCTTTGATCGTTGCCCCGCAACATTGGTGATAGCTTGTGGCAAATCCGCAACAAACCTGCGTCAAGCCTTCGCGCCCCGCTCTGATTCCGCCAGAGGGGTATCGAAATATTTCCGTCAGGAGGCGTGACATTGTCGCAACATGATTTCAATGACAGCAATGCGGAAGATCACAATGCTGCAAAAGCACTCGCACGCACGACCTCGCCGCGCCTCTCGCAAGCCGGCTTGCCGCGGCCCTCGAGCGCTTGCTACGACAAGCCGCCAACATCGCGATGAATCGCAACAAGGGGAAATGCGTTGAGCAAGGTACACCTGGCAGCGGCGACTTCACTGCTGCTCCTTTCCCATGCCGCGCTTGCCGGAGACAAAGGCAAATCCGGGAACGAATCCGGACAGGATCGCCCCGAGGCATATCGTGAACTCATGGCCTGCCGCGACATCAAGGACTCGACCGCCCGCCTGACCTGCTTCGATCGACAGGTCGCGGCGCTGGAGCAGGCCGCCAGCAAGCACGAAATCGTGATTGCTGACAAACAGGCCGTCGAGACCGCCAGGCGCGGCCTGTTCGGGTTTGCCACCCCGGTAGCAAAACTCATGGGCTTTGGCGGCAACGCCGATTCAGCGGACGAACTGAAGGAAATCGTTACCCAAGTCAGCGGTGCCCGCCGCAATTCTTCGGGCTGGGTGCTCGAATTCGAAGACGGCAGTACGTGGGAACAGAACGACACGCGCGACTTCGTGCTTTCGCCAAAGGTCGGCAACGAAGCGAAAATTACTCGCGGCATACTCGGGACATTCACCATTTCGGTGCGCGGTCAACGCCCGATCAAGATGCGACGCGTCAAATAGGCCCAGAGGGCTCGACAGACTTGGTCGATCGCCAAAAATTTCAAGCAACAAAATAACCAGCAACCGCACGCCGCAGACACATCAGAAAACCAATAACGCTTGCAGAAGTCCGTTTGTGGCAAAATGGTAACGATTGACCTTAGCAATCCTAAGAAAACCCGTTAGAAATGCGATGGTTGCCTGTTGCATCTTAGCCACAACCTGCAGAGCAATTCCATCCCTTGGGGTGTTTACGATTGAAAGCTGACGCCCCCCGCGCGAGAAATCCCTCCATGGTGATCCCGTGCGTCTGCGCACGAAGATTACCGCATCCGGGCGCACGGTAGGTCTGGTCACGCTTCCAGCCGTGCGCACGAAAGCAACAAGGGACACGAAACTTGAAGAACAACCTGATGAAGTCGGCCTTGAAGGGCGCGACGAGCCTGACGGCATTCGCCGCATTGTGCTCTACTTCCGCTTATGCGCAGCAGGATGCCTCGGCTAACGAAGCGGGCGCAGAAGGTCCCGCCATCGTCGTCACCGGCTCGCGTATCGCCAGCCCGATCACCAGCTCGAACGCGCCGCTGCAGATCGTCGACAGCGCTCGCATTCAGCAGTCTGGCGTCACTAACGTACAGGAAGTGCTGCTCAAGAGCCCTATCTTCGGCACCCCCACGCTCAGCCGCACGAATTCGGCCTTCCTGACCTCGGGTACCGGCGTCGCCTCGATCGACCTTCGCGACCTTGGCAGCGCCCGTACGCTGGTGCTGATCAACGGTCGCCGCGTCGTGTCCAGCCTTCCAGGCAGCTCGACGGTCGACCTTAACGTCATCCCCACGCAGTTCCTTGAGCGTGTCGACACGCTGACCGGCGGCGCCTCGTCGCTTTACGGTTCGGACGCGGTCGCAGGTGTCGTCAACTTCGTTTACAAGAAGGACTTCCAGGGTCTCGAAGGCAATGCCCAGTACGGCCTGACCGGTCGCGGCGACGACATTCGCTACCAGGCCAACATGACCATGGGCGCGAACTTCGATGACGGTCGCGGCAACATCATGGTTCACCTAGGCTATTCCAACGAGAAGGGCCTACTCTCGCGCCAGCGCAAGAACACACGGATCGACGATTACGATCTGGCAGCGCTGACCGGCGACATGGCCGACTACGGCACTCCGGTTGAGCCGCAGTATTCCGGCTTCAACGAGCAGGGTCGCTTCACCGTCGGCATCGATCCCGCAACCGGCAACCCCTACCAGTTCACATACGGCCCCAACGGCGTTCTGCAGCCTTGCGCCACGACCAACGGCACCAGCTGCTCCAGCACCCTCGGCACCGGCACCGGCCCGACCGGGTTCAACCGCCAGTACTACCGTACCCTGGCCGTGCCCGTTCAACGCTATACCATCGCAGCGGTGGGTCACTACGACCTCACTGACAACATCTCGGCGTTCTTCGAGGGCACCTACAACAAGACGCAGTCCTCGCGCATTATCGAACCGTTTGCGCTTTCCTCGGACGGTTCGACGGGTATCTTCCCGTCTTCGGGCCTGATGCCGATCGAAAACTATGTGATCGGCGCCGACGGCACCACCAGCAAGGTCCTGAACCCGCTGGTCCCGACCGCCATCGTCAACGCTGCAATTGACGGCGACGGCGACGGTCTGCGCGACATCGGCTTCGCTCGCCGCCTGAGCGAATTCGGTAACCGCACCGGCAAGACCACGCGCGATTTCCTCCGCTTCGTGGTTGGCTTCGAGGGCACGCTCGCCGAGAAGTTCAACTGGGACCTGAGCTACAACTACGGCCAGGTTACCGAAAACCAGATCTCGAACGGTCAGGTCAACGTGACCAACTTCCGCAACGCCCTGGCGGCGATGACGGACGTCAACGATCTCAACGGCAATGGCCTGACCACCGACACGGTCTGCATCAACGCCGAAGCGCGGGCGAACGGATGCGTTCCGATCAACATCTTTGGCAAGGGTTCGATCAGCCCCGAAGCGATCGAATACATCGCCGCCCAGCAGTCGCTGCAAACCAACATCAAGCAGCAGGTCGTCCAGGGTAACCTCAGCGGCTCGCTGTTCGAGCTGCCGGCCGGCCCGCTCGGCATCGCCGTCGGTTTTGAATACCGTAAGGAGGAAAGCTCCGAGGACAATGATGCCCTGACCAATCAGGGTCTCAACGGCTCGAACAAGCTGCCCGACACTTACGGCCGCTTCGACGTCATTGAAGGCTATGCGGAAGTCAAGGTTCCAATTCTCCGCGATCAGCCGTTCTTCCGCCTGCTCGAACTGGGCGGTGCCTTCCGCGCAGCCGATTACTCGACGATCGGTTCGATCTACAGCTACAACGTTCAGGGAACGTGGCAGCCGATCGACGACCTCCGCTTCCGCGGCACTTATGCCCGCGCGGTGCGTGCACCGAACATCGGTGAACTGTACTCGGGTCTGTCGCAGACCTTCCCGTCGGGTCTTCAGGATCCTTGCGAAGGCATCACCGCGACCGGTGGCGGCACCCGGGGCGATATCTGCCGCGCCAATCCCGGCGTGGCTGCGAATATCGCTGCCAATGGCGCATTCACGCTTACCCAGCTTGATCGTCAGGGCGTCAGCGGCTTCGACGGCGGCAATGTCAACCTGAAGGAAGAAAAGTCGGATTCCTGGACGGTCGGCGCGGTCCTGACGCCGCGTTCGCTGGGCGGCCCGCTCAGCAGGCTGACGCTGACGGCTGACTACTACAACATCAAAATCGACAATATCATTGCAACTTACGGTCGCGGCGTTATCCTCGACCAGTGCTACAACAACAGCAATGAAACGCTCTGCAACCTGATCACCCGTCGTCCCACGGCGACGGCCACGAACAGCGCAGGCTCGCTGGAGTTCGTCAACGACTTTGCCGTCAACGCCGCGACGCTCAAGACCCAGGGTCTCGACATCACGGCAAGCTGGTACACTCCGGTCAACTTCCTCAACAACGATGCGCGCCTGAACTTCAACATCGCGTATACGCACCTGTTCCAGTACGATTACTACGCCCTCCCCGGCGAACTGGATCGTCAGGACGGTGAAATCGGAACGGCTGCCGATCGCTTCACCGCGACGCTCGGCTATACCAGCGACAAGTTCGACTGGTCGTTCACCGGCACCTTCATCGGCAAGTCCTACGAAGACGACGTCAGCTGGTGCGCCGCATTCGATCTGGCGCCGAAGTGCGTCTCGGTTCCGGCCCAGTTCTACCTGGACAGCCAGATGAGCTTCAAGCCGACCGAAAAGTTCGATGTCTACTTCGGCATCGACAACCTGCTCGACAAGAAGGCTCCGAATATCCTTTCGGGAACGACCTTCAACGTGACGGGTTCGGATACGGCTGCTGACGTCTACGACATCTTCGGTCGCCGTTTCTACGCCGGTGTCCGTTTCCACTTCTAAGTGGAACCAAATTGACTAAAAAGAGAGGGCAGCGAGAAATCGCTGCCCTTTTTTCAACTTCAGGATGACTGCCAGTGCGTTGCCATCTTTTGCTGATACTTGTCATCGTCGCAGTTCCCGTCGCAGCGTCGGAACATGCTGTCCCGGGGCCTCAAGCCCCCGATGCCGTGCAATGCCGTGCCGTCCGGGAAGTCGGGTCGCGCATCCCTAAACGCGTTTGCAAGACGAATGGCGAATGGGCGAAAGAGGCCGAGATAGCCCGCCAGGCGATGGAAAATCGCAACCGCAACAGTCATTGTGCGGGACAGGCGTGCTGATATGAAAAAAAGGGCTGATCGCACGTTCGGCAACCAGCCCTTTTGCAGCGCATCTAGGCCCTGTGAAAGCTACTTGAGTCGCTTGACGCCAACTTCTGCAATCTTGCCCTCGAGCTTCAGACGATAGCCGCCCAACGGCCCGGAACTGACAAGAACCTTCTGACCGATCCTGGGAACTGTCGACAATCTTCCAAAAGAAGTCGTCTGCCAGACTTGGCCGTTATCCAAGGTGAAAACGGCCCCCAGCGGATTCATGTCCAGAGCCGCAATCGTACCTTCGACACGTTCGCTTTCCTGCCGCAACGCCTGCTTTCGTGCCACTTTCTCAGGGGCCTCCCGCGAGGCTCTCTCATTACGCTGCACCGGAGTCAGACCAAACTCGGCCTTAGCTTCAGCAGCGGCCTCGGCATGGCGTTCCGCTTCACTCTTGCGCGCCTGTGGCAAGAGCCCGTCGAAACACCGAAGACGCGCTCCATCCTCGGCCAAATCGCCGCAACGGACAAATGCCTCCGAAAATTCCTGCGCAACAGCCAAACTTGGACCTGCGCAAACAAACGCCGCTGTAACAAGGAAGCGACTGGTAAAACCGGATATTTTCATTTGGCACCCCCGACCGAACAGATGACAATCGCCACCAGGTTATAAAGCCACGGTAACCGAGCCTCCCCTGCGGTCAAGCAAGGGAGGCTCGAATCCGTAAGGATCACTCCACCGCGATCGCCAGCGCGCCGTCGCCGTCGTCGATGCGGAGGTGCGAGCCATCCGGCACTTCACCGGCCAGCAGCTTCTCGGCGAGCGGGTCCTGCAAGTACCGCTGCACCGCCCGCTTCAGCGGCCGCGCGCCGTAGACCGGGTCGTAGCCTACCCGGCCCAGCCAGCGCTTGGCGGCGTCGGTCAGGTCCAGCACGATCTTGCGGTCCTTGAGCAGCTTCTGCACCCGCGCCACCTGGATATCGACGATCGGGCCCATGTGCTCCTGGCCGAGGCGGTGGAACAGCACGATCTCGTCGAGACGATTCAGGAACTCGGGCCGGAAATGCCCGCGCACCACTTCCATCACCTGCGGCTCCACAGTGTCCACGTCCTGCCCTTCATCGAGTTGGGTCAGGTACTGGCTGCCGAGGTTGCTGGTCAGGATGATGAGGGTGTTGGTGAAGTCCACCACCCGGCCCTGCCCGTCGGTCAGGCGCCCATCGTCGAGCACTTGCAGCAGCACGTTGAACACGTCCGGGTGCGCCTTCTCGACTTCGTCGAACAGCACGACCTGATAGGGCCGCCGCCGCACAGCTTCGGTCAGCACGCCACCCTCGTCGTAGCCGACATAGCCCGGAGGCGCGCCGATCAGGCGGGAGACCGCGTGCTTTTCCATGAACTCCGACATGTCGATGCGGACCATCGCGCTGTCGTCGTCGAACAGGAAGCCGGCCAGCGCCTTGGTCAGTTCGGTCTTGCCGACGCCCGTGGGGCCGAGAAACAGGAACGAGCCGAGCGGCCGGTTCGGGTCCTGAAGCCCGGCACGGGCACGCCGCACCGCCTTGGACACGGCCGAGACCGCATCCTTCTGGCCGATCACCCGCGCGCCGATCACTTCCTCCATCTTGAGGAGCTTCTCGCGCTCGCCTTCCAGCATCTTGTCTACCGGCACGCCGGTCCAGCGGCTGACGACACCGGCGATGTCGTCCTCGGTCACTTCCTCGCGCAGCAAAGCATTATCGGCCTGGGCCTGGGCTTCGGAAAGCTTGCGCTCCAGCGAGGGGATCGTGCCGTAGGACAGCTCGCCCGCCTTGGCGAGATCGCCGAGGCGCTGGGCCTGTTCCAGTTCCACGCGGGCGGCTTCGAGCTGCTCCTTGATCCGGCCTTCGGCGGCGATCTTGTCGCGCTCGTTCTGCCAGCGGGTGGTCAGTTCGCTCGACTGCTGTTCGAGATTGGCCAGTTCCTCGCGGAGAGTGGCGAGGCGGTCCTTCGATGCCTCGTCGGTCTCCTTGCCGAGCGCCATTTCCTCGATCTTCAGCTGGATGATCCGCCGGTCGAGCTTCTCGATCTCCTCGGGCTTGCTTTCCACTTCCATGCGGATGCGGCTGGCGGCCTCGTCCATGAGGTCGATTGCCTTGTCCGGCAGGAAGCGGTTGGTAATGTAGCGGTTGGAGAGCGTCGCCGCCGCCACGATGGCGCCGTCGGTGATCCGCACGCCGTGGTGCAGCTCGTACTTCTCCTTGAGGCCGCGCAGGATCGAGATCGTGTCCTCGACCGTCGGCTCGCCCACGAAGACCGGCTGGAAACGGCGCTGGAGGGCCGCGTCCTTCTCGACGTACTTCTGGTACTCGTCGAGCGTGGTCGCGCCGATGCAGTGCAGTTCGCCGCGTGCGAGTGCGGGCTTGAGCAGGTTGCCCGCGTCCATCGAGCCTTCCGAAGCGCCCGCGCCGATCAGCGTGTGCATCTCGTCGATGAACAGGATGATCTGCCCGTCCGCGCCCTTCACTTCGTCGAGCACGGCCTTCAGGCGTTCCTCGAACTCGCCGCGATACTTGGCGCCCGCGATCAGCGAACCCATGTCGAGCGCCATGAGCTGGCGGTCCTTGAGGCTGTCCGGCACGTCGCCATTGGCGATGCGCAGGGCGAGGCCTTCGGCGATGGCGGTCTTGCCGACGCCGGGGTCGCCGATGAGCACGGGGTTGTTCTTGGTGCGGCGGGCGAGGATCTGCACGGTGCGGCGGATTTCCTCGTCACGGCCGATGACCGGATCGAGCTTGCCGTCGCGCGCGGCCTGGGTGAGGTCGCGGGCGTACTTCTTCATCGCGTCGTAGGCGTTCTCCGCCCCGGCGCTGTCGGCGCTGCGGCCGCCACGAAGCTGCGTGATCGCCGCTTCCAGCGCCTGCGGCGTAAGGTTGGCGGCCTTAAGTGCCTGCCCGGCCGAGGTCGTGGTGGCGAGCGCCAGGGCCAGCAGCATGCGCTCCACCGTGACGAAGCTGTCGCCCGACTTGGTGGCGAGCTGCTCGGCCTGATCGAGCACGCGCACGGCATCGTTGTCGAGACCGGGCGTACCCTGCGCGC